>ERZ808051.491-NODE-491-length-42689-cov-5.123651_pt1 | contig 42689 bp, 39 predicted proteins | sample MGYA00380199_ERZ808051 | MGnify/ENA primary metagenome ERZ808051 (study PRJEB31490, sample SAMN06133391) | mouse gut metagenome | isolation source: J11 | host: mice | place: China: Chengdu | collected 2015-05 ... | reverse complement strand
AGCTTCAACCTGTTACGCATCCTTTTACGCATTGTTACATCTCCATTTGGAAATTCCAGAATATAAACATACGATACCGGCTTTGTCTTATCCAACAGCCTCAAATAATGCAGCGAATCATAAAATTTCCGTATGGCAACAGAAACCTTTTTATCCTCCATTGGATTAAATGCTCCCGGATTCACCGCTCCCGAAATATTCGCATTTTTATATTCTACTAAAAGAATCTCTGTGCTGTTTTCAATCACAAAATCCACATCATTGATATGTAAACCTGCTTCATAATAATCTCCGTGCATCTGATCGGAAGCCCATACAGCATCGGTACAGTCAATGCCGTATACGCCATTCTCTTCCACAAATATTTTCGACATAATATCCTCACTGTTCATACACTTCATCCAGAAGCTTATTGTCGGCAATCATAATATGATTCGGTCCCAGTTCTTCCATTCTATATGCTGATCTGCTGTATATCTCATTGCCATATTTTTCCTGCTCAAGGTATAATTTCTGCAGTGCACCGGGCAATTCCGAACTTCCTCTATACAGATTATGGAACATAACCTGTTCTTTTTCCGTGCGCCGGATTTCCAAATATTTTGCAAAATTGTAATTATGCGTTGCCGCAAAAATCTGAACTCCATTCTTCTGTAATTCCAATAATATTTCAGCAACAAGCGGGTACAATTCCGGATTCAGATTTGCCTCCGGTTCGTCCCACAGAAGAACTGTACCGCTTTCCAACAGGCCGTTCCGGATCAGCTTCCATAATAGGCCTAGTTTCCGCAGTCCCTCTGCTTCAAGAGAAAAATCAATCTTTCGCCCATCCTTTTTTACCACATAGAAGGAATCCTCTTCCAGAATCACCGTACCATCAATCGCATCACTTATTTTATTCAGGATGCCGCTCATAGCAGCCGGAATTTCTCGTGTTTCCGGCAGCGATGCATTTACAATAATGTCAACCTGTGTACCGTCAAAGGGCATACTGTATTTTTGATTCATAGCCAGAAAGCCTTTGGAATGGGAAAGCATTTCCGTTGTCGGGATAAATACGGATTGGATATTGAGTCCCAGCCATTCGTCATAATGGAAAATCCCGTTATGAGAAAGGCTGTCCTCAAAACTGTGCTCTCCGTCAGAAATCTTATAATAACAAAAATCTTCCTTATTCGTCGTGTTCTTTAACGCTTCGTTATCTTTCAGTTTATCTGAGAAAAAATGCAGCAAACGATTTGTCTTTCTTTCATCCGTCTGTTCATTGGACCATTGGGTGGCTGCATAGATCATCTTAAGCAATGTGGTCTTTCCCACTCCATTTTCGCCGATCAAAACATTGATTCCATCGCAAAATTCCAGTTGGAATGCATCGCGGAGCACATCCCCTGCTTTTATTCCGGTCTTGCAATCATCATTCTGATTTCTCCACTGCCGTCTAAATACCATAACATTCATGACTTCGATTGACTTAATTGCCATATATACCAGCCTCCATCTGTTTCCCAGAAACTGTTGGGAAATATCTTAATATCTGTGTAAATACATTGCTGTTCATATAGTGTCGTACACTCGCCGCACGGCATCCGGCCAGAGTGTAAACAATAACGTAAATACGGAGCAGATATTAAAATTATATCATATGCCTCCCCGCTTGTGTGAAAATATTTTGTCATTCAGAAAAAGTCCATCTGCCCTCTCCGCCCCATCACTGCATTGACCAGATGCCATACAGCGAATGCACGGCACCGTGTCAACCTGATCAAGATTTCTGCGGGAACTCCCCGTCCACCGCCGTCTGCGCCGGCCCGTCGATCAGTCTTCCCCGATAGTCAAACCTGGATCCATGGCACGGGCAGTCCCAGCTTTTCTCATCCGGGTTCCAGGTCAGCTGACAGCCCATGTGGGGACATTTTACGGACACTGCAAATACCTGACCATCCTCCGCTTTATAGACTCCAGCCTTTTCCCCGTGGTACTCTACCACCCCGCCGTGTCCCGGTTTTAACTGATCCAGCTTTTCCTTCGGAGGAATCAATTTTTGTTTCAATAAATTCGCTGCCGCATAGGTTCCTTCCGTAAGAAAGGGTTTCGCGGACGTCACAGGATGAAGTCTCTGGGAAGAAAATACCTCCCCGCATGGATTTTCCCGTCTGCAGATCTGATCTGTGAGCAGCACAGCGGCGGCCATAGACGAAGTCATCCCCCACTTTCCGAATCCGGTTGCTACAAACCAATCCTCCGTCTTCCTTCCAAACTGCCCGATATACGGAATCCCGTCCAATGTCATACAGTCCTGCGCAGACCATGGGATCACATTTTCTTCTTTGTTCCAGCACTTTTCCGGCCAATACATTTCCGCCTGATGCAGCAGAAATTCATACTGCCCTCCCATGGGATTTTCCCCGGTCCTGTGGTTTCCTCCTCCCAGCAGCAGCATGTCCCCGGCAGGCCGGAAGGACAGCCCGTCCCGGTCAATGCCAAGGTACATCCCATGCAGGGTCTGCGCTTCTTTCAATGCCAGAACATAACTCCGTTCCTGGTGCATCCGCAGGAAATAATACCCGGGCCGGTTGACAAATGGATAATGGCAGGCGAATACTACCTTTTCCGCCTCCACGGTCCCCCTGCTTGTTGTCAAAAGGTGCGGCTTCATCCGCAGCACCTTTGTTTTCTCATAAACCTGGAGATTTTCCGCAATGGCCTGGAGAAATTTCAGCGGATGAAAGCATGCCTGGTCATAACAGAACAGAGCTTCCTCCACTGCAAACGGAAGCTCTGTCCTTTTTTTCAGTTCTACAGGCAGCCCCAGCTCCTTTGCCGCATAGTATTCGTCCCGCAGCGTCCTGCCGTTTTCCTTCGTATACAGACAGGCAGGACATTCCTCCCAGTCGCAGTCGATCTTATATTTATCAATCAGGATCTTGTACCTCCTGATCGCCTCCTGATTGATCTTTGCGTATTGCTCCGCCTGTTTTTTGCCTGCGCATTTCATAAGCTTCTGGTAGATCAGGCCGTGCTGTGACGTCACCTTTGCCGTTGTATGCCCGGTCTGTCCGCTCCCGATCCGGTCCGCCTCCAGAACGACGCACTGCCGCCCGCTCTGCTCCAGAAAATGAGCCGTCAGTATCCCGGCCAGCCCGCCTCCTACGATTGCAATATCCGTGCTGATATTTCCAGGCAGCTCCGGCCTCGCCGGTATGGCTGTGGACCGCTGCCAGATTGATTCCCTATGCATGCCGCTGCACCTCTCTTATATGATCGTCTGTTGCCGTCTTCCGTTTGGAACTGTCAGCCTCACAGCAGATCAAATGGAATAATATAAAATCCTCTATCATGATCGGCTGACAGCTTTTCCGTTTAGCATGCGCGGATTTCCATAAAATATGTCACTGAAACTGTAAAAATTCCGCCTGTATGGTTGAATGTACTAACAGGATCGGGCCACATGAATATCCAGTCGTAAGCACCGTGAAATTCCTTGTTGAAATCCTGTGAACAGCTGTACTATAATCTAAGAGGAACATTGCTGATCGCAGTCCGTACAAAAAAACAGGGAGCTTAACTATGATAAATTATACATTTGCCAGAGAAATTTTTGAATCCTACTTAAATGATTATGACCGCACGGATGACAAGGTTCGTTTAAAGATCATCCATACCTACGGCGTTGTGGGGCAGGCCGCGGGTATTGCCCGGCGGATGCGGCTTTCCGATGAAGATGCAGAACTGGCGAAGCTGATCGCCCTCCTCCATGATCTGGGCCGTTTTGAACAGCTTCGGCGTTTTGACAGCTTCGAACCTGATACGATGGACCATGCGGCCTATGGAGTGCAGGTCCTCTTTGAGGAACACAGGATCCGAAAATTCCTGCCGGAAAATACCTGGGACCCCATTATCCGTACCGCCATTGCAAAGCACAGCGATTACTGCCTGTCCGGTGTGACCGATACCAGAACTCTGCTCCACGCCCGGATCATCCGTGACGCAGACAAGCTGGACAACTGCCGGGTAAAGCTGGCCGATGCCACGGAAACATTTCTCGGAGCTTCCCCGGAAGAAATCGGGGCACAGGAGATCACTCCCGCAATCTATGCTTCTATATTCCGAAACCAGTGCATCCTCTCCGCGGACCGCAAGACTCTGATGGATTATTGGGTCTCGTATATTGCCTATTTTTTTGATATTAACTTTCGGGAAAGTATGGATATCATTGTAGAAAATGATTATATCTCCAGGATCATCCGACGGATTCCCTATTCGAATCCGAACACGGCGAAACAGATGAATGAGATTGAACATTATGTAAAAAACTATGCGGAAAGATTTTCCTAACCTGGAGGAACCAGAAAAGCACCCAAAAAAATCTCCAACCGTACAGATGGAAATTTTTTGCCGCTTTGTGCAAGAAATTGCTTCTAAACTGAAACTGCGCCTTCATCACGTAAAGGAACGGTGTTCCGAATAACAGCATATCCGGAACACCTCATGATCAAAAAAATATGGAAATCATCGGATCTCCCCACAGAACCGCGGCAGCCATGCCCGCGCACAGGAACGGTCCGAATGCGATCCGGGTCTTTCGGTCTGCTTTTTTTATGAACAGCAACCAGCTCCCATACGCCGCCCCCAAAAACACCGCAATCCCCAGTGCCAGCAGGCTGTATCTCCACCCCAGGAATACACCGCAGGCCGCCATGAGCTTTATGTCCCCTCCGCCGAAAGCTCCCGATACACACAATGTAAGCACCAGAAGCAAAAGGCTGGCGGAACACATGCCAAACAGCCGGTCCAGCAATCCGATCTCCGGAAAAAAAGGAATGGAAAACAGACTGACACCCAATACGGCAAGCACAAGCTTATCCGGGATTGTCCTTGTTTTTCCATCGGTCCATGCCGCTGCCGTCAGCACACCAAAAAACAGACACAGTATTGCGACTCTTCCCGCAGGATTCCATCGCTGTACAAACAGATCTGAATTTAAAATAAAATGATTGATCAAACGTAATTCTCCCTAAGCTCTCCAAAATCATTCCGCCAGCGTCCGGAACAGCCCCTTCACAGTCGGATAGATCTGACGGAACTTCTGATACCGCTCCTCATACTTCGCCACAAGCTCCGCCTCCGGCTCCACGGTATCTACCACCTTCACAAGCTTCTCTGCCGCTTCCTCCACACTGCTGTATTCTCCGCATCCCACTGCAGCCAAGATTGCGCCGCCGTATCCCGGGCCTTCCTCGCTTTCGATCACATCCACCTTCAGATTCATTACATTTGCAATGATCTTCTTCCAAAGCGGACTCTTTGCGCCGCCGCCGCAGATCTTGGTGCGCTCAATCCGAATCCCCAGGCTCCGGGCCACCTCCAGAGAATCCCTCAGTCCGAATGCCACGCCTTCCAGAACCGCCTGAGTCATATCCCCCCTGGTGGTATCCATGGTCATTCCGATAAAAGTCGCCCTTGCCTGCGGGTCATTATGCGGGGAGCGTTCTCCCATCAGATAAGGCAGATAGAACACCTGGTTCTCCCCCAGCTTTTGGATTGCTTCCTGCTCCTTTGCGTACTCCGTGGTTTTCAGGATCTCATCCATCCACCACTTGTTGCAGGATGCGGCGCTCAGCATACAGCCCATCAGATGATAATGTCCGTCCGCATGGTCGAAGGAATGAAGCGCATTGTTGGCATCCACTCCGAAGGACTTGCTGGAAATAAAGATGGTCCCGGAGGTTCCCAGGGAAATGTTGCACATCCCGTCGCCCACGGTTCCCGTTCCTACGGCTGCAGCCGCATTGTCTCCGGCCCCGGCAATGACCTTCACCTGCTCCGGCAGACCGAGTTCCTTGGCAAGCTCCTCCTTTACCGTGCCGACCGCTTCATAGCTTTCAAACAGCTTCGGAAGCTGTGCCTCCGTGATTCCGCAGATCTCCATCATTTCTTTTGACCAGCAGCGGTTCTGCACATTCAGAAGCAGCATGCCGGAGGCATCCGAATAATCCGTGCAATGTACGCCGCTCATCCGATAGGCAAGATAATCCTTGGGCAGCATGATCTTTACGATCTTTGCAAAATTTTCCGGTTCCTTTTCCTTCATCCAGAGGATCTTCGGTGCCGTAAATCCTGCAAATGCGATATTTGCCGTATATTCCGACAGCTTCTCCTTTCCGATCACCCCATTCAGATAATCCGTTTCCTTTCCTGTCCGTCCGTCATTCCAGAGGATCGCCGGACGTATGACCTGATCCCGTGCGTCCAATACGACCAGTCCGTGCATCTGTCCGCCGAAGCTGATACCTGCAATCTGGCTCTTATCGCAGTCCCGGATCAGTTCCTTGATTCCGCTGACAGACTGTGCATACCAGTCCTCCGGATTCTGCTCCGACCAGCCCGGATGCGGAAAATACAGCGGATACTCCTTCGAAACGATATTGTGGATCTTGCCCTTTTCGTCCATAAGAAGCAGCTTCACAGCCGAGGTGCCAAGATCTACTCCGATATATAACATCTGTTTTTCCTCTCTTTCTCCTGTCTGCAGAAAGCCTATGAGACACAGCATTTCTGCATACGATGATATGAAAGCGTGCCTGAATCCTGTTCAAACACGCTCTGAAAATAATCTCCAACTGCAGGTTGGATACTTCAAAGAGCCTCCAACCGTACAGTTGGAAATCTTTTTGTCCTGCTTCTTATTTCCACGGATTCTCTGTCGGATAGCGTACTCCCGCAGGCTGGTTATATCCGATTTCTTCTACCGGTACCCCGATATACTTAAACACCTCAAACAGCGGTTTTCCATAATTGCCGAATGCCACCGCGCCGTGATGCGGATAATTGCCCTCGATCAGAACATGGCGGTAGAATCTGCCCATCTCCTGGATCGCGAATACACCGATCGCGCCGAAGGAGCGGCTTGCTACCGGAAGCACCTCGCCCTGTGCAATGTATGCGCGCAGCTTGTTGTCCGCAGTGCTCTGCAAGCGGTAGAATGTGATGTCGCCGGGCTTGATATCGCCTTCCAGAGTTCCCTGCGTCACTTCCTCCGGGAGAGACCTTGCCATGATGAGCTGGTATCTCATCTCACAGAAGGACAGCTTGCTGGATGCCGTATTGCCGCAGTGGAAGCCCATGAAAGTATCCTTGTGGGTGTAGGAATACTTTCCTTCAATCTCTTCCTTGTACATATCTGCCGGAACGTTGTTGTTGATATCCAACAGCGTTACCGCATCCTGGCTGACTACGGTTCCGATAAATTCGCTCAGCGCCCCGTAAATATCTACCTCACAGGATACCGGGATCCCCTGTGCGGTCAAACGGCTGTTCACGTAGCAGGGTACGAATCCGAACTGGGTCTGGAACGCCGGCCAGCACTTGCCTGCAATCGCCACATATTTGCGGTAGCCCTTGTGGTCCTCGATCCAGTCCTTCAATGTGATCTCATACTGCGCCAGCTTTGCCAGGATCTCCGGCTTCTTATTGCCTGCGCCCAGCTCTTCTTCCATTTCTTTTACAACAGCCGGAATCCTTTCGTCTCCCGCATGCTTATTGAATGCCTCAAACAGATCCAGCTCGGAATTTTCCTCAATCTCCACGCCCAGGTTGTAAAGCTGCTGGATTGGAGCGTTGCATGCCAGGAAATTCAGCGGACGGGGTCCGAAGCTGATGATCTTTAAGCTGCTCAGACCAATGACCGCCCTTGCAATAGGACGGAATTCCGCGATCATATCCGCACATTCCTCCGCAGTCCCGATGGGATATTCCGGAATATACGCCTTTACACCGCGCAGCTTCAGATTGTAGCTGGCATTGAGCATACCGCAGTAAGCATCCCCTCTTCCCTGGATCAGGTTGCTCCCTGTCTCCTCCGCGGCGGCTACAAAAATCTTCGGTCCGTCAAAATGCTTTGCAAGCAGGGTCTCAGAAATCTCCGGTCCGAAGTTTCCAAGGTATACTGCCAGAGCGTTGCAGCCTGCTTTTTTGATATCCTCCAGAGCCTGTACCATATGGATCTCACTTTCCACGATACAGATCGGACATTCATAGATATCCTCTTCCCCATATTTTGCCTTATAAGCCTTCATCAAGGCTTCCCTTCTGGATACGGAGAGGCTCTCCGGGAAACAATCTCTGCTCACTGCTACAACACCGATTTTCAATTCTGGCATATTCTTCATAATATGTACTCACCTTTCTTTTTTATTGATATCTGCCCGAAACTGTCCATAAACAGCTTCCTGGCTGCTCTGAACAGCCGCGGCAGCTCACCATACAGTCACAAAAACAACATCCGATCTCTCATACCCGAGGACACCCCATTATGGCTATCCGGCCGGTTCACAAGGTATCCTCCCCTACACAATACTGATATTCTCACCCTTCAGCCCGCAGAACGCGCCTTCAATCCCGGCTTCCGGATGCGCGATCAGCCATTTATTCTTTGCCGTGATCAGTCGTTCTTCCCCTGACTCTCCAATCGGGAAGGTCCGTTCCGTATTGGTCCCTGCCGGAAGGATCACCACGCAGCGGAATCCCCCTTCCACCGCCGTACAGGGCGCATAATGCAGGGTCGTGGCATACATCTCCACTGCCGTACCCGCAGGTACAAAAAATGCCTCCGCCAAAGAAGTCTCATACGTATAGTCCGCCTGGATATCCTGCTGAGCACCTAGGAGCAGGATCATGTCTGTCACTGCGATGTTGACCTCACTGGAACGGTGATATTCCAAAGCATTGAGCTTATGATTATCCCCGTTGCAGTATCCGATCTGGATGGGCAGTCCGCCAAAGGCACGGTTCCGAAAACTCTCTGCTTCCGGCAGCGCTTCCAGCTCTTCCACGGACGGAACGTAGATCACTTCTTTCGGCAGAGGTGTATGCTCCATCTCTTTCAGAATCCTGGCAAGGTCATAGCCTTCCAGAACCTTTCCATACCTGCCAAAGGAATGGTCTGTTACTTTCTGAATGTTCATCATGGTTCCTCCTTATATTTTTGTCAGTTTTCACTTCTATGAAACCATAATAACAATTTTTTTTATACTTATCGACCAATAAATTAGCTAATCCATGTCACTTTCTTGTCTTTTTCTGTCTCTGCATACCACGGTACTCACTGGGCAGCATCCCATACTTCTTCTGAAATGCCTTGGCCAGAGCCTTGCTGTTCGGAAATCCGTTGTTCATCGCGGTCTCGCTGATGGTATGCTCCGTATTGGCAAGCTCCTGAAACGCGCGCTCCACACGGATACTTTGCAGATATGACTTATAATTGATGCCCGCGTATTTTTGGAACATCCGCGACAGATAGGTAGGAGAATATCCAAAGATCTCCGCCAGCGCTTCCAGAGATAATTCCGACGCATAGTTTTCCTTGATGTAATCCGCAATCAGTGACAGACGGTTCAGCTTCTTGTGCCATTTTACCATATCCGGCGTCACATCGGTCTCCCGGTATTCCGTCACCAGAAGATAAAGCAGCATGTAGTACAGACCCTTTGCCTTCATCTCATATCCGCAAGCCCGTTCCTCGCAGGCCTCGAAGATATCCCCGATCAGCTTCATGACCTGCCCGTCCCGCGGCAGCGGATCGTGTGTGAACCGGATGAACTGCTCTCCGGTATAATAATCCTCAAATGTTTTCAACGGGATCTGCAGCACGATCGTCCGATTCGGTTCGGGCGAATCTACTGAGTGGATCTCATTGGAATTCACCAGCATAAATTTTCCTGTCCCCAGAGGAAATATCTCCTCATTCAGATAAAATTTTAATGCGCCCTCATATACCGCAAATAATTCTATGGACCTGTGCCAGTGCTTATCCCGAAAATAATTACCCTCCCCGCCTTCGAACAGAAATACTTTGAACGGAAGGCCCTGGTTCGGCATGATCAATTCATGACTAAATTCCATAATCTACACCACGTTTAATCTTCCTGATTCCTGTTAATAAACCATCTCGCAATATCGATTGCTTTATACTTTTTCATAACGGGCACCTTCTTTTTTACTATACTTCAGTAATTTTCTATTTCCTACTATATCACATGCCGGATATCATGTCAACGCCTTCCAGAACATATGTTCTTTAAATTTGATATACATTAAGTTGCCATCTTTCCCATAAACCGTTATACTATATGTTTGAAAACAGATTATCGCACGCATATCGTTCCAATCCGGAGGTCCGCCATGAAATATGATTGCCTCATTATAGATGATGAAAAGCTCCTCGCAGACAGCACAGCCGAATATTTTAACCTGTTCGGCGTAAAAACGGCAGCGGCATACAGCGTATCCGAATGCCGGCAGTTTTTTCAGGAAAACGCCGCCCAGCTTCTTCTGCTGGACATCAACCTGGGGGACGGCAGCGGCTTTGAACTGTGCAGGGAGCTGCGCCAAAAGACAGACGTTCCCATCCTGTTCATCTCCGCTCGCACAAGCGATGACGACCAGATCGTCGCGCTCAATATCGGAGGCGATGACTATATACAAAAGCCCTATTCCCTGAGTGTCCTGCTTGCAAAAGTAAAAGTCGTTCTGAAACGATACGGCGAAGCCGCCGGCTCCGTCTACTCTGATGACTGGCTGACCGTTGATTTTGATACCAGGCAGGTAACCGCCGGAGGAAGCCCTGCCCGACTGACCGCGCTGGAATTCCGGCTGCTCTCTTACCTGATCCGGCATGAAAATAAGGTCATCTCAAAACAGGAGCTGTTTGAAAATGTCTGGGAGGATAAGTTCACAGGAGACGGAACGCTGAATGTGCATATTCGGAAAATACGGGAAGCCATTGAACGGACTCCCGGCAAGCCAGAATATATTCTTACGGTCTGGGGCGACGGCTACAGGTTTTGCGGAGGGCGAAAATGAAAACACACAGACTATTGATCAGCCTGATCTTCCTTTTTTCAGCAGAGATTGCCGCTCTGCTGATATTTGCGGCACAAACTCCTGATATGTCTCAGGACGCCATAGCCGTCAACGAAGCCATCCAATCCGTACAGGAACACTGGGCAGATTTAAAAAGCGCTTCCATGGACGAGACAAACCGGCAGCCCGGCAGCGAAATAGTTTTGGAAAATGATGCCGGATATCGGAATCCGACAGAATTGGATTTTGTCGTACTGAACCTGGAAGAAGAGGTCCTGTTCCGGACAAGATCCGGATTAAGTGAAAGCATCCATGCGGCGGTCATTCACAGAGATGCCATCCTGGATATCGAGTCAAACGGTTCTATTATGGGAAAAATCCTCATTTACAATAACGACGCACAGATCCTGCAGACCCGGAAACAGGCAGTAATCTTCTTTTTATCGGCTGTCTTATGCATTCAATGCGGCATCATGATCTGGTATTTCTTTTATTTGAACCGCGCCGTGATCCGGCCCTTCCGAAAGCTGAAAGGGTTTGCGGAACGGGTCGCGGGCGGCAATCTTGACGTTCCTCTGGAAATGGACAGAGGAAACCTCTTCGGCGCATTTACGGAGAGCTTTGATATCATGCGCTCCGAACTGAAAAAGGCGCGGATTGCGGAGGCCGAAGCCAATGCGGCCAAGAAAGAGCTGGTAGCCAAGCTTTCCCATGACATCAAAACACCGGTGGCAAGCATCAAGGCTGCTTCCGAAGTCGGCGCCGCGCTTACGGAAAAGGCTGCGTCGGAGCTGGCGCCCAATCCGCTGCCTGCACAGCTTCTCGAGAATTATACACAGATCATCCGCAAGGCCGACCAGATCAATTCACTCATAACCAACCTGTTTACTGCCACGCTGGAGGAACTCCGCCAGCTGACCGTAACTCCCTCGGACATGCCAAGCCGTGAACTGAGGGAAATTTTTGAAAGTGCAGATTATCTTCACCGCGCGGCCATTCCCCACATCCCTGACTGTCTTTTATACGCAGACCGTCTCCGTCTGCAGCAGGTGTTTGACAACCTCTTTGCTAATTCTTACAAATATGCGGGTACGAAGATCGTTCTGTCCGTTTCCCGAAAGGAGCGCTGTCTTGCCGTCAGCATGGCGGACTACGGCGGCGGTGTCCCGGCGGAAGAGCTGCCTCTCCTGATGGAGAAATTCAAACGCGGAAGCAATTCCTCCAACACAGAAGGCGCCGGTCTGGGACTCTATATTTCGGACTATTTTATGAAAGAAATGCACGGAGAGCTTTTTCTGGAAAATGGGCAAAATGGTCTGAAAGTGACTGTCCGCATCGCATTCAGCGGATTTTAATCCCCAGGGGCATCCTTTAATACCTGCTCCTGAGCGGCTTCTCTTCTACCCCTATTCACCCCTGCATCAGATAGCTAACATCTGTTCCAAACATTCTGCTTAGTCTAATCAATGCAACACCAGGTATATCTGTCTCTTCTTTTACCCAATTACAATATGTTCGCATTGACACTCCTAATTTTTTAGCCACATCTTCTTTGGTTAGTCTATTTCTAACTCTTTCCGCCTCAATATGATTTTTGAAAGTTTTTGCTCATTTTGAGCAAATTATATTGACTTTTAGAAATATTTTTCATATTATCGCTTTAGGAGGTATACTGAAATGACTTTTGGAGAACGATTAACCAATCTAAGAAAAGAATACGGCTATAAATCCAGAAATGAGTTTGCGGTAAAACTCGGGATTCCAAGTACTACATTACGAAACTACGAGACCAATGTCCGAGAACCTGGTCATACCTTTCTAAAGCAAGTGTCAAAATTTTTTAATGTATCCGTTGATTATTTGCTTTGCTTAACAGATGAAAAAGAAGTACTACATACTTTTCGATTACGTTCTTCCGAACAAAATATGATAGAGCAGTACCGCTCCCTCGACCCTCACGGAAAAGACATGGTAGATACAGTACTTGAGAAAGAGGTTGAGCGAATGGCAGAACTGGAAAAAGAACCAACATCTACCATTATTGAAATCCAGCCCCACCTCGAAGTAAGCGCCGCCCATGCCCGTACAGACATAGAATCTACCGACGAGGATCAGGCTCACGACGATGCGATCATGAATGACGATAGCGAATGGGAGTGATTTTATTGACTTACGATGAATTGTTAAAGCATATGAAGCCGGATGCCAGAATCAGCATGAAATTGCGGATTTTCTAAATGTGACAGCGGAATATCTTTTGGAATGCATAGAATGCTACCGGAATAAATATGGAACAATGAAAAGCATTGATAATTATACCATATACTTCATCCCCTATCTTGCAGTGATGAAAATGGTATAGTCGCACCAAATAAAAAGGAGATGCACATCATGGAATATATTATAAAATTCACTTGGGATAATACTGCCGATGTCTGGATTGCCACGAGCGATGACATTCCCGGTCTTGTATTGGAATCTGGATCATATGACGCATTACTCGAACGCGTCCGCATTGCTGTCCCGGAACTTCTCGCGTTAAATAGTCCCAAGGTTTCACCTGTTACTTTGGCATTCTTGTCAGAGCGCCGTGAAAGGATGGTCTTATAATGGCTGAATATGAAAAGAAAGTACGTGATATCCTTTCTCAAAACAACTGTACCTTCAAACGGCGCGGAAAAGGTGACCATGACATTTGGTACAGTCCGATTACCAAACGTCATATAACTGTTGATACCAAAATAAAATCTCGTCATACTGCTAATGCCATTTTGAAGCAGAGCGGAATTGATTACCGATTCAGATAATTATAAGTATAATCTTACCGGCGATCATATACGTAGACATTCATGAAAAGGAGTAATCACGTGCCATTGCCACAAAAACAAGTTTATACATCCGAAGATTACTGGAACCTTCCGGAAGGCCAGCGCACGGAGCTGATCGATGGGAAGCTGTACGCCATGGCCCCGCCGAACCGGATCCACCAAAGATTAGTTCATCAGCTTGATAAACTTATAGGGAATTACATTGATTCCAACAAGGGCACTTGTGAGGTGTATCCTGCACCATTCGCAGTTAATCTCACAGCAAATGATAAAGTATGGGTAGAGCCGGACATTTCAGTTATCCGCGATAAAGATAAGCTGTCAGATCGAGGATATGAAGGTGCTCCGGACTGGATTATTGAAATTTTATCCCCTAGCAGTATCCGGACCGATTGTGCAATCAAATTATTTAAATATCGTTCTGCTGGTGTTCGGGAATACTGGATAGTGAATCCCATCGGAAAAATTGTTCAGATCTATATTTTTGAGGGTGAAGAGGACGCAAATATATATACGTTCGATGATGAAATACCAGTTTACATTTTTGAGGGTCTGACTGTCAAAATCTCTGATCTGCTGCAATAAGTGAAAGCCGCTACCTTTGTGGAAGTGTACGAGGGATTTTATAGAGACAAGTTCTGGAACGGATCGGGATGCAGAGGCACACTCCCCATGATGCCAGGCACACATTCTCTATGCTCTGCGAAAAGTACCAGGTGAATGAAAATGATCGGAAACGGATGCTCGGACATGCTTTCCAGGATATTACAAATAAGGTCTATGGACACAGGACAGTTGAGGAGCTCCGCAGAGAGATCGAAAAGATTGAAATTCCTGTAAAAAACAGTACATAAATTCTCTTACGTTAGTGACACGTTAGCGACAAATACAACGAAAAATCCCATAAATACGAGCTTTTTGCACAACAGATTTAAGGAATCTTTAAGGATTGAGTAAAGACATTTAAGATTTCAACAAATACAATGAACATAACAACTTTGTCCTGTATCAAGGAGGTTCATTATGAAAGAAATTTTACTAAAAGCAGACAGTCTCAGCAAATCCTTTTCCACCGGCGGGACCTTGCAGCATGTTCTGAAAAATATCGACCTGCAGCTCTACAAGGGGGATTTTACCGTGATCATGGGTGCCAGCGGCGCCGGAAAATCTACACTCCTGTATGCTCTCTCGGGAATGGATACGCCGACCCTCGGCACCATCACATTTGCCGGAACAGAGATATCCGGCTGCAGTCCGGATCGTCTGGCAGTATTCCGCCGGGAGCACTGCGGCTTCGTCTTTCAGCAGATCTATCTGATCGACGGAATGTCCGTAATGGATAACGTACTCTCCGCAGGTCTCCTGGTAAGCGGGGACAAAAAGGCACTTCTGGAACGTGCCGGAGATCTGTTCCGGGCAGTCGGCATTTCCGAAGAAACGCAGAAAAAATTTCCCGCCCAGATTTCCGGCGGTGAAGCACAGCGCGCGGGAATCGTCCGGGCACTGATCAACACTCCTGAAATCCTTTTTGCCGACGAACCTACCGGCGCGCTCAATTCCAAGACCGGGCTGGATGTTCTGGATACCCTGACCAGGTTCAATGAACAGGGACAGAGTGTGGTCATGGTCACTCACGATATGCGCTCCGCCAGACGCGGAAACCGCATTTTATATCTAAAGGACGGCGTGATCCTGGGAGAATGTGATCTGGGACGGTATGTCAGCGGCGATCCAAAGCGTCACCGTAAGCTGGCCGCTTTTCTGGAAGAAATGGGGTGGTAGCATGAAAAAGTCGATCCTCATAGCCCGTTCCAACCTGCGCCGGGCAAAGGGCCAGGCGGCAGCGATCACCATCCTGATACTTTTGGCTTCATTCATGCTGAACCTGTGGCTGATGCTTTCCCTGGACTATAAACGCAATTTTGACCGCTGCCATGACCGGCTGAACGCGGAACATGTCACGCTGATCTTGAGCAGTGATGACGCCAGCCTGCGTGATTTTGTTGCGGAAACACTGGAAAAGGATTCCCGTACCGCAGAATACTATATAGAAGATTGTCTCTCCACGGTCGGCTCCTTCGCATATAATGGCGGGGAAGTCAACACCGTGTTCATCCTCCTGGAAAAAGAGGCTGCCCTCCATCGCTCCATTGGAAAGCTTGAACTGGTAGAAAACAGTAACTGTTCCAGCGGGATCTATCTTCCCATGATCTACAGCACGGGAAAATATTCGCCCGGCGGGACGATCGACATTACCATTGGGAACCACACGGAAAATTATACCATATGCGGCTCCGTCAACAGTGCCATGGCGGGCTCCCACAATTGCGCCATGAGCGCGATGCCGCTCACGAAGGATCTGTACAAAGAACTGGAGAACCGGAAGATTGCCCCAGAATCCACATTAGTTTCCGTCCGGCTATGCGACAGATCCGAGAGCGAGGATTTTGAGGCGTATCTGAAAAATACCGTATCCTCCCGTTTTCCTGATGTCCTCACCGTCAGCAATTCCTATGCGCTGGTTTCCTCCTCCCGCTATATATCACAGATGATCTGTTCCGGCATTGTCTGCGCAATGGCATTTCTGGTCACCCTCATTGCGCTGGTGGTGATCATATCCAATGTCATCAACTATATTCAGGAGAATATGAAAAGCTTAGGCGCATGGAAGGCAATCGGCTACACCTCCGGGCAGCTGGTTCTTGCGCTGATGCTCCAGTTTCTGGGGATCACGCTGATCACCTCCCTGGCCGGCATCGGGCTTTCCTACTGTGCGTTCCCATCTGTCAACGAAATGATGATCTCGCAGACAGGAATCCCCTATGAAATCCGGTTTCTCCCGATTCCGGCCCTGCTCACGCTGGCCGCCGCAAATGGTACGGTCGCCCTTGCCGTATGGCTTGCCTCCCGCAGGATCAAAAAAATTGAGCCTATCGTGGCTCTGCGCCAGGGTGTTCAGACACACAGCTTCAAGCGGAACCATGTTCCTCTGGACAGCACCAACGCACCGCTTCACCTGGCTCTTGCGCTGAAGACCACCCTTTCGGGAATGAAACAGAATGTGACTGTGTGCGTCACGATGCTTGTTCTCTCCCTTGTCGTCGTTTTTTCCGGGCTTATGGTGGAAAATATGATTGCCGATATCAATCCCTTCATTGATCTGATCGTAGGGGAAACGGCGGACTCCTGTATCAACATTAACCCGGAGATCAAAGACCGTTTTTTACAGAGCATGAACAGTGATCCGCAAATCGAACGCATTTATCTATATCATACCGCAGAAGTACGCCACATCGGCGGTATTGCTCTAATGGCAACAGTTTCCGATGATTTTGCGGATGTGAATAATCAGAACGTCTGCTTTGACGGACGTTTTCCGAAATACGACAATGAGATGGCCATTGCCGCCAAATACGCAAGGGAGCATGATCTGAAGATCGGAGACGAGATCACGCTGACCGCAGATGGAAATGAGACCCGATATCTGATCTCCGGATTCACGCAGATTTCCAATAATCTGGGCAAAGACTGCCTGCTCACCCGCAGTGGCTATGAACGCATGGGCAGGCTGCAGAATGAAAGCTATTATATCAATATTGCAGACGGGGTAGATATTGACGCCTTTAACACAGAGGTCAGTGAAGAATTTGGCCAGGATATCTATGCAACAATCAATGTCCTCTCCGTAATGAACGGCACCACCGCCGTATATGTTTCGCTCATGACGATCATCGTAATCGCCGTACTCGTGCTGAGCGCATGTATTATTACATTTGTACTGTACCTTCTTGTAAAAGCCATGCTGAACAGCAAAAAACGGGATTACGGGATTATGAAGGCTCTTGGATTTACAACCGGACATCTGGTCCTGCAGACTGCGCTCAGCTTCATGCCTGCCGTCATAGTGTCAACTGCGGTAGGGATTACCGTAAGCATGCTGATCATCAATCCCCTTACCTCCCTGTTCCTGCGGGGGATCGGGATTGTAAAATGCACCTTCAACATCCCTGTCGGGTTCAGCATTGCCGCTGGGATCGGATTGGTCATTTTTGCCTTTGCGGCAGCGTGCCTGCTGTCGATGAAGGTTCGGAGGATTGCGCCGGGGGCACTGCTGGATGGGGAATGAGATTCTCAGAACCGGCTCTGAATCCACCATCTGCCAAGGCAATCAACCTGGGCAGATGGTGGATTTGGAATGCTTTATACTTCAGATATTGTTTATCTGCTGTTGATGGTTTCATTTCCGTTTTTGTTCACACGGTGTCGGGCACTTGCTGCACGGCATCCGGCCAATTCAGTGATGGGGCGGGCATCCAGCCCGTCTACACTCCGTTCCGATCCGTCCTAAACAAGCGTCGCTGGCGCTTAGAACCGCCGGCAGGCGACTTTTCAATGGGCTGGATGCCGTTACTGTGTTTCCTCGGACCAGCTATTAAACAAATCTGATAGACGGGAGCTGTCCCCGATTTCTTCCAGCAAATCTCTTCTCGTCCGAATCATAGAAAAAAAGTTTCGTAGGTTGTTTGTCAATTGCAATTCCTCCCTTTAATGATTTTTTCAAATATTGAAATAGAGGCGATACAGTCTTGAAAATGGAATAGATGATTTCTCTTTTCAGATATTTAGAATATTTGAAATGTTCTCTATAAGCTTTGAGCGTATTCACATTAACATAGATAGCAAGAAAAAGAGTGTGAAAACGTTTATTTTGTCCCCACACTCTTTTTTCTTAATGTTTAGATTTTCGCGTAGCTTTGCTTACCAGTTTTCGATTTTCTCTCCTGCTCTGTTTTTTCTTTATGCCTGATGTACATTTCCGTTCCAGTCGCACCGAGTAATGCAATGACCAGGATCCACCACCAAGAAGCCTTGTTATTCTCTGTTTTCATATCGTCCAGTGGAATTTTTTCATCACTGACAGCACGAGTGTTCTTTGTACTGGTGGTTTTACTCTTGCTGTTTTCACCAACCGCTGCCAATGGAACTGCGCTGTCTTCTACATTGACTAATTCGTCTGCCGCCTCTTCTTCGGGTGCTGTTGTCTCGCCAACTGTATATGCGGGTTGTCCGCCGATTGTATATGTATAGCCTGCATAACCCGTTCCAGATGTTCCCCCAGCATTTTCCATAGCAGATGAGGTAACCGAATCTATGAGCGTACCATAAATGGGTTCAATCGGAGCTACAGGCTGCACTGGCGTTGTATTCGACGGCGTGTTATCATCCGTACCATTATTATTACCCGGCTGAGTCGGAGTTGTCGGTTCTGTCGTTCCCGGATTAGACGGAGTCGTTGGTTCTTCGTTTCCTCCGGAAAGATACTCAAATATAGCGTCTGCCGCTATTCTCGCTCGGTCTTTTTGTGTTTGTACACGATTCAGTCCTGATACGCATTGCTTCAGTGCCTCAACCGCGGCTGCATGATCCATACTTGCTTTTTCATATGCCTTCTGTAAATCTTCATATGCCTCCAGATCCGCTTTCTCCTGAACAGTAAACTCTGTGAGTCTGTCTATTGCATCTTTCACCTCATTTTGAGCTGTTTCGACAGCCTCCAATGTGTTTTTTGCACTATTAAGCTTCTCTCCGCCATCTGCCAGATTAGTTAATGCTGAACTTAATGCGTCAAGTATTTTGTTATCAGTGTTACTTGTTCTATATGCGGTCTCAGACTCAACAAGATTCTTTGCTTCCTCTTCAACATTCGTAAGAGCGTCCCTCATATCAACCAACACTTTTACCACTTCTGCCTTATTTTGTCCCTGTACAGCCTCAGTGTAGCTTTTCGTCAAATTCTCCAACTTCTTTTGAGCTGAATCTAAATTCTCTTTTTGTGCTGTAATTTCCTCCATACTCTCTTTAAACTTGTCTATGCTAATAAAAGGTTTGACGGCCGTTCCACCCTCCTTAGGATAAACAGCAAAGGGATTGTCTCGAGTTGAAATATAATATATTGTTTCTTTATCTTCTGGATCTGTAACAATTATCTCGTTCTTAGCATCTCCCGCCCTTATTGCCTTAATCTCCTTGCCCTCACAAAGAAGCTGGTATTCAATCAATTCCTTGGCCAACGCATATTTTAGTGTTCCAGCTAACTTGTCTAAAGTTTGGTCTTCTTTTAAATTTTCTAGAGGTTCCATTGCCTTTTTCACAGCCTCTATCTGCTGTTCAAGCGCATTGTTTTGAACCTTTTCCCAATCCTCCAATGCTTTGTCATAAGCTTCCTGCGCCGTATCCTTTGCCTTTGCGGCAGCTTCCACCGCTTGTTTTGCAGCTTCCAATTCTTCTTGCGCCTGTTCAGCAGTCATTTCCGCTGAGTCAAGAACCACCAAATTTCTCTCCACCTTAGCTGCCGCTGCTTTTGCCGCTTTTTCTGCTTCTTCCGCCGCTGCCTTAGCTTCTTCTACATCTTTTTCATTCGTCAGATCTGCCTCTTTAGCTGCCGCCGCCGCTTTCTCCGCCGCGTCAGACATTTCAGTCTCTTCTTTTTTCGCTTGATCAACGGCATTTTGCGCATTCGCTAATACCTTGTCTGCCTTAGACTTTATGTCCTCTGCTTTTGATAATGCTTCATTTGCTTTATCAAACGCCGTCTTCGTATCCTCCAAAGCCAAGTACACCTTTTTAGTTCCAATAAGCCCTTCATTATACTCAGCAATTTTCAGATCAAAATTTGAGTCCTCCCATTCCTGCCTTTTCGCTTCCAGATCTGAAACCGCCGCATCCATACTCGCAGTCGAATCATTCAGTGTGTTTACCGTCTCTGCATATTCATTTTTCGCAGCTTCTACCTGTTCGATCAATGCATTATAATTGCTCCGTACCGAATCCAATTCGCTCTGCGCTAACATAACGGCCTGTTCCGCATTTTTATATGCTGTCTCGGCTTCTCCTTTTAATTCATCCGGATTAAATTCTCCAAGTGTCAGTCCATACTGCTCAAGGATAGAAATCAGCATTTCCTGCGCAGTCTGCACTTTGATTTCCATATCACGTACTGCCGCATCCGCATTCGATAACTGATTTTCTAAATCCGCAAGTCTGTCATCCGCAATTTGTTTATTTGCCGCTGCATTTTCGACGGCGGACTGCGCTGCTTTATATGCCTCCTCAGCAGCAGCCGCCGCTGCCTGAGCCTGCTGCTGAGCTGCCGCTGCCGCCTCTTGGTCTTCATATACCTTTGCCTGTGCGTCTACCGCCGCCTGCGCCTGTTCTCTGGCCGTCGCTTCCTCTTCTGTTACTGATGTTACCGTACCTACAACAGCAGAGCTTGCATTAGAAATGATATCTGCGATGGAATCAATGAAGTTATGTGGATTTTCTACCGCCTCATTATAGTTTTTTACAGCCTCCTGAGCTTCCTGATTCTTCTCCTGTAATTCTGTAAAACTATTTTTTAACCCGCCAAGCGCCTCCTGTGATTCTTCAAGACATTCATTGATCGCTGGAATTACAGTTTCCGGTGTCTCAACATCCGTCCCCTGGGATGCATCATCGTTATCCTCATTCCCTATGCCTTCGTCTACAGGCGGATTCTCTGTTCCTTCGTCTGCCGGCGGAGTTACAGTTTCCACGCCCGGTGTCTCTTCCGCTTCGGGAGACCGGGAATCGTCGGTTATATCCTCACCCTCTGTACCTGTCGGGATCTGAGAATCCTCAGCAAGGCTTTCCGTATTCTCCGGGGCGGAAGGCATCTCTGCCTTGGTCTCTAAAGATCCTTCCGACACCCCTGCTTCTTCCTGCATTCCGGCAGTTTCCACTGACGGCATCTCCTCGGAAGGATCGTCTCCCTCTGTATCGGGCAGCTCCCCCTCCGGAGTCTGCTGTAGACTGCTCTGCACCTCCTGAATCGTACTCTGTGCGTCAGAAAGCATCTGGAGGATCTGCTCATTCTGTGTCGGCGCCGGCTGTTCAACAGGCTCTGCCGGAATATCAGAAACGCTTGTATCAGCCGTACTATTATCATTCACTGTGTCATTAATCTCTGCCAAAACCGGAGTACCGGCAGTTACCATTGCCAAAATTCCAATCCCTATCGAATTGATCACTCTTGTATTCGTCAATTTTTTCCTCATTTTCTCAGTCCTTTCCTCTTTTTTTCTGCATTCTTTTATACTATATCGTCAAAAATATCTTGCCGGATAACACCTTTAGCCCCAACTTTAGCCCTGAACTTAAAAAGAATGCGAAAGCTATCCATTCCGCATTCCTCTTCACATCTTCTTTCTCTTATTCTACTTCCTCTTCCCCTGTCCCAATCCGTTCAAACAGATACTGCAGCACATCCTCCGAGAACTTCCGCGCCGCGATTCCCAGTATCCCGCTTCCGTCCTCCTGCTTTTCCTGCCGTGTCACATCCGCATACATGATCAGCGTATCCGCCACAAGTATAATATCCTTTCCCAGAATATCCGGTACTTCCTCCGGCACCCGAAGCGCCATCCCCAGCGGGCTTACGTTTTCCGTATGCACATAATATTTTTCCTGCGTATCACATACCACGATCACTGCATTGGCAGAGTAGCCTACCCTGCCGATTGCCCTGCGTTCCTCCATCTCTGGCTCCTTTCTTCTGCTAAGGATCTGTAGGTGGTACAATTCCTTACATTTCACAGTCACTTTTTATGGGATCTGTTATGACAATTCCCTATTCGCCCGCCAGCACATCCCCCAGCGAATTATCATTCAAAAAGGTATCCATATTGTACAAAAACAGCACATCCGTAATTCCCTTATTCTCAATCAGCATATTCACATTCTCATAATAATACCTGGCGTCGATCATGATGATCTCATTATAATAAGGAATCAGAAACGGCACGAAGCTGTTTGCGTAGGAATCCTTGAATACCAGCAGACGCCTCTGGTTGTCATTGGTCGTAACGATATCCACCATGGCGTGGTTGCCGCCGAAGAATACCTGATACTTGTCCTTTCCCTCGAGAGCCTTCCGGTCATAGATCGTCGGCCGCTTCTCCTCATTGTCGGAATCACTTACCAGATATTGATATTCCACATTTTCCGGCTGGTACACCTCCACGGTATCCTTCACCTTGTGGTATCCGCTCCTGGATGCCAGCGTTCCTGAAAAATCCGTTGCCACGGTATGGATCTTATAATCCGAGACCAGCCCTTCGATCTCCAGCTGCTTTGCGGCAGCGTTGAAGCCATAAGCCGCCCCTCTGCTCGTCCAGTGGTGGTCCGTCTTATAATAGATGCCCTCATCCACATGCTTTCTAAGTGTCTCCGTAGTATCAATCAGGCCGATCCCCCCGGAAAGCTGCTTTTTGATATAGTTCATGTCCTCTCCCTGATCACGCACAGGAGCCCCCAGCGGCAAATAATCCTTCATAATATAAGCTGCATTGGGTACGATCAGAGCATTCATCCGCAGATTGCTGTTTTTCTGTCGGAACTGGTTCATAGCCTCCAGATTTTCCTTCGTATTTTTTTCGTCCATTCCCACAGGAATCTGCATCAGGTACTTCTTCTTACCAAGATAGACCCCGTTAAACTCCCGCTTCCCCACGAGAAGGTCACAGCGCACTTTCAGGCGGATCCAGAGATCCCGCAGGATGAACTGGTCGGAAGAATAGTCCTCAAGGGCAGTCATATACTCTTTATTCTTTATATTTTCTATACTCGGTTTGGGAAATGTGGTCAGTACGCGGTTCTCTTCGTCCGAAATCTTTCTGTCCGGCTGTATGATGCTTGCCGCCACCAGCAGCAAAACTATTCCCGCAAAGCACCAGGCCATACCTCGGTTGAGATTTTTATTTTCCTTTCTCCGTCTTTCCTTTCCCCTTTTTAATTCCATTCGTCTTTCCCTTCCCGCCCACAGTGTAGATTTTCATACAGCACCTTGCACAATCCGCAGAACTGAATTGATCCTGTTATCCCTTTCCTGTCCGAAAGCTTTCCTGCCGCGGCATCGTCCGCCTCCTGCTGCTGCAGCTTCCAAAGTGTATGAAGCAGATCAGAACCGGAAATACAGGAACGGATTGTAGGTATCATTGACCAGATACGCCGTAGAGATCAAAAAAATCCCCGCATACATCACAACACCGGCAATCTGCATATACCGCTCTTCCCTCCAGAGCAGCTCCGAGAACTTCCGGCGCAGGAACGGAGTACTTCCGATTCCTGCAATGATCCCCAGCAGCAGACCGGATTTCAGGTAGTAGAAGCCGGTCATATCAATCAGCCCTTTTCCACCGATTCCAAACATGGCCCCCAGATAAGACATCGCGCTTCCCATAGACGGTGAGAAGAACAGCACCCAGCCGACCATCACCAGAACCATGGTATATACATGCCTGGCTGCCTGCGGAAGGCGTTCCAGCGCATCCCCCAGGACATATTTTTCCAGACACAGGATGATCCCGTAATACAATCCCCAGAAAATGAAATTCCATGCGGCGCCATGCCACAATCCGGTCAGCATCCACACGATCATCAGGTTCCGGATCGCTTTCAATGTGCCGCCCCGGTTGCCGCCCAGAGGAATATAGACATACTCCTTAAACCAGGAGCTTAAGGAGATATGCCACCTCCGCCAGAATTCCGTGATGCTTCTGGAAATATACGGATAGTCGAAATTCTTCATAAAATCGAATCCCAGCATTTTCCCGAGTCCTACCGCCATGTCCGAATAGCCGCCGAAGTCATAATATATCTGCATCGTATAGGCAAAACATCCGATCCATGCCGTCAGTGCGGACATCTGCGGGATTCCAAGAGAAACGATGGATTCGTAAATGCTTCCGATATTGTTGGCGATCAAAACCTTCTTTCCAAGTCCCCGCAGGAACCACACGGAGCCTTCCCCGAACCGTTCCCAGGAAATATTCCGCTTCATAAGCTGCCGCTCCACATCCGAATACCGCACGATCGGCCCGGCAATTAGCTGCGGAAACATGCTTACATATGCGCCGAAGGCAACCGGATCATGCTGTGCCTTCACCTTGCCGCGGTACACATCAATCACATAGGACATGGTCTGAAAGGTGTAAAAGGATATCCCGATCGGAAGCGCAAGCTCCTTATACGGTATCTCAAAGGGCAGAACAGCATTCAGGTTCTCGATCAGGAATCCATAGTATTTATAAAATCCCAGGATCAGGAAATTGATCACTGCAGTTACAATACATGCTGTTTTTGCCTTTGCCATATCGCCTGCGTTGATATGGCTTTCCAGTTCCATGCCGCTGACGAAATTGATCCCGATACTGAGCAGCATCAGAATCACATACACAGGTTCCCCCCATGCATAAAAGATCAGGCTGGAGATCAGCAGCACAAGATTCTTTCCGGCAAACGGCATTACATAATAGATCACCAGCACAACAGGCAAAAATACAAAGATAAAAAATATACTGCTGAAAATCATAGTCTCTACCTCACAAGCTTTTTACAAAGGCTTCCTGAGCGTCAGCCGCATGCTCCCCGACTGCATACAGCACAAAATTGCCCTTTTCCAGGAGCACATGCTTCTTCAGCAGCGCGGTCTGCTCCGCGCCATAGCCTTCAAAGCTTTTCAGCTGTGTGTTCAGCCGTTCCCGGATGGCCTCCAGTACCTGCTTCTTCTGGCTACTGTCCTTCAGCTTTACAAGAAGCAGTTCATGAGCATCCATATTATCGATCGGGGCATACAAAACCGCTCCCTCATAGTCTCTGGGATTCAGTCCATAGAACCGCTTGACCATCCTGGCTTCTGCCTCTTCCATGCCCTGAAATTCCGCCGCCTTAACTACCTGCCCAGCCACGGTCTCAATATCGGCATTGCTGGTGGGATCATTGGCCATATCCAGCACAATGAATACCAACAAAACCGCCGCCAGCACGTACTTGATATAATGATAGGGAAGCTGGGACAGCTCTCCGCGCGGCAGTAATCTCTCTGTCTGGTTCTGCCTGGATGCTTGTATATCAGGCTCCTGCCTGACAGGCATCTTTACTTTCGGAAATTTGATCTGAATTTTTCCGGATCCGTTCCCGGCTTCATCCGATCTTTTTTCTTGTCTTTTTGGAAAAACAGGTTTTTTAATCTTCACTGCTCATTCACCTCTGTCAGCATATTTGCCGCCCAGTATTTATAAAAATCCGGCTGCAGATGCAAGCCGTCATCCTGATACAGATTCTGGTGTTCCTCCGCAACGTATGTATTGTCAATATAGCGGAATCCGTTCTGCTCTGTCATCGCTTTCAGCGCGTCATTGTATTCTCCCAGACGCGCATAGCTCTCATTCCACATCGCAGCGGCTCCCGGCGGCAGTATAGAGTTCAGGTAGATCTCCGTCCCCGGCAGCGCTCCCGCGACCGCACGGATCTGCGCGGCACACTCCGCCGCATAATCCGCAGGCTCCGGCCACAGGCCGCAGGCAATATCATTGATTCCAAAGCAAAGGAATACCCGAACCGGATCCAGTCTCTTTAACTGCTCCAAATGCTCGGACACGTCCCTGACCGTGCTGCCGCTTTCCGCAATGACCCAGTCCTCGGGAAGAAATTCATAAAAAGAAAAACCAACCGCGCGGGAATCCCCCATAACAGCACAATTCTCAAACGCTCCCCACACCACGCTTTCATCCGTATCCGCCAAATCCAGGCTGTGCCTGACCCGAATAGCCTTGATCGTCTCGTTGATCTCCGCAACATTCTGCTGTTCCAGGCTTTCCAGGTAGCGGATTCCCTGGGCTACCTTCTCCTTATTCTTCTCCTGCTTCTGGTCTTTATAAATGAACACAATAATGACGACAGTGATAATGATTATCCCTGCCGCCAATAAAATAATCTTGATATCCGGTAAATGGGTTCTCTTCCCTGTTCTCATTTGTAATCTCCCCGAAAATGTCTTTCCAACATATAACGTTCTTATTCTACTATTTCTCCCCTGTATTTTCAATAAAAATTTGCATCCGGAAAAATATCCCATAAACTTTGTGGTTCATTCTCGCCGTTGTGCTGCCGTACAGCCCTGCAGCCGCAGAGTATGAGCCTTCTTTTTCCCTGTCTATCTCAGCATATCCAGCACTGCCCTCTTAGGCTTTGCTCCAAGATCCCTCTTAACTTCTTTGCCGTCCTGGAACACGATCAGGGTCGGGATGCTCATGACACCGTACTTCTGCGCGATCTCCATCTCATTGTCGATATTCAGCTTGCCGACCTTTACATCGTTCACTTCCCCCGCGATCTCCTCGATCACCGGAGCCATCATCTTGCAGGGCCCGCACCAGTCCGCATAAAAATCTATCAGGACCGGCTTGTCCGACTGCAGGACCTCCTGCTCAAAATTCTGTGCCGTGATTGTTAATACTGCCATTGTTCATCCTCCTTTTTCGTAATTCTGCCGCAATTCATGTAATGGTCCAGACGCTGGGAACCTGTTGACTCCCGGCATCCTCTCGCCGCAGACTACTCCATTTTACGGCTCTTTACGCTTCATCTATAGCTTTCCCAATATCATGCCGCATATACTTATTTCCAAATTCCACCCAGTCCGTGGCCGCATATGCGTTCTCCCGGGCTTCTCTCAGGTTCCTACCCTTGGCGGTAACGCCCAGCACGCGGCCGCCGTTAGTCACGATCCTGTCTCCGTCTGAACGGGTTCCCGCATGGAAGCAGTAATAGCCCTCATGCTCCTTAAACTTTTCCAGCCCACTGATGGCAAAGCCCTTTTCGTATTTGAGCGGATATCCGTCTGATGCCAGTACCACGCAGACTGCCGCATTGTCCTCAAATTCCAGCTCTACCTGTCCCAGGCAGCCGTCAATGCAGGCCTCCACCACTTCGATCAGGTCATTCTTCATCCTGGGCAGTACCACCTGCGCCTCCGGATCCCCGAAACGCGCATTGTATTCCAGCACCTTGGGTCCGTCCTCCGTCAGGATCAGCCCGAAAAAGATCACACCCTTAAATGGCCGTCCCTCTTCCGCCATCGCGTCCACGGTCGCCTGATAGATATATTTTTCACAGAACCGCTCCACCTCTTCCGTATAGAAGGGGCTTGGAGAAAAGGTTCCCATTCCGCCTGTATTCAGACCTGTATCGCCGTCTCCTGCCCGCTTGTGGTCCTGGGCGGAGGTCATGGTCTTGATGGTCTTGCCGTCTACAAAGGAGAGCACTGACACCTCCCGGCCCACCAGAAATTCTTCCACCACCATCTCATTTCCCGCGGAACCGAACTTCTTATCCAGCATGATCGTCTTGACGCCTTCCTTTGCCTCTTCCAGGTTCTGGCAGATCAGAACGCCCTTGCCAAGAGCCAGTCCGTCCGCCTTCAGTACGATCGGAAACTTCGCCGTTTCCAGATAGGCAAGCGCCGCATCCGGGTCGGTAAAATTCTCAAAGGCCGCTGTAGGGATGTTGTATTTTTTCATCAGATTCTTGGAAAAAGCCTTGGAGCCCTCCAGGATCGCCGCGTTCTTCCGGGGTCCGAAGGTCCGGATTCCAGCAGCCTCCAACTCATCCACCAGCCCTCCTACCAGCGGATCGTCCATTCCTACGATGACCAGATCAATCCGGTTCTCCTTTGCAAATGCCGTAAGCTTATCGAACTCCATGGCGCCGATCGGCACACACTCGGCATACTCCGCAATCCCGGCATTTCCCGGTGCGCAGTACATCTTCTTTACTTTCGGGCTTTTCGCGGCGCTGGCCGCGATCGCATGTTCTCTGCCTCCGCTTCCCACAATCAATACGTTCATTTCTATAAACTTGCCTCCTGTCCGCTTCTCGTTGGTTCTTCTATGATCGTCTTTCCGTTTTCCACCTTGACCTTCCCGTTGGCGATCAGGTCAATGGCCCGTGGCAGGATCTTCCACTCCGCCTGCTCCATGACCCTGCGCTGCAGCTCCTTGGGAGTATCTCCCTGCCGCGCCTCCACCGCCTTCTGCAGGATGATCGGCCCGGTATCCGTGCCCTCGTCTACAAAATGCACCGTGGCGCCGACCACCTTCACCCCTCTGGCAAGAGCCGCCTCATGCACTCTCAGTCCGTAATATCCGGTTCCGCAGAAGGAAGGGATCAGAGAAGGATGGATGTTGATCATTCTGTTTCTATATTTTGATGTCATCTCCGGCGGGATCACTACCAGGAAACCTGCCAGCACCACCAGATCCGGCTCAAAGCCGTCCACCGTCTCCAAAAGCTTTTGATTGAACTGACCCCGGTTCTCAAAATCCTTCGGTGAAACACATGCCGCGGGAATGCCGTGTTGTGCGGCACGCTCCAGGGCATATGCATTTTTATTATTGCTGATGACGCCTGCCAGCCTTGTATTGGTAATGGTTCCGGCTTCCACCGCGTCAATGATGGCCTGCAGGTTTGTCCCGCCTCCGGAAACCATGACTACGACGTTTAACATAAGGACACCCCTTTTTCACCGGCTTCGATCTCTCCCACCACATAAGGAGTCTCACCTGCTGTCCGGATCGCTTCCATGGTCTTGTCCGCGTCTTCCGGATCCACCGCAAGCACCATCCCCAGGCCCATGTTGTAGGTGTTGTACATCATCTGCTCTTCGATGCCGCCGGTCCTGGCAAGCAGTTCGAAGATCGGAGGAATGGGATAGCTGTCCCTGCGGATGACCGCCCGGGTGCCATCCTTTAGCATCCTTGGAATATTCTCATAGAAACCGCCTCCGGTAATGTGGCTGCACGCCTTCACCGTTACCCCGGCCTCCCGGATGCTCCGAAGAGCCTTCACATAGATCTTGGTGGGAGCCAGCAGTGCCTCGCCCAGGGTGCATCCCAGACTGTCATGACGCGTTTCCAGAGCTTCCCTGGTCATATCAAAGACCTTCCGCACCAGAGAAAACCCGTTGCTGTGAACGCCCGAGGAGGCCATGCCGATGAGCACGTCTCCCGCCTTCAAGTCCTTTCCGGTGATCAGATCCTTTTCATCTACGATCCCCACCGCAAATCCGGCCAGGTCATATTCCTCCTCCGGATAAAAGCCTGGCATCTCTGCGGTCTCGCCGCCAATCAGAGCGGCATTTGACTGCTTGCAGCCCTCCGCGACCCCGCTTACGATTGCCGCGATCTTCTCAGGTTCATTTTTGCCGCATGCAATATAATCCAGAAAAAACAGCGGTTCGCCCCCCGCGCAGGCAATGTCGTTGACACACATCGCCACACAGTCGATCCCCACCGTATCGTGCCGATCCATGAGAAACGCCAGCTTCAGCTTGGTTCCCACGCCGTCCGTGCCGGATACCAGGGTCGGCTTTTCCATGCTTTTAAATCGTTCCATGGAGAATGCTCCGGAAAAACCACCCAGGTTCGTCAGAACCTCCGGACGCATCGTTCCCTGCACATGCTTCTTCATCAATTCCACTGCCTTATAGCCGGCCTCGATATCCACACCGGCAGCCTTGTAGTCTATTGCCATTGCTTTTTCTCCTTCTTCTGTCCTGTGAGCAGCATGCGCAAAGCCCTGTTGTCCCATGTCACATGACGTTGTAAACCCGCAGCATGCAGCTCTGATCTTCCTGCTTCTCAACGTGCCGGAAATCTTTATTGTGCCAGATACGCCTCGTAGCCGATCTCGTCCAGCTTCGCTGCCTTGGCCTGAACGGTTTCTTTCATTTCCGCCGTATATTCCTTGAGCCGATCCAAAAGCTCGGGTTCCGATACAGCCAGGATCTTCGCAGCCAGGATTGCCGCGTTCATGCCGCCGTCGATCGCCACCGTTGCCACCGGAATGCCTGGGGGCATCTGTACGATGGAATACAGTGCGTCCATCCCGTCCAGATTCTTTCCGGACAGCGGAACTCCGATGACCGGCATCGGGAACAGCGCCGCGCACATACCTGGCAGATGGGCCGCCATACCTGCCCCCGCGATGATCACCCTGATTCCTTTTCCTTCTGCCGCCTTCGCCCATTCAAAAAACACATCCGGTTCCCGATGCGCGGAGATGATCGTCATCTCATACTCGATCCCAAACTTCTCTAACTGCTTTGCAGCCTTGCTCATAACCTTTAAGTCTGAGTCACTGCCCATTACAATTCCTACCTTCGGCATCCTTTTCCCACCTTTCTAATGGTTCGTTGAGCACTTCCGTTCCCGGGAGTACAAATCTTCCGTTCTTCAACAGTATAATTCTTTTTCCTTCTTTTGTCACTACACTGATTTCATCCAGCTCCTCATAGGGAATCGTGATATCTGTATGACACTGAAAATACGCCTTCTCCGGGTCCTCCTTCCGAAGCCTGGAAATGGAATTGTCCTTCGCCACGATCTCCTTTCCGTTGGGATTATAGACCCTCACATCCTCGCTCCAGCTGTAGCAGGTATCGCCCACCGCAAAGTGGGGGCCTGTCTTTTCCGCAATGAGGATCGGCAGCTTTTCCTCGATCTGATACTTCCTGCCTGCCACGTAAGCGGTGGTATTGGTCCCGATCGCGAACTCTCCCAGCGGCAGCGTCGGATGGTCGTGGAGCACATTGTCGCTGACATACTTCCGGTTATCCTCTTCATTTTCAAAGTTGGAACAGGTATAATCCGTGATCCTGCCTTCCCGGAAGGTCAGCTTCAGATCCCTGTACTGCAGCTCGTTCAGGTACACCCTGCTCACGTGCAGAACCCCTTGTGTCCCTTCCAGGACCGGGGAGGTGAAAATCTCGCCCACCGGGATATTGACGTCTGCCACACAGTTTTCGAAGACCGTCTCTTTTTCCGGATCCTCCAGAGTATGCAGCTTCACTCTGATATCCGTCTCGTTCTTCCCTTTTCCCAGTACATGGACGTACTCTCCCTGATCCAGAGCGTCGATCATCCTCTGCTGTACAGTCTCATAAAGCTTGGCATCCAGGGTATTGATCCGGATGACTTCATCAAAGATCTCCGCATACTGCTCTCCGATCTCCGGAACCGGAAACGCGATAATCGTGAAGCTCCGTTCCTCCCCCTTGATATATTGGTTTGTGATCTGCCCGGATCTGCTGTCATATGCCAGGGATAAGCTTCGCTGTGCTTCTGTATAGGTATTGGCTTCCTTTTTCACCTGCGGAGAAAAGGGGTTCTCTCCAAATGTCTCGATCAGTGCCGGGCCCGCATACTGCGCTGCCTGTCTCTTGCTCTCCTCGTACACATGCCGGACCACATCCAGCTTCCGCTCCATATACCGCTTGTCCAGGAACAGCGCCTCATCCTGGCGGTGGTCATATTCGTACTGCTTATTCGCGGCAGCTCCCCAGAAACCGACCTTTCTCTGTCCGCGCTTTGTCACCACGCTGGAAGCCGCACGGTAAATGACCGGGGCCAGACCCATTTTTTCAAAATTCTCGATCGCCAGCTTGACTACCCGCTCAAATCCCAGACGATAACGGATATCTACCACTGATTTTTTTGACAGGTCCTTTCCCGTATTAATAAAGCCGATCCGATAGCCTTCCGTATAGACGTCCGCCATCTTTTTCAGAGTCTCCAGCGGCAGGCTTCTCAGATGCCTTGCGGTTCCCAGCTCATTTTCTGTAATGTATTCCCCGAAGCGGTACAGATACCTCTCATCGTCCAGGTCTTCACAGAGCACCACATCCGCCGCAAAGGACTGCATGGGATAGAGCTGTTCCTCAATCCGATCTGTCAGGAAGACATCGCAGTAATCGCTGGCATACCAGTAGAAGATGTCCTGTATGCTCTCAGGCTTTGGAATCCCGCCTTCAAAATGATTGTAGACCTGGATCAGCAGTTCGTTCAGGATCGTCAGATAATCGGGCCTGCACTCGAAGGCATAGGCGATCCCGCCGCGAAGCTCCGTATACAGGAAGCTGAGCAGCTTTCCCATTTCTTCCCCGAAGACGGACACGGCATACTCCGGATTGGCATAGCTTTTTTCATAATGGTCCGGCAGGATGTCCGCATATAAGGCAAGATTCCCCTCCTGCAGCTCTTCCAGGCTGAGTTTGTGCCAGGAGCCGTCCATGATCTGCCTGGTGATCTCTGTCAGCCCCAGGGCAAATCCCGCCATCTGCCGGAAATAATCCCGAAACGGCTCCGCCGTGGTGTCCTCCGCCTGCATCTCCTTCAATCTTGCGACCGACAGGTCATACCTTTCCTGATATCCTTCCTTTTCAGACTCCGGCGCTCCCTCCGGAATCTGGCCTTGGTTTTCACTCATTTCCTAACTCCTCCACAAAAAATAATGATCAGGCCGAGCAGGATCAGCAGATTCGCCGCGATCCCGAGCCTGCAGAAGATATATCTCTTTTCTCTCTCCCGAAATCCTTTTACACCTGCCCGTACTCCCAGAGCGGAAAATATCATTGCCATGATACCGAATCCGCCGATAAATCCCGCGGCCGCGCCATGCTTCCAGTACGCGATCCCCACTGCCCCCGCGAGAAGCAGAAAAGAGCCGGAAGCATACCAGCAGGAATGCGCGCCCATGTGGGAATATTTCATAGGGGCCTGTCCGTACTTCCTGGTCCCCCGCTTTTTTCTCCCCCTGTCACGAATCCGCTTTTTTGTATAGTTTTCGCTTCTGGCCATAACACTTTCTCCTTATGATATTGCAGATCAAAAATAAAATGTATCCCAGAACACCTCCCAGGGTATTCAGAAGCAGGTCATCCACGTCAAAGCTTCCGACCCTGGCAAATAGCTGAAAGATCTCCACCCCCAGGCTCAGGGCGAAGCTGTAGAACAGTGTCTGGAAAAATCCTCTGCTCGTGCTTGCCATAGATATGAAAAATCCATACGGCACAAAGATCAGGATATTTCCGAACAGATTAGCAAATACGGCAAATACCCCCAGCTCCTCCCTGTATTCGATAAAGCGCATGATCTCCTTGAACAGCACCAGGTTATACCGATACCCTTCCGATGGCTCCGTGCGTCCGTACCACTCCGCAAAGCACAAAAAATACACCAGAAATGCAATATAAAGTACAAACATTACTTTTCCAAGAATGCGGTACCTTCTAACTTGTCTCTGACTCAAAATAATACTCCTTCAGATTGTCTCCCGTCCGGTCCCGGCCGGACAGCCCCTTAAAATGTGATCTCTCCCCGATGCTTCAAAAGCCGTGCGCCGTTCACGATGGTGATCACCCCGGATGTGATCCCGATCACGATCATCACGATCCCAAATGCAATATTCATTCCGCCGGATGACGTCATTGTTTTATATGCTCTCTCCATGCAATCATGCTCCTTTGATAGTATTTGTGCTTGGCAGTCCAAAAGCCGCCGCTTTTATAGCGGCCTCCGTTACCGGTCACGCTGTAACCTTCACTCCATATGTATTATAATATGCATCAATCGCTGATTTTAATGTATCATCGATCACGATTTGTCCGCCGCATTCCTGATTGTAGAGACACTCTACTACTTCTTCCATACTTACGATCGCCGCCGTGTCAAATCCATAAAGGTCTTTGATCTCATCCAGCGCGCTCTTCTGTCCGCCTTTTCCGACCTCCATGCGGTTCAGGGACACGATCAGCCCCTTCACCTCCACGTCAGCCTGGGCTTTCAGGATGGGGAAGGTTTCCTCAATCGACTTGCCGGACGTGGTCACATCCTCAATGATCACTACCCTGTCGCCGTCCTGCAGCTTACTTCCCAGCAGGATTCCCGTATCCCCATGGTCCTTGGTCTCCTTCCGGTTGGAGCAGTACCGCACGTCCTTGCCGTACAGCCTGCTGATTGCGATCGTCGTCGCCACGGACAGTGGAATCCCCTTGTATGCGGGCCCGAACAGTACGTCAAAATCCAGCCCGTAATTGTCATAGATTGCTTTTGCGTAGTATTCTCCCAGCTTCTGGAGCTGGGTTCCCGTCACATAAGCGCCCGCATTCATGAAAAACGGAGATTTTCTTCCGCTCTTTAATGTGAAGTCACCGAATTGAAGCACCTTGCTTTCCACCATAAATTCAATAAATTCTCTCTTATAGCTCTCCATAGTCCTGCTTCTCCTTCTTTTTGAGTTTCACTTATTATCTTCTCTCAAAATACTTTTTCAATCTTATCCGATCGTCCTGCGCAAAACGGATATCTTATTTTATATCCTATCGCACAGTTCTGTACTAAACGTCACCTCATTCTAACATATCATTTCCAAAATAACAATTAAGAAACAGGATTTTGCGGGTAATTTTACCATTTGCATAGAGACGAAACACTGCAGACCGCTTTTCTGTATCATTTTGTCATACAGGAAGCCTGCCGATGGCAGCCTTTCTGCATACGATGGTATGAGAAAAGCCGACCGGAAACGAAGATATCCGATCAGCTTTCTACAAATTCTATTCTTCAAAACCACTGCCGGACAGGCCCTGCTGCTGAATCAGCTCTGCCTCCTCCTGCGTGATCACATGGTGCCTGACCATGCTCTGCAGCACCAGGACCACGCGTCGGGCGGCCAGCTCCCGGCTGATATCCGGGGAATACATGGAAGGCGCGTTGGGCACCCCGGCCAGCATGGCGGCTTCGTAATCCGTCACTTCTTCAGGCAGCTTCCCGAAGTAACCCATAGAAGCCGCATAGATTCCCTCATAGCCGCTGCCGAAATTGGCCGTATTGACATACAGTTCAAAGAGTTCCTCTTTAGTATAGTTCTTTTCCATATCATATGCCGCAAATACCTCCGCGACTTTTCGCTCTATTCGCTTCTCCTGCGTAAAAAGCATGTTTTTCGCAATCTGCTGAGTAATCGTACTTCCGCCTTCCACATAAGACATTTCCCGGATATCCGTCCATGCGGCGCGCGCGACCGCGATCGGATCAATTCCCGAATGGGACATAAATCGGTGGTCCTCCACGGATATGACGGCTTCTACATAAAAATCAGACATCTCAGAATAGACCGTAAAGTTTTCCTTCGCGCGGATCTCCTCCACACGCTCTTTAATAGAAGTCTGAGATATGGCGTCCTGGTACATCCGATATCCTTTCACTCCGAAAAAAGCGCCGACTGCCCCTGCCATTCCCAAGGCAAGGAGTAGCATGGTAAATATAAATTTTCGGATCGGATGTCTTTTTCTTCTTCTCTTCACTATCCTGTCAATTCCTTTCCGTACTTTTGACCTGCCGTTTCCGGTATCAGGTCATCTCATCACGCAGTGCGTCAATGATATTTTCCTTTCTGATCTTACTTACAGCATACATCATTGTGACGAATATTACAAGGAATACACTAAGAACACTGATCCCGATGCCAGTCCACGGTAGAATAAAGGCTGTGTCGTCCGTTGACATGGTCTTAACGATCAGCACGGAAGCCAGCAGTGACAGAGGGATCCCGATGGCCAGCGCCTTGATGCCGTAAAGCGCGCATTCAAAACGCATCATTTTATTAAAATCCTTATCCGACATTCCCACGGAGCGCAGCATTGCCAGCTCCCGCCTGCGCAGCTTGATGTTAGTAGAGATCGTATTGAACACATTGGCCGCCGCGATCAGTGAGATCAGAGCAATAAAAAGCCAGGCAAATACGTTGGCGATAAAGAGGTAATTTCGATACTGCTCAAATGCCTCGCTGCTGTTTATCAGTGTATAGGAATATGATATTCCTTCATCGATCACGACCTGGCGCATTTCCTCTACAGCCTGAGACGCGTTTTCCGCTTCAAAGCACATCCCCTTGACTCTAAGCTCCGCCGGAAGATCCGAAGGCGCCAGTGTTTCCTTCACTGACCAGGGGGCAATGATCTCCAACGTATAGGGCAGTGTTTTCTGCCCGGCGGCATCCACAATCGGCGGAATGTCAGGCGGAACAAACTCTGCAGGCGTTATGGTGACATTCTGCTCCTGTCCTGTTGTTCCATCCGTCATTTTGGGGGAAATGGCAAGTTCCACGGAAGCACTTTGAAACATATCCGCAAGGTCTTCAGCGCCTTTCACATTGTCGCTGTCGTCGTTGATCTTGGCGACGGCAATCCGTTTCCCGTTTTGGCCCATATACTCTGCCGCCGGCAGTCCCAGCTTTTCAACCAGCTTCTGATAAAACGCGTCGTCAAAAAAATGCACTTCCAGCAGAAGCTCCTGATCCTCCCGCGCGAAGCCTCCGCCCGACGCTTCCCAGTATGCATCCGTAAGCAGATCCGGAGAAGCCTTGCAGGAAAAAGCGATGGCCGCCCGGCAGGAGCTTTCCGAAATACCGGATATTGTTTTCATCTTGTCATAAAGGCGGAACAGTTCTTCATCCTCCATCTCCCGCGTCCCGAACCCTATATCATAATCAGACACAGTTTTTAACCCGTCCGCCGACTGCTGCATGCTTTCGATCAAAGCATTGGCAGATACAAACAATACGATACTCAGTACCAGGGAAAGCACGATACTCCGGTAACGCTTCCGGTTTCGTTTGAAATTTTTCAAGGCAAGGGTTCCTTCCAGGCCGTACATGCGCTGCTTTCTCTGAGAGATTTCCATCGCCCCGGATTCCACTTTGATCTCATTGGTCTGCCGGATGCATTCCATCACCGGCAGGCTGACTGCTTTTTTCGCCGGCAGCCAGGCTGAGATCAGGATCGTAACCAGGCTGACCGCGGTCGCGCCTGCCACCGCCGGGAGAGATACCTTTGTCATAAGCGGAACCCCTGTGTACAGAACGGCGCCAAACCGGCCGGATACTACGGAGATCACGCCCCGGATGCACCCCAGGCCTGCCAGGATACCGATGGGAATCCCCGCCGCGCCGATGCACAGTCCTTCAAAAAGAACGGAATTGCGCAGCTGCTTCTCCGTAGCCCCCACAGAGGCCAGCACCCCGATCTCCCGGATCCGTTCGCTCAGTGAGATGCTGAAGGAATTATAGATCAGAAAAACCGAGCCGATCATAATGATCGCCAGCACGATTCCCCCGAAGGAATATAAAAACGCCATAAACACCTTGTCCGACGGCCTGTCTGAAATTCCCATAATGCGCAGCACATCATAATTCAGCATGCAGGGATATCCGGCTTTTACCTGATCCGTATAGGAATACACCTTACGCATCTGATCCAGCGTGACAAACAGACTGAGCGGATTGTAGCCGGACGCCGCATCTGTCTTTGTGATGAGTGTACATCCCGGGGATTCCTCGGTCTCAAACACCGGGGTCCTGCAGATTCCGACTACCGTATAGGTCTTCTCCTTCCGGGGCAGAAAGTTCTCCGCTCCGGCCTCGTATGGATCGGCCTGGCTCAGCTCCTGCTCTCCCCGCATACGGCTTCCCACAAAAAGCTCCAGTGTGCTGCCTGTTTTGCCGGAAATGCCGCATTCTTTCATAGCGCTTCCGGACACAAGTATCTCCCCGTCATTTTCCGGGAGCCGCCCGGACAGCAGCGTGATGGGCAGAGCCTGGAAGGTCTCCTCCTGAAATCCGGCAATGAAAAGATAGGGCCTTCCGGGATCAGTCTCGTTCTCCGACTTTGCATAACCGATATTTTCAAAGGTCACTGTGTCCGTTACCTCTTTGTCCTTGGAGCGTTCCTGCACAAAGGAATCATCTACATTCAAAAACGCGGCGCTCCACCCTCCGTACTTCTGTATGGCTCCCCGCGCCATATAGTCCAGCAGTGATACGCCGAAGGTGGTCACCCCTGTGATCATCACCGTAGACAATACCACACCAATGATAGTTACGAGGGTCCGTGCGCGGTTCTTTTTCAGCCCCTCCAGGGCGATTTTATGAAAGATATTCATGGCCGCTTCACCTGCCTTTTGCTCACCTCATCTTCGCTGTCCGGCCGTGTTTCTATTCTGTCCGGGATCCGGGCCTTCGAAGCCGTCTGCCGTTCATCCTGCAGGATCATCCCGTCTGAAATGCGGATGATGCGGTCTGCCTGGAGGGCGATATTTTTATCGTGGGTGACCAGGATCAATGTCTGCCCATATTCCTTGTTGCTCTTTTTCAAAAGCTTTACGATCTCATGTCCGTTCCGGCTGTCCAGGCTTCCGGTCGGCTCGTCGGCAAGCATCACCTGAGGCGCGTTCATCAGAGCACGTCCGATGGCGACACGCTGCTGCTGTCCGCCGGAAAGCTGGTTGGGGAGATGCGTCTGACGGTCCTCCAAACCAAGCAGATGCAGCAGGTCATTCAGCCGTTTCTGATTCACCTTCCGTCTGTCCATCAGCACCGGCAGGGTGATATTTTCCACCACATTGAGGGTGGGGATCAGGTTATGGAACTGATAGATCAGCCCCACCTGCCGTCTCCGGAAGATGGCCAGCTTCTCGTTGCTCTGATCATATACATCCTGCCCGTTCAGATAAATTTTTCCCTTTGTAGGCACGTCTACCCCGGCAATGGCGTGGAGCAGCGTGCTTTTTCCGGAACCGGAAGAACCGATGATTGCGGTAAACTCGCCCTTTTCAATCGTCAGCGAGACACCGTTCAGCGCAACGACCTGGTTTTCGTTCTTGCCGTAAACCTTGTATAAATTTTCCACTTTCAAAAAATCCATAATGTGAACCTCCTTTAATTTATGGACGTTCATAACCGGATAATCTCTGGATTTCTTCTGTCATAAATGCTAAATACGCGCTTCTCAAATATGGCATTATGCCGAGACGTCCGGTTCTGAACTTATTTTTATCATAGGATTTCACACTTACATTTTCGTGACTTTTTTGTGAGAGATTCGTCACATTTCCATTCGTAAAAATTTCAATTCGTATACAGCTTCCCGTTATTTTGGAAAGCGGATGATAAAGACCGCGCCGCCCTGAGGATGATTCTCCGCGGTCACCACCCCTCCCTGCCGGGTGATGATCGTTCTGCAAAGCGCCAGTCCGATGCCGTATCCTGCCGCCCTGGAATTTTTCCCTCTGTAAAAACGATCAAATAAGGAGCACAACTCTATTTCTTCAAACCCTGCTCCATTATCATGAATCGTAAGCTCCGTATACAGCAGATTGTCTTCACAGGCAATTTCGATCCGCCCCTGGTCGCCGGCGCTTTCCATGCAGTTTTTCAAAATATTCCGGATTGCCTCTGCCATCCAGTCCGAATCCCCCTGGATCTCAATCCCCTCCGGCACTTCCGTCCGTAATGCAATACTGTGCAGCTCCATCGGGATCAGAAGCGGACGAAGGGCTGCATCTATCAGCCCTCGAACATCCACTGGTCCGCTTCGGAATACGGCAATGCCTGCGTCCAGACGGGACAATTTTAATAAAGAAGTGATGAGCCAGTCCATCTGCGCCAGCAGCTCCTCTGTCTCCTGCAGCAATTCCCTGCGCTCTGTTTCCTCCGGGTTGTTTTCCAGCAATGACAGGATCAGGTTTACGGAGGTCAGAGGGGTGCGGAGCTGATGGGCAATATCTGCCAGCGAATCAGCAAGATTCTCCTTCTCCTTTTTCAGGGCCGCATTCTGTTCCCGAATGCGCTGTGTCATTTTCGTGATCTCGCTGCGCAGGATCGAAAGCTCTCCCTCCTCGGATTCGCTGATAAACAGATAGTCCGCATTGTGCAGCACCAGATCAATCTGCTCTGAAATCTCCGCAATACTTCGATACCTCGCTCTGGTAAACACATAGAACAGAATTCCGAATACAAAGGCAGACAAGACGGCAAGCAGCCCTGCCGGCCTGTTAATCAGAAATCCCGCTGCTGTAAAAGCCACGGCGATCACGAAAAAGCAAACGACAAACCGCCGGTATTCTTTATTTCGAAGCATACCTGTCCCCCAATCGATATCCAGTCCCGTGAACCGTCAGGATCATCTCCGGGTTGGACGGATCTTCTTCCATCTTCTCCCGAAGACGTTTGATATATACAGTCAGTGTATTGTTTGTGACGAATTCGCCTGCCGCGTCCCAAAGCTCACCCAGAAGGCGGTCCCTTGTGAGGATTGCTTTCGGATTGCTGACGAACATCAGCAGCAGACGGTATTCCAGGGCGGACAGTGGGATCTCCCTGCCGTCCTTTTTTACAATACCGGCAGTTGTGTCCACATAGAGCCCGTCCGCTTCATAGACAGTGGAAACACGTTCGCCCCGCCGCAGAGCTGTCCGTATCCGCGCCACCAGCTCCCTGGGACGGAATGGCTTGGTGATATAGTCGTCCCCTCCCATGTTTAACCCGGTCACTACACTGGCCTCATCCCCAGAAGCCGTCAAAAAGATCACGGGGATATCCTGCACTTCTTTGATCTCCGTACAGACCGTAAATCCGTTTCCGTCCGGCAGAGAGATATCCACCAGCCCCAGATCAAACTTTTGTTTTCCCAGCATGTCGAATGCCTGCTGCCGTGTCGGAGCGTGAGCGACTGTAAAGCCCTCCGCGCTGAGCAGTCTGGTCAGATTTTTGGCAATCGTCATATCATCTTCTACTAAAAAAATCTGTTTCAATTTTTTATCCTCCTGAACTGTCAAGCAGAATATGGGACACACCATCACCATGCGGCCCTGTGCCTCATATAGCGTTACCGCAAGCACCCGGTCAGTATGTGAACAGTCACCCATATAGCCGCAGTCCGTAGCCTGTTGTCAAATAATTCTTGCATTCTCCTCAAGGACATCATATCATATCTTTATGGTTTTCTCAATGAATCACAGAATATGGAGAGGGTCTACCATTGGAACGCTTTAGAAAAGCAACGGCAGCAGGCACGTCAAGAATTGCGGAAATACTCATTATTTATATTTTGCGTTGAAGAAAGTAAAGTTTATCCGCAAAAAATGTTGACATTCCATTTTAAGCGTACTATAATATTACAGCGTGAAAAAGGGAGAAACAGTATACACCAAAGCCCCGGAGTATACTGATTTCATATAAAAACAGATATCAAAATGAAAGATTAACAGAAAATAACAGGAGGAACCCCCATGAAAACTTATATGGCTAATCCAGACAAGATTGAAAGAAAATGGTATGTGGTTGACGCTGAAGGCTGCACATTAGGACGTCTTGCTTCCGAAGTGGCAAAAGTGTTAAGAGGCAAGAATAAGCCGGAATTTACCCCACATGTTGATACAGGCGATTATGTAGTAGTTGTAAATGCAGAGAAGATAAAAGTAACAGGCAAGAAGCTGCAGCAGAAGATCTATTATAACCATTCCGAATATGTAGGCGGAATGAGAGAGACCACTCTGGCAGAGATGATGCAGAAGAAGCCTGAGAAGGTAGTGGAACTGGCTGTAAAGGGAATGCTTCCGAAAGGACCTTTGGGAAGGGCAATGATTAAGAAGCTTCATGTATATGCTGGTCCGGAGCATGCACAGCAGGCTCAGAAGCCAGAAGCATTGACATTTTAAGGAAAGGTTGAAAGGAGGACATTACAGTGGCTAATGCAAAATATTACGGAACAGGAAGAAGAAAAAAATCTATCGCAAGAGTATACCTGGTACCTGGTACAGGTAAGATCACTATAAATAAAAGAGATATCGACGATTATCTGAGTCTGGAGACCTTGAAAGTCGTTGTTCGCCAGCCCCTCGTTGCAACAGAAACAACCGACAAGTTTGACGTACTTGTCAATGTACATGGCGGCGGTTACACCGGACAGGCCGGAGCAATCCGCCACGGTATCTCCCGCGCCCTGCTCGAAGCAGATCCGGAGTACAGGCCGATCCTCAAAAAAGCCGGCTACCTGACCCGTGACCCGAGAATGAAAGAAAGAAAGAAATACGGTCTCAAAGCGGCTCGTCGCGCTCCGCAGTTCAGCAAGCGTTAATCGGCTGTTCAAACCGTATCAAAATTGCTCAAAAACCCCGGAAAATCAAATGTTTACGGTTAGGCGGTATAGCCCTGATTACAAGGGCTGTACCGTCTTTTCGAGTTCCTATGCGCCTTGCCGTTTCGGTTGCGTGGCAGAAAGGAAATTGATTTCTCCCACAAAATTGAAAACAATATCCACTTTCTGTACCCGTTTCCCGTCCACCTTTTTCGGCACATGGACTATGATTTTCTTGATAGATCTCCGCCTAGTACAATGTTGCATTAATTTTGAAGTAATAAGTGTTCAACGTTCATGTCAATACAAGGCGGAGGAAGGAGGCGATGCCGGTAGCATCGTTGACTGACTCCAACGCAGTAATGGCATGGACAGCGAGCACTTATTACTCA
>ERZ808051.490-NODE-490-length-42706-cov-6.030801_pt1 | contig 42706 bp, 43 predicted proteins | sample MGYA00380199_ERZ808051 | MGnify/ENA primary metagenome ERZ808051 (study PRJEB31490, sample SAMN06133391) | mouse gut metagenome | isolation source: J11 | host: mice | place: China: Chengdu | collected 2015-05 ... | reverse complement strand
CTCGCCTTTGTTTATCTGGCCTCTATCGCTATTTTGTTGATTTAGCATAACTTCCACGTTTTTTCAAACAAGCCCTAATTCGGTATTGATAATTTCTTCTGTCCTTTGCCGGATGTTATTCATGCCGCTTGCCCATTCCATTTGTTTATCCGCTTTGAGTTGTTCGGTAATGCCCTTCTGTTCTGCCATTTGCTCCACAAGCTGAAAAAACATATCTTCCGCTTGGGTTCCGATTTCGGACAGATGGTCGTTCAACTTGCCAGACAACAGCAGAGCCGTATAAAGGGCCTGACGGGGTTCTTTCAAATACCGTCTTCGTCGCTGTCCCCATACGCCGATGGCGGGAAGTTCCGGGGCAGCCAGGTCTGGAAGAAAGTAATCGCCCTCTTGATGATAGGTTCCGCTCATCCGCTCAAAAAATGACCTTTCCACGATATAGCCCTCCAATATGTCGAATTTCCCTGCAACTCAATCACATTCGGCTAACTTGGCAAAAGTTGAGGAGAGGACTTCCTTACGAAGTCCTCTCCTCCGAGGCGGCTTTTTCGCGGATCTGTATGGACGGAACCCTCAGGACTCAATGCCCCGGGACACCAGATACTTCTTTACCATCAGCGCCACCTTGAAGGTGATGGCGTCGTCGAACTCCCGCAGGTCCAGGCCGGTGAGCTTCTTGATCTTCTCCAGGCGGTACACCAGGGTGTTCCGGTGGACAAACAGCTTCCGGGCGGTTTCAGATACGTTCAGGTTGTTCTCAAAGAACTTGTTGATGGTGAACAGCGTCTCCTGATCCAGGGCGTCGATGGGGTTCTTTTTGAACACTTCCCGCAGGAACATCTCGCACAGGGTGGTGGGCAGCTGATAGATGAGCCGGCCGATGCCCAGGTTCTCATAGTTGATGATGGACCGCTCCGTCTCGAACACCTTGCCCACGTCGATGGCCACCTGGGCCTCCTTGTAGGTGCGGGCCAGATCCCGGATGTGGCCCACGATGGTGCCGATGCCCACCACCGTCTTGATGCCCAGGTCCCGGGTGAGGGCCTCCTGAACGGTCTGGGCGATCTTGTACAGCTCCCGGGCGTCGGCGTTCTCCCCCAGGTGCTTCACCAGGGCCACGTCCGTCTCGCTGACGGACAGCACAAAGTCGGTCTGCTTATCTGGATACAGCCCGGAGATCACATCCACGGCGGACACGTCCGGGGTGCTGAGCTGCCGCACCAGGATCACCGCCCGAGGCGTCTCGGACACAAAGTGCAGTTCCTTGGCCCGGACATAGATGTCCCCCAGCAGAATGTTGTCGCACAGGATGTTTTTGACAAAGGCGGCCTTGTCGTTTTTCTCCTCATAGTAGTTCTTGGCGCCGTTGAGGGCGATCACCGCCATGGCGCAGATGAGGGAAGCCCGCTCGTCCTCGCCCCGGACGAAGGCGGCGTAGTCGAACTGTCCGCTCCAGCCGGGCAGCGCCTTGAAGGTGAACCCGCCGCTGACCACCTGAGCATCCTGATCCGCGGCCAGCAGGGCCGCCGCGCTGGCCCATTTCTCTCCGATGCAGGCCAGCTCGTTGCAGGCCACAACGGTGCCCTGCTCGTCTATCACGCCCACCGCCCGGTCGGAACAATCCTTCATTTGAAGAACGACGCTTTGGAAGATCCTGCTGGACATTGCGCTTTCCCCTTTCTACGCGGCCGGCACCTGAGACGCTCCGCCACTTTGTTGATTTTTCATACACTCGCTTTTCTATTATACCGACTTCCTTAGGGGATTTCAATAGTTTTCTGAAATTTTTTTGTTGAAACTGCCAAATTTTTCGTGTCATTGACTGAAAATGGCCTTCCGCTCCCGCTCCGTCAGCGGCCGCCAGCCGCCCTTGGGCAGGCTCTCATCCAGCGCCAGCGGCCCGAACCGCACCCGTTTGAGATAGGTCACCGGCTTGCCCCGGGCGGCCAGCATCCGCTTCACCTGGTGGTACTTTCCCTCGCGGAGGGTGATATAGGCCCCTCCTCCCGGCAGGAGCTCCAGCTCCCCGGGCAGGCAGGCATAGCCGTCCCCCAGCACCACCCCCCGGCGTACCGCCTCCGCGTCGCCCTCATCCAGCGCCCCCTTTGTCTCCACATAGTACACCTTGTCCACGTGGCGCCTGGGGGACAGCAGCCGGTGGGCCAGGGGGCCGTCGTTGGTGAGCAGCAGCAGGCCCTCGGTGTCCTTGTCCAGCCGGCCGGCGGGAAACAGGCCGATGTTCTGGTACGCCTCTCCCAGGAGGTCCAGCACCGTCCGCTCCCCCGGCTCGTCGGTGGACGACACCACCCCCGCCGGCTTGTTCAGCATCAGGTACACCGGCCCCCAGGGCCCGACCTCCACGCCGTCCACCGTGACGGCGGCCTCCTCCGCAGTCTTCTCCTCCGGGCTGCGGCACACCGCGCCGTCCACACGCACCCGGCCCGCCCGGATCAGCTCCCGGGCCTCCTTCCGGCTCCACCTTCCCGTGGCCGCCAGCCGTTTGTCCAGCCGGTCCACGCCGCCCCCTCCTCTCTGCTCCAACCATACATATCAGGGAAAAACAGCTCATATCCTTTATCAATCACCACTAGAGCGCCCCGGGACACCGGGCACACTTCGAATCATCACGGAAGGTCGTGGTACTATGTTCATCGTGACAGCCCGTGTACCAAAGAAACAGCTCCTGGCGGCGTCCGCCGCCGCCCTGTGCTGCGTGTTCGCGGTCTTTGCCTTCGCCCTGACCCTGCGGGGACGGGCGGTGGCCGCCTCCGCGGAGGTGAAGAACGTCAAAACCAACGACGACCGGCTGGCCTATCTCAACAGCCTGGGCTGGCAGGTGTCGCCCCAGCCCACCGCCACGGAGGAGCTGCTTATCCCGGAGGATTTTGACGAGAGCTACCAGGGGTATCTGAAGCTCCAGGCCGACCAGGGCTTCGACCTCACCCAGTACCGGGGGAAACGGGTGAAGCGGTACACCTATCAGCTCACCAACTACCCTGTCCAGGACGAGCCGGTGCAGATCGCCCTGCTGATCTATAAGGGCAAGGTGGTGGGCGGCCAGATTCAGTCGTCCTCCGGCAGCTTTCTCCACGGCCTCTCGTCGGCGCAAAGTCCGCTCCCCTCTGCTTCCGCCTGACGGCGAAAGCTCCGTCCGCTCCCTTGCGCCTCCTCTCCCCACGAAAACTGGAGGCCGTTTTCGCGGGGGCCCCATCTTCCTAATCTGACAAAACAAGGGAGGAGCGCTGCGGCGTCCTCCCTTGTATGCTGCTCAAACCACTTGACGGCCCTTGAAAAACACGGCTTTTACATTCAGCTCCCGGTCCAGAACCACCACATTGGCCCGCTTGCCCGGGTCCAGACTGCCCACCCGGTCAAATATGCCGATGGCCTGGGCGGGCGTGACCGCCGCCGAACACACCGCGTCCGCCAGAGGAATTCCGAAGGAGACGGCGGTTTTCATACACGCCATCAGGTCGGTGACCGACCCGGCGATGGTGCCGTCCGCCAGGGTGGCCAGCGGGCCCTTTACGGTGACCTCCTGGCCGCCCAGGTCGTACTTGCCGTCGGTCATGCCCGCCGCCCGCATGGTGTCGGAGATCAGCACCACCCGGTCCGGCCCGAACATCCGGAACACCGCCCGCACCACGGAGGGATGAATGTGAACTCCGTCACAGATCAGCTCCGCACGCACCCAGGGGGAGTCCAGCGCCGCGCCCACCACGCCGGGGGCCCGGTGGGTGAAGGCGGGCATGGCGTTGAACAGGTGGGTGACCTGCCGGGCCCCACGGCGGAACGCCTCCAGGGAGGTGTCGTAGTCCGCGGTGGTGTGGGCCACCGAGACGGCGACCTCTTCGGCTACGCTCTCAATGAATTCCATGGCTCCCGGCTCCTCCGGCGCCACGGACACCAGCTTCACCAGCCCTTCGGCGGCGTCCATCAGCCGCCGGAGCATGGCCGCGTCGGGGGCGTGGAGCCAGTCGCCGTTCTGGGCGCCCTTCTTGGCCAGGGACAGGAAGGGTCCCTCCAGATTGATCCCCACCAGGTCCGCGCCGGGGCGGCCCGCCCGTTTGTGCTCCGCCGCCGTCCGGCACACCTTCAGCAGCCGGTCCTCCAGCAGAGTCATCCCCGCCGGGCAGATCTGGGTCACGCCCCGGCTCAGCTCGTACTCCGCCATGGTCTGGAGGCCGTCCGGGTCGCCGTCGGACAGGTCGGCCCCCCGGCAGCCGTGGAAGTGCACGTCGGTGAGGCCGGGAATCACCCAGCAGCCCGCCGCGTCATAACACTGCCCGTCCCGGCTGTCCAGGGTGAGCAGGGGGCCGTCAAAGCACACATCCCGCTCCACAAAGCCCTCTTTCAGGTCAAATACGGTTCCGCCTGCAATCCTCATGGCCGTCCCTCACTTGAGGCCGCTGAGGGCCGCCTCGTCGCAGATGAGGGTGACGTCGGGATGGAGCTGGAGGATGGACGCGGGCACCTCCGGGGTCACAGGGCCCTGCACGGTCCTGCGCACCGCCTCCGCCTTGTCCGCGCCGCTGGCCACCACCAGGATCTTCCGGGCGTGCATAATGGTGCCGATGCCCATGGTCAGGGCCTGCCGGGGCACGTCGTTCTCGCTGGCGAAGAACCGGGCGTTGGCCTCAATGGTGCTCTGGGTCAGATCCACCAGATGGGTGGTCACGGGGAATTCGGCACAGGGCTCGTTGAAGCCGATATGGCCGTTCCGGCCCAGGCCCAGCAGCTGAAGGTCGGCATAGCCCAGGTCCCGCACCACCTTCTCATACCGGGCGCACTCCGCCGCCGGGTCGTCCGCCAGTCCGCTGGGCACGTTGGTGTTCTCCGGGACAATATTCACATGGTCAAAGAGGTTGGTCTGCATGAAATAGCGGTAGCTCTGGTCATGCGTGGGGGCCAGGCCCACATACTCGTCCAGATTCACCGAGCGCACCTCGGCAAAGCTCAGATCTCCCTGCCTGTACCACTCCACCAGCTGCCGGTAGGCCCCGATGGGGGTGGAGCCGGTGGCCAGGCCCAGCACGCAGTCCGGCCTGGCCACCACCTGAGCCGCAATGACGGCCGCCGCCCGGCGGCTCATGGCGTTGTAGTCCTTCTCCTGATAAATACGCATGACATACACCTCTTAATATAATCATTGAAGTCCGGCGGTGGTCCGCCGGCCGGGTCCAGGTCAGTGCACGGCATGGTGCGTCCGGCTCCGTGCCGTGCGGCCTGCATAAATTGTACAATCTATCCCTATATTTGTCAACACGGCTTTGGATAAAAGCCCTTCGATTTTCCGCGCCGCGGCCCCCGCCCCGGGCGTCACAGGTGCTTGTCCGCCAGGGCGTTGGCCACCTGCCTGCGCCGCTCCCGGCAGGCGTTCATGTCCCGGCGGCACACCTCGTTGAACAGCACGTCGGTGAGGTACAGCTGGCCCATTCTGGCCGCGACGGAGCCCATCTGAAAGGGCCCCTCCTGGGCCACGCACTCCAACACCACGTCGGCCAGGGCCGCGCCGGGCGACTTGGGAAACCGGGTGATCAAAATGGTGGACGCCCCCCGGTCCCGGGCAATTTTCATCACGTCCACCAGGTCCCGCGTGGCGCCGGAGTAGGAAAAGTAGATGACCAGATCCCCCGGCGTGAGCATGGCGCAGCGGATGGCCTGAAAATGGGAGTCCTCCACCGCGTAGAAGTTGGGCATAGCCGTGGAGAACAGGTGGGCCGCCTCCCGGGCCAGAATCATGGAGCCGCCCAGACCCATGCACAGCACCCGGTCCGCCGCCAGCACCATATCCGCCGCCGCCGACACCGAGGCCGGGTCCAGCGCCGCCATGGTCTGGGTGACGGCCTCCACGTCCGCCTCACAGATTTTGCGGCACATCTCGCCCACCTCGTCCTCCGCCGCCACCTCGCTGTACAGGGGGCTGGTGGACCGGCTGCCGGCGGTGGACCCGGCCACCGCCAGCTTGAACGCGCTGTACCCCTTATAGCCCATCCGCCGGCAGAAGCGGGACACCGTGGCCTCCGCAACCTCCGCCGCCTCCGCCAATTCCGAGATAGACATGAACTGGCAGTCCTGCCGTTGGAGCATGATGTGGTCCGCGATCTTCCGCTCCGCGCCGGTCAGATGGTAATACTCCCGGTTGATTCTGGTGAATACATCGCCGTAAGACATAAGCTCCTCCTTTCTAACCGCCTGAGCCGGACGGCCGCATAACCGCCGCCGGATCGTTCTCTGCCCATATCATATCGTGTCTATCGGGTTTCCGTCAAGGGAAAACAGAAATTTTCTTTCATCTCCCGGCAAATTTCTTCACGAACCAGCCTTTCTTTTCCAAAATTCACCGGAAAATCTGTAAAAAATATACATCATTTCCCACAGTTCAGGTTTCGCCGATGGTCCGCCGTATCTCCGCCTCCACCTGCCGCAGCTCGAACTCCAGCTCGGCGGCGGACATCCGCACCGCCCCATGGCCCAGGATGATCATCTGCTCCAGCCCGTCGGAGGTGGCCACCCGCACCCGGTGTTCCCGGCGCTCCCTGGCCAGGGCATAGGTGGTCTTTTCGATATACATATCCGCCGTCTCCGCCTCCCTGGTGTACACCACGAAGAGGTCCCCCAGCCGGTCCACGCTGCCCGGGTTCCCCTTGACTTTGTAGGCGTCGAACACCACGATGACCTTGCACCGCTTCCACCCCTGATAGTTGCGCAGCCGGTGGATCAGCCGCTCCCGGGCGCTGTCCAGGTCCTCCCGACCCAGGGCCCGCAGGTCGTCCCACGCGTGGATGATGTTGTAGCCGTCCACCAGCAGGTAGTCGTCCCCGTCCCGGGTTTTGAGCCCCTTCCAGGGCCTGGGCTTGGGCGGGGCGCTCTTCCGCACCGGGTGGAAGGCGCGGGGCTTCACCGGGCCGTAGGCCCGCTCGAAGATGGCCTCCAGCTCCCTGTCCAGCGCCGCCCGGGACTCATAGCTCATGGCCTCCCGGCGGACGGGGGCGGCCTCCTCCGGGCGCCGCGCCCCGGCGGGCCGCCATCCGCTGTCCAGGTGCATGTGGTCCCGCACCTGGTCCCAGGGCACGCTGAATCCCGCCCCGTGGGCGCAGAACACCGAGCCGGAGGGGTTGTCCACGTCCCGGTCCGGGTCGTAGCCCCGCTCCGCCACGACGGCCTGGGTGTTGTGGCAGGGGCGGTAGCCCTCCACCGCGCAGGAAAACCGCCCCCGTCCCCCGCTGTACGCCGTCACCTCCGACCAGTATCCCCCCGCCTCGGACACCGGCACGCTGCCGGTGAGCACCGCCGTCTCCCCCACATGCTCCGGGGGGCGGAAGTCCGCGCCCATGCGCTGGAGGTCGGTCATGGCCCGTCCAACGCTCCCCGTGGGCACCTCCAGCCGGAAGGAGTACCAGGGCTCCAGCAGGACGCTCTCGGCGCACATCAGCCCCTGGCGCACCGCCCGGTAGGTGGCCTGGCGGAAGTCGCCCCCCTCGGTGTGCTTCAGATGGGCCCGGCCCGTCAGCAGGGTGATCTTCATGTCGGTGATGGGGGAGCCGGTGAGCACCCCCAGATGGGTTTTTTCCACCAGGTGTGTGAGAATGAGCCGCTGCCAGTGGCTGTCCAGCACATTCTGGTCGCAGGCGGTGTCCAGCACCAGCCCGGCCCCCCGCTCCAGGGGCTCCAGCAGCAGGTGCACCTCGGCGTAGTGGCGCAGGGGCTCGAAGTGGCCCACCCCCTCCGCGGGGGCGGCGATGGTCTCCAGATATACAATGCGGCCGGGTCCGAAGGCCACCTGCGCCCCGAACCTCCGCTCCATCAGCCGGGACAGCACCTCCAGCTGCACCTCTCCCATGAGGCGCAGCTGAATCTCCCCCAGCGCCTCGTTCCACTCCACCTGGAGCTGGGGGTCCTCCTCCTCCAGAATGCGCAGCTGCCCCAGCAGGGTGTGGATATCCCCGCCGGCGGGGGGGAGCACCTGACAGGCCAGCACCGGCTCCAGCTGGGGGCCCTCCCAGTCCTCCTCGGCGCCCAGCCCCTGGCCCGCCCGGGTGCGGCTCAGTCCGGCCACGGCGCACACCGTCCCCGCGGGCGCTCTGTCCAGCGGGGTGAATTTTGCCCCGGAATACAGCCGGAGCTGCGCCGCCTTCTCCTCCCAGTCCGGGCCCCTCACCATATCCCGCACCCGCAGGACGCCTCCGGTGACCTTCAGCCAGGTGAGCCGCTCTCCCCGGTCGTCCCGGCTGATCTTGAACACCCGGGCGGCAAAGTCCGGCCCCCAGTCCGGCTCCAGGGTGAACCGGTCCAGGCCGTCCAGCAGGGCGTCCACCCCCTCCAGCCGCAGCGCCGAGCCGAAAAAGCAGGGGAACAGCTTCCGCTCCACAATCAGGGCGGACAGGTCCCCGTCGTCCAGCTCCCCCGTCTCCAGATACCGGTCCATCAGCTCTTCGCCGCACAGCGCCGCCTGCTCCAGCACCTGGCTCCAGTCCCCGGAGAAATCGGTGCAGCCGCCGTTCAGCCGCCCCTGGAGCTGAGCCAGCAGCGCCCCCCGGTCCGTGTCCGGCTGATCCATCTTGTTGACAAACAGAAAGGTGGGCACGTTGTGCCGCTCCAGCAGCCGCCACAGGGTTTCCGTGTGGCCCTGCACCCCGTCCGCCCCGCTGATCAGCAGCACCGCGTAGTCCAGCACCTGTACCGCCCGCTCCATCTCGGCGGAGAAGTCCACGTGGCCCGGGGTGTCCAGGAGCGTCAGCCCGCACCCCTTCCAGCTCAGCTGCGCCTGCTTGGAGAAAATGGTGATCCCCCGCTCCCGCTCCTGCTGGTCGGTGTCCAGAAAGGCGTCCTTGTGGTCCACCCGCCCCAGCCTGCGCACCTCTCCGGCGCGGTACAGCATGGCCTCGGACAGCGTTGTCTTGCCCGAATCCACATGGGCCAGCATCCCGATGGTCAGCCGCTTCATCGCACATTCTCCTCACGGCGGTTTTTCCGCCTCTTTGTTATACCGCTCAGTTAAACAACTCCGCGTTTTCATCAAACAGCTGCCGCACCCGCTTCTTCAGCAGGCGGTGAGCGGGCTGCCTCAGCTCCGGGTCGGAGCCCACCAGCTCTTCCGCCGCCGCCCGGGCCTCCTTCAGCAGCTCCATGTCGGCGGCGAAGTCGGCCACCTTCAGCTGGGGCAGGCCGTGCTGCCGCTTGCCGAAGAAATCGCCGGGGCCCCGGAGCCGCAGGTCCTCCTCCGCGATCTGGAAGCCGTCGTTGGTGGCGCACAGGGCCCGCAGGCGCTCCCGGGCCGCCTCGCTGCGGCTGGATGTCATAAGAATGCACCAGCTCTGGTGCTTCCCCCGGCCCGCCCGGCCCCGGAGCTGGTGGAGCTGGCTCAGTCCGAACCGCTCGGCGTTCTCAATGATCATGAGAGAGGCGTTGGGCACGTCCACCCCCACCTCAATGACGGTGGTGGACACCAGCACGTCCACCTCTCCCCGGTGGAACGCCGCCATCACGTCCTCCTTCTCCCTGGCCTTCAGCCTGCCGTGGACAAGGCCCACCCGCAGGTCGGGGAACACCCGCTCCCGGAGCTCCCTGGCGTAGGCGGTGACGGCTTTCAAGTCCATGCCGGGGGCCTCCTCCCAGCCGCCGCCCCCGTTCTCCTCCACCGCGGGACACACGATATATACCTGCCGCCCCTCGCCCACCTGCTTTCGGACATAGCCGTACATCCGCTGCCGCTTGTCCTCTCCCACCAGCCGGGTGGCCACCGGGGTGCGGCCGGGGGGCAGCTCATCCATGATGGACACGTCCAGGTCCCCGTAGATGATGAGGGCCAGGGTACGGGGGATGGGGGTGGCCGACATGACCAGAATATGAGGGGGGGGCCCCTGGCCCTTCTCCGCCAGGGCGGACCGCTGGGCCACCCCGAAGCGGTGCTGCTCGTCGGCGATGACCAGCCCCAGGTCGTGGTACTCCACCCCCTGGGAAAACAGGGCGTGGGTGCCCACAACGAGGTCGATCTCCCCCGCCGCCAGCGCCGCCAGCAGGGTCTTGCGCTCCTTTCCCTTCACCGACCCGGTGAGCAGGGCCGTCCGCACCCCGGCGGGGCCCAGCAGGGCCGCCATGGTCCGGGCGTGCTGCTCCGCCAGCAGCTCGGTGGGGGCCATAAGGGCGCACTGGACCCCGCCCTTTGCCGCCGCCCAGGCGCCGAAGGCGGCCACCGCCGTCTTGCCCGAGCCCACGTCCCCCTGGACCAGCCGGTTCATGGCCCGGCCGGACCGCAGGTCGGCGGCGATGTCGTCCATGGCCCGCCGCTGGGCACCTGTGGGGGCAAAGGGCAGCAGAGCGGCGAACTCCTCCGCATTTCCCGGCAGCTTCCGGCCCTCGCTCCGGCCCCGCCGGTTTTTCAGCTGGGCCAGGCCGCAGGTGAGCACAAACAGCTCCTCAAACACCAGCCGCCGCCGGGCTATGGCCAGCTCCTCGAAGGAGCCGGGCCAGTGGATGTTTTTTCGGGCGAACTGGGTCTGGCACAGCCGGTGGTCCTTCCGCACCCGGGCGGGCAGCGCCTCGGGCAGACCGTCCAGGCAGCCCTCCACCGCCCGGCGGGTGAGCCCCGCCATCAGGTTGTTGGAGATGCCCGCCGTCAGCGGATATACCGGCAGGATCAGCCCCGTGAACCGCCCCTCCCCCTCCCGCTCAAAGGCGGGGTTGGTCAGGAAGAACTGGTTTCCCTGCCGCTCCACCGTGCCGTAAAACACGTAGCTGTCCCCCCGGTGGAGCACCTCCCGGATGTAGTCCTGGTTGAAAAACGTGATATGCGCCGTATCGGCGCCGTCCACCGCCGTCACCTTCACCAGGGACAGTCCCCGGCGGATATAGCTCACCCTGGGCGTCTCCGCGATCATGGCGGCGACACAGCAGGGCCGGTCCTCCGGCGCGTCCCGGAGGGCATAGCGCTCCCGCCGGTCCTCGTAGCGCTGGGGCAGGTGGTCCAGCGTGTCCCCCAGGGTGCGCAGGCCCAGTTTTTCCAGCTTTTTGGCCCGCTGGGGGCCCACCCCCGGCAGCTCAATCAGCGGGGTATCCCGCGTCAGCGGCATCCCAGTCACCTTCTTCGCCTTTGGCAGTTTTTGATCAGAGGTTCCTATAGTTTACCACACCTTCCCCGCTGAAAACAATCCCCACCGGATTTTTCCCTTCCCGCTGGTATAAATTGTAACGCCTCCGTCCACAATAGGGCCGGAGGTGTTACTATGAACAGCAAACGAACATGGAGCGAAAAGCTCGGCGATTTCATCTCAGGAAAGGGTTTCTATCTTGTGGTACTCATCTGCGTGGCCGCCATTGCACTGTCCGGCTACTATCTGGTGCAGGGGGTCCGGGGCGGCCTGGACAGCACGCTGGACCAGCCGGTGTCCGGCACCGCCGCCATCCCGAACCAGCCCTCCGCGGCCCCCACGGCCAAGCCGCCGGTGAGGCCGTCCGCCAAGCCCAGCGACCCTCCGGCCGTCCATTCGGCCCAGGCCAGCGCGCCCCCGGCCATCTCCGCCGCCCCCGCGCCCTCCGCCCAGCCCGCCCCCTCGGCCGCCCCCGCGCCCACCCCGGCCCCCGCCCCCCTGGTCTTTACATGGCCGGTGAAGGGCACGGTCATCGCCGGGTTCTCGGTGGAGGCGCTGGCCTATGACGAAACCATGGGCGACTGGCGCACCCACAGCGGGCTGGATATCTCCGCCGCCCTGGGCACCCAGGTGCTGGCCGCCGCCAACGGCACGGTGTCCGCCCTGTACCAGGACGACCTGATGGGCACCGTGGTGGAGATCGACCACGGCCAGGGCCTGGTGAGCCGGTACGCCAATCTGGCCGCCGTGCCCACCGTCCAGGTGGGGGACAGCGTGACCACCGGGGCGGTGATCGGCTCCGTGGGCGAAACCGCCGCCGCCGAGAGCGGGCGTCCGCCCCATCTCCACTACGCCCTGCTCAAGGACAGCCAGGCCGTGGACCCCGCCGGATACCTTCCCGAGCGCTGAAGCTCCAAAAACCCCGTCCAGCACACGCTGGACGGGGTTTTCCCTTGACAGCTTACAGGATGGCCAGCTGCCCGTCCCGGGCGTCCACGGTGAGGACGGTGTCCGGCGCGGCCTCTCCGGCCACGATCCTGCGGCCCACCAGGTTCTCCACCGTGTGCTGGAGATACCGGCGCAGGGGCCGGGCCCCGTACATGGGGTCGTAGGCGGCGTCCAGAATCAGGGACTTCGCCCCGTCCGTCAGCTCCACCTTGAGGCGTTTGTCCTCCAGGCGGCGGTTCAGCCCCGCCAGCAGCAGGTCGATGATGTGGTAGATGTTTTCCCTGGTCAGCGGCTTGTAGAACACGATCTCGTCCAGCCGGTTGAGGAACTCCGGCCGGAAGGAGCGCTTGAGCAGCTCGTCCACCTGGGCCCGGGCCTGGGCGTCGATCTCCCCGTCAGGGCCGATGCCGTCCAGCAGGTACTGGCTGCCCAGATTAGAGGTGAGGATAATGACGGTGTTCTTGAAATCCACCGTCCGTCCTTGACTGTCGGTAATACGGCCGTCGTCCAAAACTTGCAGTAATACATTGAATACGTCCGGGTGGGCCTTCTCCACCTCGTCGAACAAAATCACGCTGTAGGGGTGGCGGCGCACCGCCTCGGTGAGCTGGCCGCCCTCCTCATAGCCCACGTACCCCGGAGGGGCTCCGATGAGCCGGGAGACGGAGAACTTCTCCATATACTCGCTCATGTCGATGCGCACCAGGTTCTTCTCGCTGTCGAACAGGGCCTCGGACAAAGCCTTGGCCAGCTCCGTCTTGCCCACGCCGGTGGGGCCCAGGAACAGGAAGGAGCCGATGGGCTTATCCGGGTCGGCGATGCCCGCCCGGGAGCGCAGGATGGCCTCGCTCACCAGCCGGACGGCCTCGTCCTGGCCCACCACCCGCTGGTGGAGGATGTCCTCCAGGTGGAGCAGCTTCTCCCGCTCCCCCTCCATCAGCTTGGACACCGGGATGCCCGTCCACCGCTCCACGATGCGGGCGATCTCCTCTTCGGTGACCTTATCCCGGAGCAGGTTGTCCTCCTTGGACTGGGCGGCAAACGCCTCCTGCTCCTCCAGCTGCTTCTTGAGCTCCGGGATCGTGCCATATTGCAGCTGGGCGGCCTTTTCCAGGTCGTACTCCCGCTGGGCCTTCTCCAGCTGGGCGTTGGCGGCCTCCAAATCCTCCCGCAGCTTCTGCACCCGGCCGATGGCGTTCTTCTCGTTCTCCCACTTGGCCTTGCCCGCGTGGAACCGGTCCCGCAGCTCCGCCAACTCCTTCTGGATGTCGGCCAGACGGGCCTGGGACAGCTGGTCGTCCTCCTTTTTCAGCGCCGCCTCCTCGATCTCGCACTGGATGATCTTCCGGGAGATCACATCCAGCTCGGTGGGCATGGAGTCCATCTCGGTGCGGATCAGGGCGCAGGCCTCGTCGATCAGGTCGATGGCCTTGTCGGGCAGGAAGCGGTCGGTGATATAGCGGTTGGACAGGGTGGCGGCGGCCACGATGGCCCCGTCGGTGATCTTCACCCCGTGGAACACCTCGTAGCGCTCCTTGAGGCCCCGGAGGATGGCCACCGCGTCCTCCACCGTGGGTTCGGACACCATCACCGGCTGGAAGCGCCGCTCCAGGGCGGCGTCCTTTTCAATATACTGGCGGTACTCGTTGAGGGTGGTGGCCCCGATGCAGTGGAGCTCCCCCCGGGCCAGCATGGGCTTGAGGAGGTTACCCGCGTCCATGGCCCCCTCGGTCTTGCCCGCCCCCACGATGGTGTGCAGCTCGTCGATGAACAGCAGAATGCGCCCCTCCGACTGCTTCACCTCGTTCAAAACGGCCTTCAGGCGCTCCTCAAACTCGCCCCGGTACTTGGCCCCGGCGATGAGGGCGCCCATGTCCAGGGCGAAGATGGTCTTGTCCTTCAGTCCGGCGGGCACGTCGCCCTTGACGATCCGCTGGGCCAGTCCCTCGGCGATGGCGGTTTTGCCCACGCCGGGCTCGCCGATGAGCACGGGGTTGTTTTTGCTCTTCCGGGACAGGATGCGGATCACGTTGCGGATCTCGTCGTCCCGGCCGATCACCGGGTCCAGCTTGTTCTGCCGGGCCCGCTCCACCAGGTCGGAGCCGTACTTTTTCAGCGCCTCGTAGGTGTCCTCCGGGTTGTCCGAGGTCACCCGCTGGCTGCCCCGCAGGGCGGCCAGGGCCTGCATCACCTTCTCCCTGTCCACGTTGTAGGTGCGGAACAGCTCCTTCAAATTGCCCTCCGCCGTGTCAATGAGGGCCAGCAGGATGTGCTCCACCGAGACAAACTCGTCCTTCATGCTTCCGGCGATGGCCAGGGCCTGGTTGAGGGCCTTGTCCACCCCGGGGGCGATGTAGACCTTGTCCGCCTCCCGGCCGGAGCCGGACACCTTGGGCAAAATCTCCACCTCGTGGCGGACGGCGGCCCGGAAGGACTCCACCGTCAGCCCCATGTTGGTGAGCAGCTGGGGGATGAAGCCCCCCTCCTGGTCTGCCAGGGCCAGTAGCAGGTGGGCCTGCTCGATCTGCTGGTTTCCGTGCTGGGCGGCGATATTCTGGGCGTTCTGGATGGCCTCCAGGGATTTCTGGGTAAATTGGTTCATGTTCATGTGATTCACTCCTTTTCAGGGAAGCGCGGAGCCGTCGTGAGCAGCGGGCTAAGCCCGGAACGGAGCAAAAATCAGGAGGGCCGGAGGCCCCGGAGGATTTTTGCGCAGTCGGAGGGCTTAGAACCGCGTCGCGAACAGGCAAAGCGTGGCAATGCCGATACCCGCGCTCCAATCTGTAATTTCATATATTAGTATACCCCGTCCCACCCAGAATTCATGAACTGCCTGTAAACAATTAGCACTCTCATGTCGAGAGTGCTAAATTTTTGCACAGCTCCAAAAATACCCGGAACAGCGCCCCGCCGTCCACCGTGTCCGGCCCGGCCATCCGCTCCGGGTGGAACTGGACGGAGAGGATGGGCAGGGATTCGTGCTCCACCGCCTCCACGGTCCCGTCCTCCGCCCAGGCCGAGGCCCGCAGGCCCCGGCCCAGCCGCTCCAGGCCCTGGTGATGGCTGCTGTTCACCGGAAACACCGGCCCATACAGCCGGTGGAGCAGGGACCCCATTTCCGCCTGAATCAGGTGGACCTGATCCCCCTCCTCCCGCTGGTGAAAGGGGGTCAGGCTCCCCAGGTCCTGAATCAGACCTCCCCCCAGCCACACGTTCACCACCTGGTGCCCCCGGCAGATGGCGAAAACCGGCTTTCCCCGCCCGCAGAAGGCGTCCAGCAGGGCCAGCTCCGCCTCATCCCTGGCCCGGTCGATCCCCCGGGAGCCCCGGTTTTCCCGGCCAAACAGGGCCGGGTCCACGTCGTCCCCGCCGGTGAGCAGCAGGCCGTCACAGCTCAGGTCCGGCGCGGGGAGATACCGGGCCGTCCCCACGCCGCCGGCGGCCCTGATGGCATCCAGGTAGTTGGCGGCATTCCCCCCGCCGGTGGACAACAGAATATGCGGCTTCAAAGCGCCCTCCCCCTTCTGCAATATGCCCTGAATCGCGCAAACACGGTGGTCACAGACAGGCCCTGAGCCAGCAGGGCCGCGGCGTACACCACCAGCCCCAGGGCGGTACACGCCAGAGCGGACCACCCCTGGCCGCACCCCGCCCCCAGCATCACCCGGAACAGCAGATTGCACCACAGGCCCATGAGCAGCGCCGACAGCAGCGGCCTGAGAAACCATTCAAACAGCCTGAGCCTCAGCTCCGCCGCCCGGAGCACGGAGGCCAGATTCAGCGCCATGCCCGCCAGCCCGGAGGCCGCGTATCCCGCGGCAAATCCCGCCAGCCCCCACCGGGACACGGTAAAAAAGGTGAAGGCCAGCTGGACCACGTCGCTGAGCACGGCGTTGCGGGCGGCCTTGCCCTGGAGGCCCAGGCCGTTCAGCGCTCCGGACAGCACCGACTGCCAGCAGCCCAGCAGGGTCCCCACCGCCAGGGGCAGCATCAGCTCCCCCACCCGCTGATCCTTGAACAGCGCCCGGCCCACCGTGGGGCCGGCGACGGTGAGCAGCGCCATGGCCGGGGCCATGAGCAGCGACGTGGCCGACATCACCCGGTCCAGGAAGCCGCCCGCCGCCCGTTTATCCCCCTGGGCGGTGCGCCGGGACAGGTCGGGCACCATCACCAGGCACAGCGCCCCGATGAACCCGGTGGGCAGGCCCAGCAGCGGCAGGGTCATGCCGCTGAGCACCCCGAACTCCGCCATGGCCTCGGACAGGGTCATGCCCCCCTCCACCAGCTTGGCCGGAATGAGCACCGCGTTGGCCGACCCCAGCAGGGTGCCCAGCAGTGAGGTGGCTCCCACGGGGAGGGCAATGTCCATCAGGCGCCGGGCGCTGACCGGTTCCCCCGGCGCCCCCGGGGGAACGCGCCGCCAGTGCCGCCGGAACAGCAGGGTGAGGGCGCAGGCGGAAAACACCTCGCACAGCACCATGCCCAGCACGATGAGGCCCACCGTCTCCTCGGCGGACCGGGGCAGCAGGGCCAGCAGCAGCCCCAGCACCGCCCCCGCCCGGATGAGCTGCTCCGCCGTCTCCACGGCGGCAGGGGGGCGGACCCGCCCGATGCCGTAAAAGCAGTGCTTGTGGAGGTTCTCAACCCCGGTGAGCAGCACGCAGGGCGCCAGCAGCACCACCCCCAGCCGGGTGCGGGCGTCGCCCAGAAGATAGACGGAAATCGGGTCGGACAGGGCCATCACCGCCAGCCCCAGGGGGACGGCGATGAGCAGAAAGCTGTTCAGCGCACGGCGCAGCACAAGCCGCACCGTGCCGCCGTCCCCCAGGGCGTGATACCGGGCGGACAGCGTGGACACCGCCACCGTCAGCCCTACGGCGGTCACCGACATCAGCATGGAGTACACCGGCATCAGCAGCTGGTACAGCCCCATGGTCTCCGCCCCGATGAGCCGGGACAGGGCCATCCGGTACAAAAACCCCACCACCTGGGAAAACAGGCCGGTGGCGGTGAGCAGCAGGGTCCCGGCCAGAATTGTGGACAAAGGCTCGCCCCCCTTCACAGGATGCGTTCTCGTCCATCCTATGTAGGGGGGCCTGTCTCATATGCGCGTTGTCACTGGTCCGCCAGACGGGTCAGCGCTCCCGTCACGCAGTCCAGGTAATACTGGGCCGTATCGGTGGTCACCAGCCACACCGGCGTCAGCCGCGACCCGCCGGACAGGGACTGAGCCGTCCCCCGGTAGCCCGCCTCCATGGACCGGACGGCGGAGCACACGTCGCCGGCGGCGGCAATCTCCTCGGAAAACCGCATCAGGGCCGTGGGCAGGGTGAGCGCCTGCCCGGCCTCCGCCGTCCCCGTCTCCGCCAGCAGCAGCGTGCCGCGGAGGGCGGCCAGCCGCCCGTCCCGGTAGACCAGCGCCACCTCGCAGGAGAACACCGGCGCGCCGTTCCAGCTCTGAATCATGCGGACCGTCGTCTCCTCCCCCTCCGCCGCCGTCCCGGCCTGGGCCGCCTCAATCCCCAGCTCCCGCAGCACGGACCCGGCGTGCTGCTCCGGTTTGGCGGCCTCCCAGCGGGCGTCCGCCGTCAGCTCGGCGGACAGCTCCCCGCCGGGGCGGAAGCTCACCTCGCCCAGGGCGCCCCGGTAGCGGTACAGTCCGCCGCCCCGGTTGTCGCCCTGGACCTCCTCGCCCAGCAGCGTCCGGGCCAGCCTCGCCTCCCGGGCCAGATCCCGCTCCACCGCCATGGGGTGCAGACCGTCCGCCGGGGTCACCGCGTCCGCCTCCACGTGGATTCCTCCGCGCTCCAGCACCTGTATCGTCTGCTCCAGCGCCGTCCGCTCATAGCTGACGGACTCCTGCCAGCGGGCGCCCACCAGCACCAGCAGAAAGCTGTTGACAATCAGCAGCACCAGAATGATGAGATTTTTCAGCTTCGGCCATTCCATATGCTTCAGCCCCTTTCACACCGCCACCCAGTCGGGGGACACCTCTGTCCCGCCGCCGTCCCGGTACTGAACCACCAGCTCCCGCCGCTCCGGGGTGTAGTCGGGCAGCATGGCCGCCGCCTTGTCGATGGGCAGCAGGAGGGCCCGCTCCCCGCCGGCGGTGTAGCTCCGGAAATGGAGCGTGAACTGAACGATATAGCCGTCCCGAACCCAGAACTCCGCCGCCCAGCCCTCTCCGCCCAGGTAGACGGCGCTCCCGTCCAGCAGGTAGCCGAAGCGGACCCGCAGCCCGTTCTCCGTCTCCTTTGCGGACATGAGATACAGCCTGGCCTCGCCGCACAGCGCCCCCAGCGTGCGCTCCGCCAGCGTCCGGGCCCCGTCCACCCCGCCGGCCGGGCCGGGCTCCACCGGGTACTTCTCCCCGTGCACCGCACGGTAGGCCACCGTGCCGTTGTCGTACACCACCAGGCGGTCCCCGCCGTCGGGGTACACCTCCCCGCCGTTCACCGGGGCGTGGTTCGAGCCGCTGAAGGACAGCGCTTCCAGCACCGCGGCAGTCTGCCCCGCCCCCGACAGAGGCATGGACGCGGCATATCGGTCCCCCGCCTCCGCCCCCTCCGTGACCAGGGTGTAGGGAGCCAGCCGGTCCGCCAGCTCCGCGCTCTCAAAGGCAAAATAGGCCCCGTTGGAGACGGCCCCTTCCGTCACAGGGTCCAGGTGGAGGGTCTGGGTCAGGACGGTGGAGCTGGAAAAAAAGCTCCCGCTGTCGGACTCCTGCCAGCACAGGAGGACCTGATCCCCCTCCCCGGCGCACAGCAGCACCCGGCGGGCGGACCCGTCCAGAGCGCCCCGGCCCGTCCCCTGGAGCCAGTATTCCAGGGCGGACAGGGGCACGCTGCCCAGAAAGTCAAAATAGATCCCGTCTCCCCCCAGAAGCCGGCGCCAACGGGACTCCTCCAGGGGCTGGGGGCGGCCCGCCGAGGCCAGCGCGTCCCCCAGCAGAGCGCCCAGCGGGGGGAACTGCTCCTCCAGCAGGGCCTCGTTGTACTGCACGCCGTAGCGCCCTCTCGCCCCGGTGACGGCCAGCCGGGCCGGCAGCATGGCCGCCGCCGCGCCGCCGGGGACGGACCCGGCCCCCAGGCTCTCCCGGGGGGCCAGCAGGTCCTGGACGCCGCTGTCCCGCACCAGCGGGGTCATGGACAGCAGCCAGACGGCGGACAGGGTGAGCAGCACAATCAGCGCGTCCTTGCCCCACTCAATCCACCGGCGCTTATCCCTCATGTCCGCCCTCCTCCCGAGGGCCCCAGACCGGCAGCTCCATGCGGATGGTCAGGCCGGGCTCCTCCTTGTCCACCAGGTACAGCCCGCCCTCGTGGCGGTGCATGATCTCCTGGGCGATGGACAGCCCCAGCCCCGTGCCGCCCGACTGGCGGGAGCGGGCCTTGTCCACCCGGTAAAAGCGCTCGAAAATACGGTCCCGGTCCCCCTCGGGAATGCCGATGCCGTTGTCGTCCACCTCCATCCACACCCGGTCCCCCGCCTGTCCGGCGGACAGGACGATACAGCCCCCGTCGGGGGTGTACTTGATGGCGTTGGACACGATGTTCATCATCACCTGCATGATCCGCTCCCGGTCCGCCCGCACCTCCGGCAGGCCCTCCGGCAGGCGCAGCTCCACGGTGTGGGAGTGGTTCTGGGCGTCCATGAGGACGGCCTGATAGGTGTCGTCCACCGCCTGCGCGAAGGGGAACCAGGTGAGCCTCAGCTCACTGCGCCCCGAGTCAAACCGGGACAGGGTGAGCAGGTCCTGGAGAATATGGGCCATGCGGTCGGACTCGTTGAGGATGACCCCCAGGAACCGCTTCTCCATGTCCGGGGGCAGCTCTCCCACTCCGCCGGCCAGAGTCTCGGCGTAGCTGGTGATGTTGGTCAGGGGGGTGCGCAGCTCGTGGGACACGTTGGCCACAAAGTCCTTGCGCTGCTGCTCGGCCTTCTCCAGGTCCGCGATGGTGGTCTCCAGCTGCTGGGCCATGGCGTTGAAGCTCTCGGTGAGCTGGCCGATCTCATCGCTGGAGGTGATCTCCAGCTTCCGGGAAAAGTCCCCCTGGGCCACCTCCTCGATGCCGTTGGTGAGCCGCTGGAGGGGGTCCACCATGGTCTTGGCCAGCAGGAAGGACAGCAGCACCGAAATGACCAGGCCCAGCGCCAGCGCCTCCACAATGAGGGAGAACATCTCGGCATTGAGGCTCCGGGCGGTCTCCCGGTTGTCCAGAATATAGACGATGTAGGGCTGCCCGCCCCGGGTAATGGGGATGGCGGCGTCCATATAGTCGGCGGTGACGCTGCTGTCAAAGCCCGGCTCCCCCAGCAGGGCTGCGGAGATGTTGGGGGTGACGGTCACACCCCCCTCGGGCTCCGGGGCGGACCCGCCCAGATAGCGTCCGGTGGTCCCGTCCAGCACAAAGAAGTTCCGGTCCCGCCGGTCCACCCCCAGGGCGCCCGCGTAGGCGAACAGCACCTCCTGCACCATGGCCGCGCCGTCCTCCTCCCCCGGGGTGGCGGTCTGGAGGTCCCGGACAAAGTCCACGTTCCCCTGGCCGAAGGCGTCTGCCACCTGGCCGTAAAACTTGTCGATATAGTAGCCGGTGACCGAGTTCATCAAAAATGCGCCCACCACCACCATCAGCGACACAATGAGCAGAATGATGATCAGCACCAGCTTGATGTGCAGGCTTTTGCGCATGGGCGCTTCCCCCTTTATACGCCGAAAGCGTAGCCCAGCCCTCTGCGCGTCACGATAAATCTGGGCTCGGCGGGGTCGTCCTCCAGCTTTTCCCGCAGGCGCCGGATGGCCACGTCCACCGCCCGCACGTCGCCCACATAGCCCTCATAGTTCCACACCTGCTCCATCAGCGCCTCCCGGGAGACCGCCTGCCCCCTGCTGGACGCCAGGGTCCGCACCAGCTCATACTCCCGCTGCGTCAGGTCCAGCGCCTCGCCGTCCTTGTACACCAGCATGGCGTCCAGGTCCACCTGGACCCGCCCCAGCTCCAGCCGGTTGGCGGCGCTCTGAGGGGGCGCCTGGGCCAGCATCTCCGTCCGGCGGATATTGCTCTTCACCCGGGCCAGCAGCTCCCGCATGGAAAAGGGCTTGGTGATATAGTCGTCCGCCCCCAGCTCCAGCCCCAGGACCTTGTCCGTCTCCTCCTCCCGGGCGGTGAGCATGATGATGGGGGTGGCCCGGCCCTGCTCCCGCAGGGTGCGGCACACCTGGAAGCCGTCCATCTTGGGCAGCATCAGGTCCAGCAGAATCAGGTCCGGGTCCTGCTCCAGGGCCAGCCGCAGCCCCGCCGCCCCGTCCAGGGCCTCCAGCGTCTCATAGCCCTCCCGGGCCAGGTTGAAGGTGAGGATGTCCACAATATTCCGTTCGTCCTCCACCACCAGGATCTTCTTACCCATGGCCTTCCTCCCGCATCAGCCGGTCCGCCCGGAACAGGGCGGCCACCGTCTTGGCGTCGTTGATCCGCCCGTCCGCCGCCTGGGCCAGCGCCTCCCGGAGCGGCAGCTTGAAGGGCTCCAGATACTCGTCCTGGTCCAGGTGGCGCTCCCCGAAGGTCAGGTCCCGGGCCAGGAACAGATACAGCATCTCGTCGGTGTACCCCACGCTGGGCATGATGTAGCCCAACGGGTCCCAGCGGCCCGCCTCCGCGCCGATCTCCTCCTTCAGCTCCCGCCGGATGGCGTCAAAGGGGTCCTCCCCTGGCTCCAGCTTGCCCGCCGGGATCTCGGTGACCACCTTGTGGTAGGGGTACCGGAACTGCCGCTCCAGATAAACGTTGCCCTCGCCGTCCAGGGCCACCACCGACGCTCCCCCGGGGTGGTGGACAAACTCCCGGACGGAGGTCCCCCCTCCGCTCAGCTCGATCTCGTCCCGGTATACCTTCAGCAGCCGCCCGTCAAAGACCATCCGGCTGGCCAGCGTCTTTTCCATCAGTTCCATTGTTCGAATACCTCCCGGCGTGTCATTTGGTTTCAGCTTTTTCCATTTTACCACAGCCCGCCGAAAATAGAAAGGAGAAAGTCAGATTTTCCCGGGGAATTGAGGGATTGCCATCTGAGGCGGAATCCTCTATAATATCCCCGTAAGAGGTGATTTCCATGAATGTAAATACGGTGCTGTGCGCCCTGCGGGGCGTGACGGCCTATAAAGACATCCTGGACCGGCCGGTGATGGAGGCCGCCCTGCGGCTGGTCACCTGCGCCGCCCAGGGGGACGGCCTGGGCGGGCTGGAGGCGTACACCGACCTGTTCTACCGGCTGCGGGTGGAGGGCCAGCCGGGGCTGGGCCACTGGCTGGCGGAGTCCCTGCGGTGGTCGGAGGGCCCCTATCCCCTGCTGGCGGGGCGGGGCGGGCTGGACCCGGCCCTGGAACAGGCCGCACGGCTGGACATCTCCGCCTTTGAGCTGCTGGCCAGCGTGGACTGCGACAAGTGGCTGGCCCATCTGGGCCGCGTGCTGGACAGCGGCTATCAGGGGGTGCTCACCTCCCTGCCCCGATGGCAGCGGGGGGTGCCCTTCTCCTTCGACCAGCTCACCGCGGCCTACCGGGCGGAGGGCACCGGCAAATTCGCCCGCTACCGGGCCTTTGTGTGGGAGAACGGAGCGCTTATTCCGGTGGAGCACCCCGACTGCCCCGCCTCGGACCAGCTGCTGGGCTACGATGCGCAGCGGGCCGAGGTAGCGCGCAACACCCGCGCCCTGGTGGAGGGAAACTATGTGAACAACGTCCTCCTCTACGGCGAGAGCGGCACCGGCAAATCGGCCACGGTGAAGCACCTGCTCACCCTGCCGGACATGGGGGAGCTGCGGCTCATCGAGGCGGACAAGGAAAACCTCAGCGGCCTGCCCGCCCTCATCCGGGGGCTGGACGGACGGCGGCAGAAGTTCATCGTGTTCATCGACGACCTCACCTTTGACCGGGACGACCCGACTTATTCGGTACTTAAAACCATTCTGGAAGGGGGCGTGGAGCGCCGGCCCCGAAACGTGGCCGTCTACGCCACCTCCAACCGGCGGCACCTGGTCCGCCAGACCATCTCCGAGCGGGCGGGGGACGAGATGGACCGCTCGGAGACCATCCGGGAAAAGACCTCCCTGGCCGACCGCTTCGGCCTGCGGGTGCTGTTCCAGGGGCTGAGCAAGCCCGAATTTCTCTCGCTGGTGGACATGCTGGCCGGCCGGCACGGCGTGGACCTGCCCCGGGAGGAGCTCCACGCCCAGGCCGTGGCCTGGGAGCGGTTCCACGGGGCCCAGACCCCCCGGACCGCCCTGCAATTCATCCTGTCGCTGTAGGCTGGCGGACCGGCGGCATGGCAAGGGCCCTCCGGCGTCACGCCGGGGGGCCCTTGCTTATTCCGGCCCGTCTGCGTAGTCCGCCCCGTACCGCTTGATGCCGTGCTCCAGCGGCCCCCATGCGGGCAGAGGGAGCCGCTGCATGGCTCCGAACACGTAGTCCTTCAGCTTGGGGTAGTCCCTGGACAGCTTCGCCACCAGCTCCTTCACCTCCTGCCGCCGGGTGGCGCCGTCCGCCGGGCAGGGGTTGTGGACCACCGGCAGATGATACCGGGCCGCCGCGTTGCGCAGCACCCCCTCCCCGCAGTACAGCAGGGGGCGGATCTGGGTGATCCCCGTGCGGTCCAGATAGGTCACCGGCTGAAAACAGGACAGCCGCCCCTCGTAGAACAGCGACAGGAAAAACGTCTCCACCGCGTCGTCAAAGTGGTGGCCCAGCGCCACCTTGGAGATCCCCAGCTCCTTCAGGGCGTTGTGCATGGCTCCCCGCCGCATTTTCGCGCACATGGAACAGGGATTCTTCTCCTTCCGGTACTCAAATATGATGCGGAATATCTCCGTCTGAACCAGGTGGTACTCCACACCCAGCTCCCCGCACAGCGCCGCCACCGGCCCGAAATCCATCTCCGCCGGACCGGGATGCACCGTCACCGCGTGGAGCTCAAAGGGCAGCGGGTAGAACTCCCGCAGCTTCGCCATGGCGTACAGCAGCACCAGCGAGTCCTTGCCGCCGGACACCCCCACCGCAATCTTCTCCCCCGCCTCAATCATGCGGTAGTCCTCCACACACCGGCGCATATGGGACAAAATCAGCCGCATCACCGCCGCCCCCTCTCTCACAAAAGCAAAATATCAAAACGAGCGTTCAGCCGTTTAACAGCGTATCCGGGCGTTTAAACGAGCATTTCAAAAATATTTCAAAAAAAGTCCCGTTTCCCGTTGACACAGCCGCCTTTCCGCATTATAATACACCATGCTCCCCGCTGTAAAGGGGGAGCATTCCCATGCTTCGTACAAATTTGAGATAAATGGAGGAAACCAGAATGTCCACCTTTATGGCAAACAAGGCCAACATTCAGCGCAAGTGGTACGTGCTGGACGCCGCCGGCAAGCCGCTGGGCAAAACCGCCGTCGCCGCCGCCACCATCCTGCGGGGCAAGCATAAGCCCGAGTACACCCCCCACGCCGACTGCGGCGATTTCGTCATCGTCATCAATGCCGAGAAGGCGGTGCTCACCGGCAAGAAGCTGGAGCAGAAGTATTACCGCACTCACTCCGGCTGGGTGGGCGGCCTCAAGGAGACCAAGTACCGCCTGCTGATGCAGCAGAAGCCCGAGCTGGCCGTGCGGCTGGCCGTGCGGGGGATGCTGCCCCGGAACATCGTCACCAAGGACTCTCTCACCCGGCTGAAGGTCTACCGCGGGCCGGAGCACCCCCACGCCGCCCAGAAGCCCGAGACTTGGACCGTGGAATAAGGAGGTAACGGATCATGTACAAGAGCAAGAAGCCTTATCACTACGGCACCGGCCGCCGGAAGTCCTCCGTGGCCCGGGTGCATCTGTTCCCCAGCGGCTCCGGCAATATCACCATCAACGGCCGGGACATTGAGGAGTATTTCGGCCTGGAGACCCTGAAAATGGTGGTCCGCCAGCCACTGAACACCACCGGCACGGTGGGCAAGGTGGACATCACCGCCACGGTGACCGGCGGCGGCGTGTCCGGCCAGGCCGGCGCTCTGCGCCACGGCATCGCCCGCGCCCTGCTGGAGATGGACCCCGAGTTCCGCCCCGCGCTGAAGGCCGCCGGGTTCCTCACCCGCGACCCTCGCATGAAGGAGCGCAAGAAGTACGGCCTCAAGGCCGCCCGCCGCGCGCCTCAGTTCAGCAAGCGCTGAGTTTCCTGCAAAACCCCGGAGCCACAACGGTTCCGGGGTTTTTTCATGTAGCAAAGTCTGACAAAATGGAGCCAAGAAAAACAAGAATAATTGGGGTGCATCCGGGGTGCATTGGCCTTAAAACCGTGTTTTGGGGTGCATAGATGGGTGCATTCACTCTCCTAATTTTTAACAAAATCAGCAGGCCGCCCGTGCTATACTCCGGCCATAAGGAGAGCGGCTTGATTAGGATTTCACTGTCCATCGGGCTTGGCGGGCCTGGATGGGCGCGGGGGCTGTACATGGACAGAGAAAAGCAGAGAGGCCCGGCACGACCTCCCTGCTTAAAATGGAATATGCCCCTGCTCTCCCCTCCCGGACGCTCACCTGGCGTCCGGGTCTTTCTTTTGGCAGGGATCAAATTTCTGTGCCATCCGGGAACGTGAACCTGACTCTCGCCGTTGCTCCGAGGGCCTCCCCGATCTTTTCCCATTCCTCCACCGTAAACTTCCCCGTGTTCAGCCGTTTGTTCAACAACTGCGGAGACCAGCCAAGGCGTCGGGCAAGCTCGGAGTTCGACACCCCACAGTACCCCGTGGCCATCTCGACGATCTGGCGTGCTGTCATAGCCTCACCTCCATGTGACAAAGTATAAACTAAACCTTTTCAAAAGTCAAATGAAATTTTTCAAATTTCCCCGAAAAAGTTAAAATAAAGGGTTGACATTTTCAACCGTTTAGTTTATAATGATACTCGTAAGGCAGGGGCGGCCAGCCCCTTACGAAAGGAGGGAGGACATGGACGAGATGACGAGCGCGGAGCTCAATCAGTACCTGGAGAACATCGCAAAGCTGATTGAGGCGAACGTCAAGGATGCCAAGGCCGCTGAGGAAGCCGCGAAGATTGTGCGGGACAGCAAGGTCAAGGCGTAAAAAGGGCGGCGGCCCCGACCAAGGAACACCGCCACCCAACCCCAGAGGGGCGACCGGGAGCCTTACCCCGGCCGCCTCCATCATAACAAAGTAAGGCAGAAAAATCAAGGAGGCAATCGATTGTGGAAAATAAGGGTATCAACTTCGACCCCTACGACTTGGACGGGATGCGGAAACTCATGGATGAGCATGGCGACAGCGTTTCCCTCTTTGACGGCATGAACGAGAACATGGAGCAGGTTTCCATCTCCATCGCCAAGGAGAGGATCGATGTGGTGACCTACCAGCACAATGGCTGGACTCGGCGGAATGTCTATTGGAGGGACGGCACCCGCGAGGAACTCTATGAGGGCAAATGGAGAACCTCTAACGTCACCTAAACAAACGGCAGCCCATGCCTGCATAAACACAGAAAAAATGCAGGTATGGGCAAGCCAAAGAAATGGAGGCTTGAACATGAAACTTCTGAAAAAGCGCGATTATACCGGGACGGTTCGCAAGATCGTCACCGATGACAAGACCGAGGTGCTGGGCATCGTCGGCACCTTCAAGGACCTGATGGAGATTGGCGTTGTGGAGAGCGTCACGGATATCTCCCTGGACACCTGGCTCTGCATCCCTCATCCTGATCGGTGTTTTGACGGGCAGAACGGCATGGGCGCAACTCGCGAGGAGGCCATTCAGAACACCCTTTTTGTGAAAAAATCGTGGGAGGGAAAGCTGTGAACCGCTACTTTTACACCTTCGGCTCCGACCCAGGCTTTCCCTATCAGAACGGCTGGGTGGAGATCTGCGCCGCCTCCAGAGAGGAGGCCGACCGCAAGTTCCGCGCCCGGTTCCCTGATCGGCCTGGGCATGAGGGTATCATGAATTACGCCTTCTGCTACAGCGCGGAACGGTGGTCCAAGATGGACCCAGAGCACACCTGGCACGGCTGGAAGTGCTTTGAAGTGATCGAGTAAACCCGCAAGGCCGACGGCCACAGGCCGCCGCTGGTGCAAGTCCAGCCGCCCCGCAGCGGGGCGGGCGCTCATGGGTATACCCCATCGGCACCGGGGGAGTCAATCGCCGCCCCGTTGATATAAGCACCTTGAAAACCAAACAGGGAGCGGCCACACCGCCCCATGTCGCTGGCCACAGCGGGCCACAGCGGTGGCGGAGGGGTAAACGCCCACCCGTCTGGAGGGCGCGCCACACGGGGCCGCAAACGGCAAACAGGGCCTTGCGGCCCTGCCCCCGGTCTCGCTGGCTCATTCAAAGGCGATGGTCAGCATCCCGTTCCCGATGAAGAAGTCGTTCTGGGTCAGGGGGTCCTCCAGGAAGGTAGCCTTGGCCTCCTTCAGCATCCGGGCCAGCCGCTCCTCCCCCAGCTGCTCCTTAATCGCCTTGCGGGTGGTCTTCTTGCCGTTGAGGTAGAATTTTGTCTTCATGGTGTAGCCCTCCGTTTTGTTCGTTTTCCCTTTCGGTACACACATATTCGCTCTAAATAGAGGAAATAGCAAGTGTATTCTGGGGCGTAATCCACACAAACATGGCCAGCAGAAATTGTGTAGTTTATTCTCAGAAAATGCTTGCTATTATCTCGGTTCAGAGTGATTAATACACTGCCGAAAGGAAAACAGGACGCCCACCCCGGAGGTTACGAGGGTAGAAAGGAATTGACATGGAAGCATTGTACATCAGCGGAAAGCGGAACGGCTACGGCCCCGATCAGTGTGGGCGAACCATGACGGTTGGTGAGCTCATCAGATTCCTGGAGGACTTCGAGGAGGAAAGGCCGGTTTACCTCCGCAACGACAACGGCTACACCTACGGCAGCATTACCGAGCGAGACATCACCCCTGCTGAAGAATTCGACTGATCGACCAGCCCGCCCCGGAGGTTACGAGGGCAAAAGGAGTTCACAATGAAAATTTCAGTTACCCACAAATCCACCGGCTACACCGTGATCCACGAAAATGTTGCCCGAATTTCTGAGAGCAACAGCCGCTTTGAGCTCATCGACTACCGACAGCGCAAAGGCCCGCTTACCAGCACAAGCTACCATAAATCGTTGTACGCATATACCATCGTTGAGGCGTAAGCCGCACAAGTTTCACCAGCCTGCCGGGTGCCTCCGCGCCCGGCTTTTTTGCCGGTGTAATCTACACAGTTCTCCACCGTTATGTTTGTGTACTTTACGTTTTGAATTGTCTTGGCAACCGAGGGCTTGACCACGCTGACATTCACCGTGGCGCTGGCCGCGTTATACTTTGTGGTCTGCGGCACGGAGATCGTGATCACCGCATTGCCGGCGGACGCGCCGGAGATGGTCACGTTCTTCCCGCTGGCCGCTGCCGTGGCCACGCCAGGGGCGCTGGAGCTGGCAGACACGGCCCCGTCACTGTCGGTGGTGACGGCGATCTGCTTGCTGCCGCCGATGTTCAGAGACTGATTGCCCGAAGGACTGAGGGAGAAGGTGGGCGTCTTCCGGCTCACGGCCACGTTGAGGGTGGCGCTGGCGTCGGCATAGTTGGCGCTGCCCTTGCTGTGGATGCTGACGGTGGCCGCGCCCTCGCCAGTACCACGGATGGTCACGGTCTTTTCATCCGCATCTACCGACACCGAGGCATAGCCCGTATTGCTGGACTCCGCCGTGATGACAGCATCGCTGTTGGACGTCACCTGGATCACCACCGTGTCGCCCACGTCCAGTTCCTGGGCCGTGCTGGGGGCGATGCTGAAGGTGTTTGCAGCCTTGGCGATAGACCAGGGAATCACCCTGGCCGAGGCGTCGCCGCCGGGCCACTGATAGTTCTTGGTGGGCGTAAAGGAAGAGGAGTAGTCCCCGGCATCCGTCTGGGCCGTCTCCACCTTGGTCAGCTGCTCCGGGTTGTGGTTCAGCCAGGTGGGAACCTGGGGCTCCCCGGTGTAGCTCAGAGAGCCGCTCACACTGGGGGCGGTGGTGATGGTGGCCCGCTGGATCGTCCAGGGGATCTCCTTCTCCTCGGCGGACTTGTCGCCCCAGGTGTAGCCCTCCTTGGGCGTGACATAGGCTTTGTAGGTTCCCGCATCCGTCTCGCCCTGGAACTCAGCCGCCGACACCCTGTCCTCCCCGTAGGTGATGGTCATCATCTCCAGGGCCAGGTTGTTCCAGCTGGGGAGCTGGACACCCCCGTTGTATGTCAGGCTGCCGGACTGAGAAGGGATAACAGAGATGGTATTCTGAACGGCGGCAATGGCCGCGGCCGCACCGTCGGCCACTTCCTTGGCCTGGGCCGCAGTGGTGGCCGCCTCGCTCAGAATATCCCGCATGGACTTGTAGTTTTCGCTGTCGTAGTCCACCAGCCCCCAGATGTACTCGCCATCATTCACGCCGGCGCATTCCCACTCTGTGCCGGTGTCCATATTGATGTAGTGCTGGCCCTTCTTACCAACCGTCTCAGTGGTGGGGTCGCCCTCCGGGGCAAGGATCGTCTCGCTCCCGTTCAGCGCCCGCTCCGTGGCCCGCATCCGGGCGGTCAGGCTGGGGTGGGCCTCCGGATCTTCGTTGTGGTCTCCCACAGACTTACCCGCCAGATTGGGGTGGGCATTGGGGTCTTCCTCATGTGCCTTCATGGCGTCCTCGATGGCCCCCAGCGTAGCGATCCCGGCGGCGGACACGCTGATCTCCAGCCGCTCCTTGTTGGTGACGGTCAGCACAGCATACAGCTTGAACGTATAGAGCTGGTCGGTCTCCGCCGGCACAGTTACACCCTTGCCGCCGCGCTCATCCTCCGTGTCCTCGATGACCATCAGCAGCTTTTCGCCGGCCACGATACTTCCCGGCCCATCGGCGCCGCCGGCCGCGGCGAAGATGCCGATCTGCTCCAGCTTGTACGGCTCCGGGTTCCCGATGCTGGTCACCTGGATGCACACCGTCACGCTGTCATCGTTCCGGGTTACGCTCTCAATGGTCAGCGGGTGCTCCCGGCCATCGGGCAGTTCCGTCAGCTCCACCAGGTTCTCCCCAGGGTCGCTGACGGAACCGAATGCGCTGGTGATGGTCAGGAGCCGCCCCGCCGCAAACTCGGTCAGCAGGCTGGTACCGGCATCCGTCACCGCCGTTTTAGACCAGCGTGTGGTTTTACTCTGTTCCGCCATAGTCTACCTCCTGTAAATTGATATGGGTGCTTATTCATCCTCATAGCCCCCATTCACAATGGCGGCGGTACCGAAGAACGCGACCTGCGGAACGGTCTTGTTGCTGCCATCCCGGAGGACGGTGAAGGCCGGGGCTCTCAGTTCCACCCGCTTGATTCCAGTCTGCATCAGCATATTGATCAGGCGCGAGGGATTGATGTCCCGGCCCAGCCTGGCGCACTGCCAGGCGTTGAATTCATCCACCGCCATCTGAACCGCTGCGGCGATGTCCGCCGCGCTGGCCGCGCTCCCGGTCTGGATGTAATAGGTGAAGTCAATGTCGTAGTCAACGACATCTGCGTCCTCCACGAATACCTGGTCAGTCAGGGGGCGCACCTCATCGGCGCTGCAGGCGGCCAGCACCTCACCCTTGACCTCCTCATTAGCCAGCTCCCCGCCGTTCATCAGGACATATAATTTGACCACACCGGGGGTCGGGGAGTTGGCGATCACGTCCGCAATTTCCGTGAGGGCGTGTGTCAGGTGACGCTCGTGGACGGCGTACCGGGCGGAGCCGGACCAGGTCATATTGTCCAGGGTACGCACCGTGGCCTCCGACACCTGAAAAACGATGTCGCCCAAACAGCCGACAACCATGCCTCGTCACCTCCTATTCCATCTGCTTGAGCTCGCCCAGCGCCCCGATCTCCCCCAGGATGTAGCCGTCCGTGTTGAAGCCGGGGAGGTATATGCACAGCACCACAGCGTTGACCTTGGGCATCCACGGCTTGATCAGCAAGTCATGCTTATGGCTGGCAAAGGCCGGATCGCCGCTTCCGCCGGCCTCAAACTCCGTCCGCTGGGGCTTGGTCTCATAGTCGGGGATGTAGGGACGGTTGGCCAGAACGTGCAGGGGGGCAGACGGGAGATCCATGTCCTTGAACTTCACACGGGCCACCCGCTTGACCGGGTCGGCCCAGGTGACGGTACCAACGCGCACCAGGTTCTCCAGCGAGGTTTCCATTTCCCGTTCCATCAATACCCCTCCAATACTCTCCGAAGTCTGATCTGCACCGTGTACCCGGAGCCGTCCACGGTATGCTTCGCCTGGGTGATGATGTACTTGCCATCCCAGCCGCCCCACTTCTCCAGCATCACGGTCACCCCGGCCACCAGGTCAGGGTTTCCGGGGAGGGTGAAGGAGGCAGTCTTGGCGTAGCGGTTGTGTTTACGCAGGAGCTTTTCAGCCAGGGCCTTGGCCTCGTCCTTGTCGGCCACCTTGGCGGTGATCTCCAGCTGTTGGTTGTTCTTGGCGTCCGCCTTGTAGTCCTCCACCTTGGCAATGCCCTCGATGCATTTCCCGGTGGGGTCAACGTAGCTCACCCGGCAGGAGGAATACTGCGTATCCGCAGTACCCACATTCAGCTTGTACTTGGTGTAGACGCCGCTCTCCGCCTGGGGAGACCCGGAGCGGCTCATGGTGAGTTTCAACGCCACCCAGGTCGGCCTGGAGCGGACGGCGGCCTTCTACTGCGATCTGCCGCTTGGCATCGATGAGCGTCAGCTGGCCGGGAACAACCAGGGGGCCTTGGAGAAAATCGTGTACATGATCGCCAGCGGCACCGGGAAGATCCGGGGCAGCAAGGGCGGGGGCCTCCAGACCATCCACCAATGGCGCACCGTGGCCTTGGCCACCGGCGAGGAACCACTCAGCACGGAAACCACCCAGACCGGCGTCAGCACTCGTGTGTTGGAAATCTACGGCGGCCCATTCGACAACGAGGCGGATGCGGCCCTCATGCACCAGCAGTCGGCCACGGACTGCGGCTGGGCTGGCCCGGCTTTCATCGAGAAGCGGGGAATTTTGAAGTATATAAATTCTTCTGATTCTGCGCCGTAAAAATAATCGGACAAAATGACTTCCGGCATAGGTAGGCCCTCCTTTGGGGTAAGAAAAAAGCGCGATGTAAGCCATCGCACTTTTTCCGGGGCATTAAATTGTGTCACATTGGCATGGTTTTTCGGTAACCGCCTGTTTCTCTATCGAGTTTTGTATGGTTCTTTATCAACCATGTCCTTCCGGCGCGGGCGGTTTTCCGGCTCAAAACGAAACGCGGGAGAAAAACAGGAGGCAGTTTGCATCAGCTAACCACTGAGTATAAGATAGCATAGGCTAACCAAAATGTCAAGGGCCGGGCTGAAATTTTTCCGCCCGGCTTCATTCCGCCGCGCACTCTTCTCAAGGGGGGAAAAGTGTGGTATACTAAGGCGCGGGCGGCGGGTCCGCCGCAAAACCACAGCGAGGAGCGTTTGACATGACGAGAAGAGAGGATATGGCGGCCCTGCGGGCGGACACCCAGGTCCACTACAACTGTGCTCAGTCGGTGCTGGTCCCCTTTGCCCAAGATATGGGCCTCACCCGGGAGCAGGCCTACGATCTCGCGCTGAACTTCGGCGGCGGCATGGGCTGCGGGGCCACCTGCGGGGCGCTGGTGGGAGCGCTGGCCGCCCTGGGCGGGCTGGGCCTGCCCCAGGAGAAGCGGCTGGAGCTGATCCACCGGTTCCAGGCCGACAACGGAGCCATTGACTGTGCCGGTCTGCTGAAGGCGGCGTTTGAGCGCGGGGAGGAGAAAAAGCCCCACTGTGACCGCATGGTGCGGCAGTGTGTGGATTTTGTGTGCCGGGAGACTGGATTGGAATAACTGGGAGGAATATTTTTGGAGACGATTACACAAATACTGGCCCGGGAGCTGGACCGCCCGGTTCAGCACATTGAAAACATCATCACCCTGCTGGACGAGGGGAACACCGTCCCCTTCATCGCCCGCTACCGCAAGGAGCTCCACGGGGCCATGGACGACCAGCTGATCCGCCAGCTGGCGGACCGCCTGCAATACCTGCGCAATTTGCAGGACCGCCGGGACGAGGTGAAGCAGTCCATTGAGAACCAGGGCAAGCTGACGGAGGAGTTGGCCGCCGCCATCGACGGCGCCGCCACCCTGACGGAAGTGGAGGACCTTTACAGGCCCTATAAACAGAAGCGCCGCACCCGGGCCACCATGGCAAGGGAAAAGGGCTTGGAGCCCCTGGCCATGCTGGCCTTCGCCCAGGGTCCGGCGGTGGACATGGAGCGGGCGGCGCTGGACTACATCGACCCGGAGAAAGGGGTGGAGACAGGCGCGTACGCGTTACAGGGAGCCTCCGACATCATCGCGGAGCTCATCTCCGACGACGCCGATGTGCGGAAACTGCTCCGGGAGCTGTACGGACGGCGGGCGTCCATCACCTCCAGGGCTGCGGCCAAAGAGCCGGAGGACAGCGTGTACCGGCTCTACTACGAGTTTTCAAGCCCACTGTCCAAAACTCAGGGGCATCAGATCCTCGCCATGAACCGGGGCGAGCGGGAGGAGATCCTCAAGGTATCGGTGGAGATGGACCGGGAGACGGCCCTGGTGGCCCTGCGGCGCCGGGTGGTGCCGGGCCGGGCGGCCATGGAGTTCGTCAAAAACGCCGCCGAGGACGCCTACGACCGGCTCATCGCCCCCTCCCTGGAGCGGGAGGTCCGGTCCGAGCTCACCGACCGGGCCAACGAGGGGGCCATCGGCCAGTTTGCCCTGAATTTGAAGCCGCTGCTCATGCAGCCGCCGGTGAAGGGCTTCGTCACCATGGGGCTGGACCCGGGATACCGCATGGGGTGTAAAGTGGCGGTAGTTGACCCCACCGGAAAGGTGCTGGACACCGCGGTGGTCTACCCCACCCACGGCGAGCGGGGCAAGAACGAGGCCATCGACAAGCTGGCCGCCCTCATCAGGAGGCACAAGGTGGCCCACATCGCCATCGGAAACGGCACCGCCAGCCGGGAGACGGAGCAGATGGCGGTGGAGCTGATCCGCAAGGTGGGGGGCGGCGTCAGCTACGCCATGGTCAACGAGGCGGGGGCGTCGGTGTACTCCGCGTCCAAGCTGGCGGCGGAGGAGTTCCCCGAGTTCGACGTGAACCTGCGCTCGGCGGTGTCCATCGCCCGGCGGCTCCAGGACCCCCTGGCGGAGCTGGTGAAGATCGACCCCAAGTCCATCGGCGTGGGCCAGTATCAGCACGATATGCCCCAGGCCCGGCTGGGCGAGGCCCTGGACGGGGTGGTGGAGGACTGCGTCAACGCCGTGGGGGTGGACGTGAACACCGCCTCCGCGCCGCTGCTCACCCGGGTGGCGGGGCTGAACGGGACCACCGCCAAAAACATCGTCAAGTACCGGGAGGACAACGGCCCCTTCACCACCCGGAAGCAGATTTTGAAGGTGCCCAAGCTGGGCCCCAAGGCCTTTGAGCAGTGCGCGGGCTTCCTGCGGGTGCCGGAGAGCAATTCCCCCCTGGACAACACCGCCGTCCACCCGGAGAGCTACGGGGCGGCGGAAAAGCTGCTGGCCCTGTGCGGCCACAGCATGGCGGACGTGAAGGCGGGGAGGCTGGGGGACCTGAAGGGCCGGCTGTCCGCCTACGGCCAGGAGAAGGCGGCGGCGGAGTGCGGCGTGGGGGTGCCCACCCTGCTGGACGTGGCGGCGGAGCTGGCCAAGCCCGGCCGGGACCCCCGGGATGAGCTGCCCGCCCCGGTGCTGCGCACCGACGTGCTGGACATCAAGGACCTGAAGCCGGGGATGGAGCTGAAGGGCACCGTCCGCAACGTCATCGACTTCGGGGCCTTTGTGGACATCGGCGTCCACCAGGACGGACTGGTCCACATCAGCCAGATCTGCGGCCGCTACATCAAGCACCCCTCGGAGGTGCTCAGCGTGGGCGACGTGGTGACGGTGTGGGTGAAGGAAGTGGACGAGAAAAAGAAGCGCATCTCCCTGACCATGCGGGAGGACAAGCTGTAACGGTTTGCCGCAGATTGTAACGGATTTGCAACCGCATTGTAAGCGCGGCTTAACGACTTTGTCCGGCCCTCTGGGGTAGAATGGGGCAAAGGAGTGACCGCCATGAGAAAAAGAAATATGTTCCTGCCGCTGGCCCTTGCCCTGTGCCTGACGCTGTGCGCCTGCGGCCCCGGTACGGAGGAGCCCAGCCCCAGCCCGGCCCTGACCACCCCGCCGCCGGAGGTATCCGTCCCGGTGCTGGAGACGCCTGCCCCGGAGCCCACCCCGTCCCCGGAGCCGTCCGCCCCGCCGGACCCCGGCGCGGACCTGCCGGACCGGGACTACCGGCCCTGGCAGGCGGGGTACATGGACTTCCTCACCCGGCTGCGCCGGATTGAGAGCGAGAGCCAGTGGGAGCGGGAGGCCTTCCAGGGGCTGGCGGCGGACGGCCGGGGCCCCATTGAGGATTGGATGCTGGACCAGGATATGACCGCCGCCATGTGCACAGGCAGCGAGCACTATTCTCTCTACGACGTGGACCGGGACGGCGTGCCCGAGCTGTTGGTGGATTATGCGGGGGGCCGCGAGACCCAGTGCTATACCTGGCGGGACGGGCAGGTGGTGTGCGTGGGCGAGTTCCACTCCAAGGACAGCGGCCTGTACAGCCACCCGGACAAAAACGCGATCCTCCGCGCCGGGGGGCGCATGGGCCATTACGCAATCTACGAGTACCCCATGGAGGGGGGCGTCCTCACGGAGGAGCGGGAGATTTTCCGCGAGGGGCCGGTGGATTTCCCCACCGGGGCGGAGAAGATCGTCCCCGGTGCGCGGCTCATCGACCGCTTCTGGACCCAGCTGGGGGAGTGGGACGATCGAAAATACTACGAACCGGACAGCGAGTGGCGGGAGTTTGACGACGGACGGCCCCACCCCTCCGCCGGAAAAGCCCTGCTGCTGCCCATCGCCGACTGGTGCGACGGCCCCGCCGCCACGGGGAGCGATTCGGAACAGGCCCGGGCGGCCATCCTGGCGGCGCTGAACGGGGAGACAGAGCTGTACGGCGCGTCCGGCGACCACTTTTACGGCGACGTGGGCTGGACTACCTGGGCGGAGTACATTCAGCCCGGCGCGGCCTGTCCCTGGAACGAGGAGCCCTTGGAGATCAAGGCCCACGTCTGGCTGGACATGAACGGCGACGGCCAGGAGGAGTGCGTCCTCCAACTGAGCGAGCCGGAGCGGGCGGACGACGCGGTCACCCGGAGCCGGTACACCGTGGTGCTCAGCCACCAGGACGGTACGGTGTACGCTTACTTCTTCGGCATCTACGACTTGGAGCTCTGTGCGGACGGCGCGTTCCAGCTCGACTACGGCGGGCCGGTGCGGCTGTCCTTCTGGAAGGACCAGTGCTACGACTACGCCGTGCCGGAGGCCTCCGCCCCGGCTGTGAAGTGGGCGGACGGTTCCCCTCTCGATTAAAATTTCTGGAAATTCGCGAAAAACCCTTGACTGTCAAGCCGCTTGACAGGTTAGCATGGCCCTGGGAGGTGGTTTCATGACCATCAAGGAGCTGGAAAACAGGACGGGCATGACCCGGGCCAACATCCGTTTTTACGAGGGGGAGGGTCTGCTGTCCCCCAGGCGGCTGGACAACGGCTACCGGGACTACTCGGAGGAGGATGCCCGGACCCTGGAGAAGATACGCCTGCTGCGTCAGCTACAATTGGACCTCGACACCATCCGCAAGGTGCAGCAGGGGGCGCTGAGCCTGGAACAGGCGCTGTTCGTCCAGATGAACAGGCTGGAGGGGGACCGGGCCCTCATTGAGCGGGCGGCGGCGGTGTGCCGGGAGCTGGAGCGGTCCGGGGTGGAGTACGCCGCCCTGGAGCCCCGGCCCTGGCTGGCCCAGCTCCAGGCGCCCCCGCAGTCCAGTCTGCCCGGCGCTCCCCCCGCCGCGCCGGAGGACGAGGAGGCGGACGAGCGGGACTTCGTGCCACAGGCCTGCTACCACCCCTGGATGCGGTATTTTGCCCGGACGCTGGATACGGCGCTGTACGATACCCTCATCAACGTGGTGTGGCTGCTCCTCTTCCGGGACCTGGGTCTCGCCCGGCTGCGAACGGAGAACGCCCTCATTGCCATCCTCTGGGGCACGGCCATGCTGGCCCTCACCCTGGCGCTGGAGCCCCTCTGGCTCCACTATTGGGGCTGGACGCCGGGAAAATGGCTGTTCGGCCTGAAGCTCCGGGACAAGGACGGGGAAAAGCTGTCCATTGAGCAGGGCTGGGAACGCAGCTGGCAGCTGGCCTGGGAGGGCTACGGCTGGAACATTCCCATTTGGAGCGTGTGGCGGTTCTGGAAGAACCGGCAGGATGCCCTGGAGGGGTGGAACGGGAGCTGGAACGGCGAGGGCGCCTGCCGCTACACCAAGGAGGAGCGGAGGTTCAGCGGCTGGGCCTTCGCGGGGGTGCAGGCGGCGCAGGCGGCGGCGCTGGTGCTGGCCATGCTGTGGAGCATGCTGCCCCCCTGCCGGGGGCCGCTGGATGTGCCGGAGTTCGCCCGGAACTACAACCACTGCCTGCGGGTGGTGGAGTATGACGGCGAAACCAACACCCCCACCCTGGACGATCAGGGCCGGTGGGTGGAGCGGACACAACCCAGCGGCACGGCGGCCATCTATCTGTTTGGCGATACCACGGTATACGAGGAGCCGGAATACACCGTCTCCGGCGAGGTGACGGCGGTGACGCTGCGCATGAGGAGCCAGGACAAGGCGGTGGGGGGCGTCCTCCGGGAATATCTGACGCTGCTGTCCCTGTGCCGCTCCACAGGCGGGCTGAACCTGTTCAACGTCCTGCCGGCCCAGGCGGACGCGGCCCGGCTGCTCAGCCGCTGGGAGAATTTTGAAGACGACTTCCTGGGCGTGCACATCAGCCAGCGGGTGGAGGCGGTGGGCTACGAGCCCACGGAGGCCTTTGGCGCGTCCCTGTGGTGCGAGGACGAGAGCCAGCCCCACCACTGCGAAAAGACGGTGACGTTATCCATCCCCGAACAAAATGGCAGGTTCTCGCCCCCGCCCGGGCAGGCGCGGGCAGACGGATCAAAAGGAGGGGCCTGACATGGCCGGAACGCTCTATCTGGTGCCCACCCCCATCGGCAATCTGGGGGACATCAGCCGCCGGGCGGCGGAAATCCTGGCGGCGGCGGACTTCATCGCCGCCGAGGACACCCGGGTGACGGTGAAGCTGCTGAACCACCTGGGACTGAAAAAGCCCATGGCCGCCTACCACCGCCACAACTGCGGCACGGCGGGACCCGTCATCCTCCGGCGGATTCAGGAGGGGGAGCGCTGCGCCCTGGTTACCGACGCGGGCACCCCCGCCATCTCCGACCCCGGCGAGGACCTGGTGGCCCTGTGCGCCGCCGCCGGGGTGGCGGTGGAGGCCATTCCCGGCCCCTGCGCTCTGACGGTGGCCCTGTCGGTGTCCGGCCTGCCCACCGGGCGGTTCACCTTTGAGGGCTTCCTGCCCCAGAACAAGAAAAACCGCCGGGCTCAGTTGGATTCTCTGGAATCGGAGGAGCGCACCATGGTGTTCTACGAGGCCCCCCACAAGCTGCGGGCCACCCTGGACGACCTGGCGGCGGTCTTTGGCCCGGACCGGCCCCTGGCGGTGTGCCGGGAGCTGACCAAGCTCCACGAGGAGGTGCTCCGCCTCACCCTGGGGGAGGCTGTGGAACGGTACGCCGCCCAGGAGCCCCGGGGGGAGTTTGTGCTGGTGGTGGGGGGCCGCCCCGCCCAGGCGGAAGCGGCGGACGAGGGGGGCGCCCTGGCTCGGGCGGAGCAGCTGCGCCGGGAGGGAATGCCGCTGAAGGCGGCGGCGGCCCAGGCGGCGGAGGAGTTCGGCGTCAAAAAGCGCTGGCTGTACAACCGGCTGGCGGGGCAGTGAAAGAGGAAATTCGGGAAACCGTGTAATTCTCTGGATTTCTGCCGCAAAGATAAGGGGATTGTGCGGGAATCCGTCAGGGCGATCCTCCTGGAAGCGGCCCGAATCACAGAAAAGCGGCGGCAGTGTTCTGCCCGCCGCTGTATGAAAATCGGTAAATACCGATTTTCAAGTGTGCTGACTATATGGAAATCTGCTGGAAGCGCTTACCTGTGTTGCCAGCACATGGAAATGATAACAACCCGTATAACACAACCGGGAAATACCGGGGGGAGGCGGCCGCCCCTCATCCCGGAGCGGGCGGGGGTCCGAAAAACCGGAGGATACAAAAAAGCCGCCTGTGCAGGCGGCTTTTCCTACAGCGGACGGACAGGAAGGGGAATTATTTGCTGCCCAGGTCTTTCAGACAGCTTGTGCAGATGTTTTTCCCCTTGAAGGACGTGATCTCCCGGGAATCCCCACAGAAAATGCAGGCGGGCTGATACTTGTTCAAGATGATGGACGGTCCGTCAACGTAGATCTCCAGTGGGTCGCGTTCTGCGATGTCCAGGGTACGGCGCAGCTCGATAGGCAGCACGATGCGCCCCAGCTCATCGACTTTTCGGACAATTCCGGTCGCTTTCATTTTCGAAATCCCCCTTTGCGCCTTGCGTATATTGGTTACGTCACATACTTCAGCTTTATTATAACATAACGTATAATTTTGTCAATCAAAAAATTGGGGAAAATCCGTAATTATTGGGATCTCTGTCGGTTTGTGTCACGCCGCCCTTTTTCTGGGACATGATTTTGTGCGGACCGCCGTATATATAGGGGACGGACAAAGGAGGGATCACTATATGGCAATGTCGCTGATCTGGACGGTGATGGTAGGGGCGGCGGTTCTGTGCGGCCTGGCCACGGGGAACGGCCCCGCGGTGGCCAGAGGGGCCCTGGACGGCGCCGCCGCCGGGGTGGAGCTGTGCCTGTCCATGATGGGGGTGCTGTGTCTGTGGACGGGGGTGATGGAGGTGATGGAGCGCTCCGGCATTGCCCGGGGGCTGTCCCGGCTGCTCCGGCCGGCCATCCGCCGGCTGTACCCGGACTTTGCCAGGGACAGCCGGGTGATGGACGCGGTCAGTGCCAATTTATCTGCCAATCTTCTGGGGCTGGGCAACGCCGCCACCCCGCTGGGGCTGGAGGCGGCCCGGCTCATGGCGGAGCGTACCCCCGGCGTGGCCTCCGACGGGCTGTGTATGCTGGTGGTGTGCAATACGGCGTCCTTCCAGCTCATTCCCACCACGGTGGCCAGCCTGCGGGCGGCGGCGGGGAGCGCCAGCCCCTTTGACATTCTGCCGGCGGTGTGGCTGGCGTCGGCGGTGTCCATTGCGGTGGGGGTGACGGCCTCCAAGTTGATGGCCCGCCTGTGGAGGTGAGCGGATGGACCTGATGTTTGCCATGCTGGTGCCCTTTCTCATGCTGGCGGTGGCGCTGTGGGGGCTGGCGCGCCGGGTGGACCTGTGGGGGGCCCTCACCGACGGGGCGGAAAAGGGGCTCAAGGTCTCCCTGCGGATCATGCCGCCCCTCATCGGCCTGCTGACGGCGGTGTACATGCTCCGGGCCTCCGGGGCGCTGGAGCTGCTGGGGGAGACTGTGGGGCCGGTGCTGGCGGCGGTGGGAATACCGGCGGAGACCATCGGCCTGCTGCTGGTGCGGCCGGTGAGCGGCTCCGCCGCCCTGGGGGTGGGGGCGGAGCTCATTGAAACCTACGGCCCCGACTCGCTGGTGGGGCGGACGGCGGCGGTGATGCTGGGTTCTACGGAGACCACGTTTTACACGGTGGCGGTGTATTTCGGCGCGGCCAAGGTGGGCAGGACCCGATATGCGGTACCGGCCGCGCTGTGCGCGGACGCGGCCGGGTTTTTGGCGGCGGCCTGGGCGGTGCGCACGCTGTTTTAGACCGCCGCCGGGACGGCCGGTATGGGGCGGGAGCGGGCAAAAAATTGCAAAAGCCTCTTGACAAACCAAGGGAATGAGCATATGCTTATAACCAGAAGAAAGTTTAGGAGTGGTGTCCATGACCCAGCGGGAGCGGCAGCTCCTCCGGTGGATTGAGGAAAACCCCATGATCTCCCAGCAGGAGCTGGCGGACAGGGCGGGCATAGCCCGGTCGTCGGTGGCGGTCCACATCTCCAACCTGATGAAAAAGGGGCACATAGCCGGGAAAGGATATATTATTTCCACCGCGCCCTACGCCGTAGTGGTGGGCGGGGTGAACATGGACATTGGCGGCGCCGCCCGCGCCCCCCTGGTCCGGGCGGACTCCAACCCCGGAACCGTGCGGATGAGCCTGGGCGGCGTGGGCCGGAACATTGCCCACAATATGGCCCTTCTGGGGCTGGATGTGCGGCTGCTCACCGCGTTCGGGGACGATCTGTACGCGCAGCGCATCGCCGCCTCCTGCGGGGAGCTGGGGATAGACATCAGCCGGGCGCTTCAGATCCCCGGGGAGCACACCTCCACTTACCTCTTTATCGCCGACGAGAGAGGTGAGATGGAGCTGGCCCTGTCCGACATGGAGATCTACCGCCACATCACCCCGTCGTTTCTCTCCTCCCGGTTCCAGCTGCTGCAAAACGCCCAGCTGGTAGTGGTGGACGCCAACATCCCGGCCGACGCCATCCGCTGGCTGGCGGACCATGTTGCGCCGCCCATTTTTGCCGACCCGGTGTCCACCGCCAAGGCGGACAAGCTCCGGCCGGTGCTGGGAAAGCTCCATACCCTAAAGCCAAACCGCATGGAGGCCGAACTGCTGTCCGGGGTGGCCATCCGGGATGAGGCCGGCCTGAATCAGGCGGCGGACAAGCTGTTGGAGACAGGCCTGCGCCGGGTGTTCATCTCCCTGGGCGGGGACGGGGTTCTTGCCGCCGACCACAGCGGCCGGGTGCGGCTGCCCTGCGGGGAAGGGCGCGTGGTGAATACCACCGGCTGCGGGGACGCCTTTATGGCGGCGCTGGTCTGGGCCTATCTGGAGGGCACGGCGCTGGAGGGCACTGCCCGGGCGGGCCTCGCCGCCGCGTCCATCGCCATGGAGAGCGCGGAAACCATCAACGGCGCCATGAGCGCCGGGGCGCTGGCGGAGCGGATGAGAGAGTGGTAACGATTTGAGGGAAATCAAAATCATGCTGCTCGGGACCGCGGTCATATTGCTTGGAATCGCAATTGGAGCGATGAATTTTTTGGCCTGGTGCGGCGAGGCTTCGGGATTTTGATGGTAATCGCGGGCCTTTTTACAAAAGATAATCATTAAATATATATGGAGGCAATTCTCATGGCTTTGAACAAATATCTGGACGTATCCCCCGAGGCGGCGGAAGCTCTGGCCGCCGGGAAGCCCGTGGTGGCTCTGGAGTCCACCATCATCTCCCACGGAATGCCCTATCCCCAGAATGTGGAGACCGCCCTGGCGGTGGAGAACATCATCCGGGAGAACGGCGCGGTTCCCGCCACCATCGCCGTCATCGGCGGGCGGCTGAAGGCGGGATGTACCAAGGAAGAGATCGAATATCTGGGCAGGACCGGCACCGCCGTCACGAAGGCCAGCCGCCGGGACCTGGCCATGCTGTGCGCCCGGGGGCAGGACGGGGCCACCACCGTCACCACCACCATGATCATCGCCCACATGGCGGGC
>ERZ808051.489-NODE-489-length-42776-cov-6.748893_pt1 | contig 42776 bp, 46 predicted proteins | sample MGYA00380199_ERZ808051 | MGnify/ENA primary metagenome ERZ808051 (study PRJEB31490, sample SAMN06133391) | mouse gut metagenome | isolation source: J11 | host: mice | place: China: Chengdu | collected 2015-05 ... | reverse complement strand
CCAAGGGAAGCATCCAGTTCCGCCTCCATAAGTTCCTGAAGGATATCTTTGAAGCTGTCCTTTAGCAGGCTGTAAACGTCAGCCACGCTGTTAAGGTTGTTATCTGCAATAATCTGTCGTATTTGTTGTTTTGTTGCTGGCATAAAAATACTCCTTTTCGATAAGAATTGTCATATCTTGATTCTTACCAAAAAAGAGGTGTTTTTTTCCAAAGACACAAACTATTTTACACTACCTCTCGTACCGGTCTAAATCTCGAAAAATACTGCATAATTTCTGACATAGTCGTTCCAAATTTTCCTATAATCGTATTCACGCCACATACACTTCGAGCTTCAACAGGCTCTTCTATATTCCTTTCAACATTTTCTTTTATACTAAATATCGGACTGTTGGGTTGTAACCTTTCACCATATCTTGTAATAAATAGCATTATAGCATTATGTAATTGTCTCCTAGACGGATGCCAATGTACAGCATTTCCATGATTAACACCGCCCCCATCTCCTCCACCTTCATATTCTCCTTGAAACGGATTAAACTCTGACGGAAGCGTTTGTCCGCTTAATTCACAAAGATGTCTTGCGGTAGGCTGACCACATTTTATTACTTCTTCCCGATGTGGATTTTCACAAATGCACGTGAATAAATAATACTTATCTGTTATAATCCTTCCTCCGGCATCACTTCTAATTGTTCGCTCATCGAAAAGTACATAACATCCCACCGCCGTTACATTATATTCTCTACAAATCTGTTCTCGTCTTACTGCACCCGTACAATCCATTATGCATACCCTGTATGATATTTATTAAAAATATACACATACTTTTCCTCGTATTATATAGTAGTAGTGTTTATAGTCCCTCTCCAAGGACTGTATGTTATACTATAGAAGATACTATGGTTGCAATTACAAAAAGAATCTGTGCTTCTAACAGTATCAAATATCTTATAAAGAATTTTTCTTCCTAAATAAATTACTTCCCTCAAATCACCCTGACCACAATAAATCCAACAATCAAAACCGCTATGCCGCCATAGATGGGCAATATCGACTTGGAGATCATCACCTTCATCAGATTTCTCTTTTTATCCTCCAGATACATATTTTCATTATTTGGATTTAAATCGTATAAAAAATCCCTATTTCCTTCCAGCCGCTTCTTTATAACCCACTCATATTTATCCCTGTACAACCGTTCCTGTAAAAGATAAAAAGAATCTAAAACCCAAAAGCATAAATCGACACATAGCATTACCACACAAATATACCATTTATTAATATTTTCAGGAACCAAGGCAAACGCCCCTGCAATCAAAGTAAGACACCAGCTTTTACAGGATAAAGAATTCTGTGCCATCCGGTTAATACATGCCTGTATGAGATCTATTTCTTTATGCAAAATATCTTGCATGTTTTGTTCCGACACCATTAATCACCTCCGCATATCCTATACAGCACCATATATGGATCGCCTCCATACAGATCATACGCCTGCTCCCACTTTCTCAAAACATCAGCGTTAACATCTATCATACCCTCCAATTTAGGTGTAAATTCTATGGCATGTGACAGATATCTGTATTCCAGCAAAAGGCTTTCTACTTTCTTTCTCTTTTGCACCAAATCTGCTATATTCAATTCATAATATATCCAGGGCGATTCTGTTTTCTTATTAAGATTAATCGATGACGGCGTATTCAGGAAAAATATACATTCGCATTTATCGATCATCTTTGCCAATGCTGAAGACAGCATCATATGTACGCATGATAGATTATAGGAAAACCCGTCACACCCGCAACTGTGGCAAATATTGTATCCATTATAATCACAATCATTCAGCTGCTTTTTTAAATCATCACCATTATGCCACACACAGGAATCTATAAAAGAATATATTCCAAATGTTTGATTTAAATATCCGGCCAGTTTTATGGCCAGTTTTTCATCCGCATGTGAATGCGAGATAAAAATGAATTTTTCATTATTAATAAACTCCTCCGGAAACCACATATCCTGCAGCGCATTTCCATCAATTATTTTCTTATCTATCAACTCAATCAAATTGGATAAAGTGCGTTTTTTAATGCTATTATATGTTTCCTGTCCCGCTATGAAAAAGCTTTCTTCATTGAAAAATTCCTCATCATCAAGTAATAAATTAAATTTTGCGTTCATTTTTGTCCTCTTATCTCTTTGTATTTAGGCGATTATTTTCTTACAAATTTATCTATTACCATCTGTTTCATCTTTCTACATTATTTCATCTTCTTTGTCATCCAAAGAATACTCAAGCCAATCTTGTAATGTTATGACCGTAAATGTACGATCATCCTGAGGAATTCTAACAGAAAAATTCTCAATACGCTTTCTACCCTCTTCTGTTGATTTTATATCTGTATTTTCTACGATATAAGGATAAATCGCCAGATACTCGTTTCCTTTATAATCTCCTTCTTTATCCCCTAAAGGCAGCAATGCGATATCCTGTCCGATTCTCTTCCTGGCATCACCATATCCTAATTCCCAATTGCACCATTTTGATTCAATTGCGTTGTCAGTCGCCAATAACACGAATTTATCACAGTCATCTATTCTTTTTTTAATACGCTTTGCCGTTTCTCCCGAGGTAACTTCCGGCATCTCAGGGTCTTTGCTGTCAATATAAACTTTTACGCCGCACTCTTTTTCAAAAAAACCCAGTACTTCACTTAGCAATTCCAGATCATCATGCTTATGGGATATAAAAACATTAATTACTTTTGTTCCATCTTCTTTTTGCTGTGCTTTGACATCTTCTTTGGCAGTATTAATATCCTCTATGTAATATTCTTCAAAAGAATTTTTTGCAAAAATAGGTTCTTGCGCAGTACTTGCAGTTCCTCCTTTATATCGTAAATATCCGGCTTGAAATGCTTCCACATACTGATCCGGTATTGTTTTAATCACTTTCTTATAGTCAGCGCTCAATCGCTTTTGTTCACGATCAAATCTAAAGTCATGTTTTCTCCATAACTGTTCTACAAACTCATTGCAATTTATTCTATTTTGACTTTTCAATGCTTTTTTCAAAGGTGGCAGCAGCTTTTCTGCTCCAATTTTACATCTAATTCTATAGGCATCCGTATACGATTTCGTTTTCTTGTTTTCTTCATATGTTATATAGAAGATATCCTGATTACATAGCGCCCCTACTGTCTCGTAATATTGTTTCTTATTATCAAAACGCAGTTGTCCTTCATTACCGTATACAAGTTGTCTTACGTCAAATACTTCCATAAAATTTCCTCTTTTGTTCTTTTATCATTCGTCTACACTATTTTCGTCAGCAGATAGTCCCCTGTTATTCAGCGGTTCTTTCATTATGACCGCCTCTTTCATTTCTTCAGGCGGCTCGGGAAAACCGTCAAATTTTCTGGCTACGTTTGGAAGTATCTTATCAAAAAAAATATCAAGTATAAAAGAACTTCCATCATGTACATAGTTAGCCGTATGATATATATCTTTTACCGTTTTTGCTATTACTACACAAGTGCTGTCCGCTTTAAAATAGTTACGCGCCCTGATTTTGAGCTTCGATAATCTTCCCTTTTCGTAGAAATCGTTATGCTTTGCGCCATAATAATTTTTGACCACATCATTAATCTTTAATAAATAGCGGCTTAATGATTCGATATATTCTTCTAATACAATTTCATCAGACCTGAAAGATCTGAGCTGTTTCTCAAACTCATCATATTCATGGGAGTTCCATATATCGAGCAAATAATGAGCAGGCAGGGCGGCAAGTCCGTAAATATTGCACTCAAAGTTGCACTCCAATGTTTTCTCACGGTCAAGTTCAAGATTCCATTCCTGTTTTCGTGAAGGTTTCATCCCCTGCAAGGATCTGCAATAATCTAACTTCAGCAATTTCGGAATATTATAATCATACGATTGACGCAATATCCTGCGTACATGTTGATGATGGGGATTTTCCTCACCCAGATTAAGTTTCTCTTTCATTGCGGTCTTTATCGAATTATAGGTAAGAATTTCTTTATCCGATAAAACATAGGTAATATCCCGAAGTATTTTCGTTCTTTCCGGAAGGGTATTAATGTCATTCAATTCTTTCTTTACCTGATCCCTGAAATTGAAGGTAAACAGCTTAGAAGCCTCCTCTATGTCATACTTATGCATATATTTATCCCGATAGATTGCATCTAGTTTTTCAGCATATTCTTCATTTGGCAGATCAACATTTTTCTTTTTCTCCCGGAAATCCCGCAATAAGTCAGAGAAATTCCCATAATAATTATCTCTGGAAGCGAATTCAATATGTCCCTCGCTGATCAGCCAGGCAAAATCCGGAACAGGCAAAGTCTCCATGTTGTAATCAGGGCCTTCCCTCTTATCAATCAATGACCTGAACGCATGGTTCAGGATAGCTGCTGTATCCGTAATAACAAGCTTTGGTTCAAAGCAAAGAGAAGCAATAATATATGCTCTTAAACATGTGCTGGCATAGTATTTCCGACCCTGAAGATGAGCGCGTATAAGCATTTCGTCTTCTGAATTAATTATGGGATCAAATAGTGCGTTAGGCATGGGGTTATCCTCCTGTAACAGCTACATCAATAAATGAAACTTTTTCCGATTTCTTTACCCCCTTTTACTGCGTCGCCCTAAGACAGTTCAATTAACTCTTATTATTCAAAAATGACAAATCCTGTACCCAGGGTTTTAGCAGATTTCTCCGGCGGAATAAAGTGATCATTTTCTTTCTGTGTATTTTCAGCTCCTTTGATCAGCAAATCTATTGTTGAATTATCCTTTGCATCAAGACTATACTTTTGAAATATGTTCTTCAACATATTCATTCTTTTATGAGAAAATGTGTTATTATATCCATCTAACATTCTTCTTAAATTCGCCTTATGTGCATCGATTATGATAAAAATTATAGGAGTAAACAATACCAGACTAATTCCTATCCAAAATAATATTGCAAATATTTTTTATTTCAATAGGAAAAATAAAGCTAAAAATATAACGGTTAATATCCATAACACAAGTGTAATAATCATAAATAATTTTCGATATCCCGGTAAATCCATCCATGTAATTTTTTTCAATATTTTTAAGACCTATTTTATATTCAATAAAAAAATCACAAAATCTCATATGACTTTTCCTCATCTATTTGGGGATGTTTTATCTATTATATCAGAATTAATTTACCCATGTTTTACATATTTTGACATAAAAAGTGCAAATTTTGCCAAAAGTCAAATATCTTTGAATTTTTCAGTCTAACGTCAGTATTTTTATAGACATAATTATTATGTTGACATATAATAAGTTTCGCAAATTAATTTCAAAAAATAAACATGGTCTATAGCCATTTGGTAGAATTAAGTCACCACAACAAAACCTACTAATGGAAGTATAGAACCATGTCTGATAATATGGCCGGTTGATTATCGGTTATCAAGCGGCAGAAATTAAATTTGTGAAAAATCTTGACACTATCGATTTTTCAAGAGGGAATGTCCTATTATTCAGCACTTACTGCTTTTCTGTTTTCAGGCAAAAAAACGGAGCTGTCGCTCCAGTAGATTATTCTTCTACTTTTGCGACACCTCCTTTCGTAATAACACTTAATCAAACTATAGCATTACCAATCTTTTAACTCTCTCCCATATCAGCCTGTATTAATTCCTCATACTTTCTCTCCACAGCTTTGCCATTTACAATCTCATAAATTTTATCACAATGTTGAATAGTTGTCAGTCTGTGTGCAATAATAATCAGCGTTTTATGCCCCTGCAACGCCTCGATCGCTTCCATTACCGCCGTCTCTGTCTCCGTATCCAACGCTGAAGTAGCCTCATCCAGGATAAGAATATCAGGATTACAATAAAGTGCTCTGGCAATACAGAACCTTTGTCTTTGCCCTCCGGAAAAGCGAATACCCCTTTCTCCAATTTCCGTATCCAGACCATATGGCTTACTCTTAACCACATCTTTCAACTGTGCCTGTTCCAAAGCCTTCCATACTAAATCATCGTCAATCTCATCGTCTTCTACACCAAATGCCACATTTCTTCTGACCGTATCATCCAGTAAATTGGCATTCTGAGGGACAAATCCTATCATCGTATTCCTTTTCTCCGAAATATCATTAATATCGATTCCATCAATCTTAATATCACCGCTTTGAGGCTCCAAAAGGCCCAAAATAATATCTGCAAGCGTAGTTTTTCCTGCCCCTGATTTTCCTACAAAGGCTATGGCCTGCCCTTTTTTTATATCAAGAGAAATGTCTTCTAACACATTCCGATCTGTATTTGGATATTTCCATATAATATTTTCAATAGACAGCCTGTCTGAGAATTGAATTTTGCAACTATCAGCAATGTCCTTTTCTATCTTCTTCCCTGATATATTTTTTTCATAATCTCTTACTTCTTTTAAACAATCATAAGTTTCATTTATTCCGGGAATACAAAATACAAATTGGTTAAAGAAACTGGATATTCTGCCAAGAGATGGTAATATACGAAAAGCAGCGACTGCAAAAGAAGCCAATTGTGGAACCATAGCCGCCGCATTATCCGCATCAACAGCTTTGAAGCAAACTGTAAGGATTAACCCGGATACGCATACAGCCTCTATAATATAAGTTGGACTCTCTGTGGCAATCGTTTGACCGATCACCCCTTTTTGCTGCTTTAAAAAATTTCGTTCATAATCATTAATGAAAAACTTTTGTCTCCCCATTACCAGAACTTCTTTAATTCCCTGAAAAGTATGCAGCAACGTCTTCGTAAGCAATGCGGAATATTTATAATACACTTCTCCGCAACGTTTAACCCATCTCTGAAATATCAATACAACAACCAATAAGCATATCGTTACTAATACAATAACACATATAGCCATGATAAAATCTGAGGACATAATATAGATGCAAATTAACATGGTAGTCAATACTTCTGCCAATAGCTTAAATAATTGACCTAATGCTATATATGCCTGACTTACACTACCAGAAATACCTCTCATCAGTTCACTTGTCCCAATATTAAGGAAAAAAGCATATCCTCGTTTCATATAAGAATTCATCATTTCAACAGACAATTCCCGTTGCACTTTACAAGTATATTTTGCCCTAACATAGGATAATAAAAATAAAAATAAATTTTTAGCTATATACACCAAAATCACAATAATCCCTAACGCCCAGATCAGTTCTACATTTGATTCCAAATGCAGATAATCTATAATCGGCATAAGCAGTGCATCATCCCGTAATTGCTGTGGAGCTATCATAACTTGTACCAAAGGCAGTATAATGGAAACTCCAAACAATTCACACAACCCGCCAATAAATGTCATAATTATAATACAAACTCCCCATCTCTTTTGAGAAGGGGATAATATAAACATATATTTATTATATATATCTTTTAAACTTCTAAATTTTTGCATTCTGTACACCACTATTCTTCCTTCAATAAATCTTCCAATTCTATTTTCTCTTTGTTTATATAATATAATAAATCATGTCCATACATATCTCTGTAACTTTCTTTCAATCCTAATTTTCTATAAAGTATGAATAGCGTATTATCTCCACTACCCTTATATGCCTCTTTTGCATACATCAAAAGATTGGTTCCGTTATAATTCGTTACTCGAATATCCGCACCTAGCATGATCAAATATTTGACAATATCAACATAATTATGATAGGTTGCGACTATGAGCGGAGACCAACCACGCTCATTCTGACAATTAATATGTTCTTTTACCGTACATATATCATGCACCTTGATCATATCTCCTGTTTCACATGCCTTCATAAGTTCATCGAATCTGTCATAGAAAAGCACAATGTTATAATCAATTGTCGCTACAAGCATAGCAGAGGCATTTTCATCAATAATTGTGCCGGGTTTTTGAACAGAACGATTATCCGTAATGTAAGTTGAGATAATACGGTGTTCATAAATAACCGGCATTTGATATTCTCTGAAATTAAAAGCACGAACCTGACGGTCTATATAATCTGCCGTTTGATTCAGATCTACCGTAATATTCGAATAATCAATACTTCTTTTAGAAAAATAACTGGAGCCTGTACTGGACTGCGGATAAGAGGTTTCGCGGTTAGAAATCACCTTTTCCAAAGCGTTAATCACAAGATCTGTTCCGTATCCAATATAGCATAAGTATAATTCACGACAAGTCTTATTACCCACTAAAAAAGATTTCTGAGAGATAATCTCTCCCGTATCAATCCCTGCATCAATTCTATGAAAAGTAACTCCAACCACTTCTTCGCACCTTAAAATAGGCCATGCGGAAGTATACATTCCCTTATAAGCCGGTAACAATGAAAAATGAATATTAAACAATCTTGCATCAGCAAAATACTCTGGATGAATAATTTGGTCAAATTCCAAGGAAAGAAAAAGCAGTTCTTTTCTATTATAAATTTCTGACAGTGTATACTCCTTTATATTATTTTGTCTGGCAAAAAACCTGAGAGATTTCTGCCAGGAATTTATTCCCTTATCATCTTTATTACAAATCACTCCCAATTCAACATCTAGCTGCATATCAAGAATATACTGTAACACATCAACTGCTATATCATTTTTTCCTGCTATACAAATACATTTCATCTCTCTCCCACCTTCGATCACTATACTTTGCATACTCTAAGCATTTTTGAATTTGTATATTATAATCGAAAAGCAGGAAAGCAATTTACCCCCCCCCCCTAAGTTTTTTACATAATCATCCCTCAGCATCGCATACCACCTCAAATCGTTATATACTCCATTTTTGTATAAATGATGTCTAAATTTTCCTTCCAGGACAAATCCGCATTTTTCATATAAATGTATCGCTTTTATATTATTCTCCAAGACATTTAGATAAATCCTCTCCAGTCCATGCTCCATAAATGCCAGGCGCAGTACTTCCATAGTGGCTGCCTGTCCTATGCCTCTCCCCCATGCAGTTCTACGCAAACTAATGGCATACTCTGCATTTTTATCCTTTAAATTTATATTTTTCAGGCTTATTGTTCCCAAATATTCATCTGTGTCTTCTACAATTGCAAAATGTGCACTTGCACCGTCTGTCACCACATTATCTGAATTCTTTACAAATTCTAATACATCATTCCAATCTTTTACGGACATATTGTCACGAAAGCACTGTGCAATTTCCATATCGTGCATCCATTCAAACATTCCTTCACAGTCTTGAATCTTAAGCCTTCTCAACATTACTGCCATCACTATTTACCTATATTCCTGACTTTTTTAGCGATTACCCGGATATGTGAAGAATACTTATTTTCTGCAATCCATTTTTGTAAATCTCTTTTTGCATCGCCATCTGCTTCGCAAACCGTGTTCCACCATCTGCCTAATTCAATACTTTCTGTCTTTATCATATTTTCTACAATGTCCCAATCAAGTTTTCCCGGCGTAGTAAGAGACTCTATTTCAAATCCACATCTTTCCAGTAAAATTTTCATGGAATCTGGATTGGCAAAATTCAAATGATGCGGCGGATTAACATTTTTATGTTTTTCCCATAAAAGTTGAATATCAAACCCTTTTCCGTTTAAGGTCGTAATAAGTAACCCGCCTCCTAATTTCAGAGAACGATTCGCTTTTTCCAGGAAAATCTTCGGATTATTTAAATGTTCAAACAGCTCAAAGGAAAAAAGAAAATCAAAGTCACTGTCTTGTTCATCCAAATCTTCAAACATCTTTGGTATTACATGTAATCCTTTCTCCTGACAAATCTTGACCATATCAACTGATGGCTCGATAGCACATAAATCGGCTTCCGGCCATATTTTCCCCAGTTCTTCAAGAAACAAACCAAATCCGGCCCCTATATCTCCAAGCTTTCCCCCTCTCTTTAAATGAGGAAACTCTTCTGCTATTTCTTTCGCCCGCGGAGCAAAAATCTTTTGCCTTCTTGCTTCCGCAAAAGGCATAAAAAACTCTTCCGCCCAAAATCTGTTGGAATCTGATTTGGAATAAAACAAATCCAATTGTTCCTGCGTTGGCCGGGGATTGGCATACAATGTTTTGCAACAATTGCACGTCACATAATTAAATCCGGATTTGGTAAATTCATTCGCATAATCTGATGCTCCGCATGCAGGACATTCAACAAATTGAAATTTATTCCGATCAAAAAGTTTTTCTACATCCTGTTTTACCATATCAAGGTATTTATTTAAAACTTCTTGGTTTCGAATATCCGATTCTTTCATTATGAGTCCTCCTATACCTGCCTTACATTACCATACTTCAGAAATAATCCATCCTTCTTCATAACTTCGGATGCAACTTCCAAATCTTCAGGAGTATCCACACCGACAGTCACATCTTCCGTTAATACCATCTTAACTTTATAGCCGTTTTCCAATACCCGAAGCATGTCTACAGATTCTACAATCTCCAATGGCGTCTGTTCCATTTCCATATATTTAAACAAAAAGTCTCTTCTAAAAAGAATGATTCCAGTCTGGCATAACATCGGTACATCTTTTGCACCTTTCTTCCATGAGGGAATCGGTTCTCTTGAGAAATACATTGCATAATTATTACGGTCTACCACTACCTTAACCCGGTTTGGATTATCCTGTTCTTCTCTGGTCTTAATCTCTGTCATTAGATTAGAGATTACATCATCCGGATTCTCAAGCAAAGGCCGGATAGCCTCATCAATCATTTCCGGTCTGATCATAGGCTCGTCTCCTTGGATCATAACCAGAATATCTACCTTTTTTCCAGTTTGAGATTCCAATTTCTGCAACGCCTCCGCGCATCTGTCGCTTGCCCTTTCGTGAGTGTCCGCAGTCATTACCGCCTTGCCGCCAATAGACTCAATATAATCATATATTTCCTTATCACATGTTGCTACATAAAGATCGCTCAATAAATTACTCATTCTGCATCGAAGATAAACATGTCCTATCATTGGAATACCACAAATCAGCGCCATCGGTTTATTCGGAAACCGGCTGGATGCCATTCTCGCTGGAATCATCCCTACAATATTTAAATTAGAATCGCACATCTTCTAATACCTCCCTACATTTTTTTCCCAAGAAATAAGAGTCAAATCCCAACGCAATAAAGCTATATCCTTTATTGATATGATCCCTGACATCTGCTTTATTAGGTTCCGTAATATGATATCCCATGGGTTTATTCATTTTCCTGCTCAATGTTTCATATTTTTGCAGTGCCTGCTTAAAATCATCTCTGTCAAAATTTCCCGGATATCCTAAAGAACCGGAAAGATCATACGGTCCAATCATCGTAGCGTCTATTCCGTCCACTTTTAATATTTCTTCCAGATTATCTATAGCGTCTATATGCTCAATCTGGGCCACTACCATAGCCTGTTCATTTAACTCTTCCTGATACTTGGCAAAACCAAATCCATAAGCCTGTGCTCTGGACAATCCGACCCCTCTGGTTCCTTTAGGCGGATAATATACGGCATCCACCGCTTTCCTGGCATCTTCTCCATTCATAACCATAGGCACAATGATAATCTTCGCTCCACTATCCAACACACGTTTTATCAATGTAAAATCATTTGAACTTACACGAACTGCCGGGATTTTACCTGCAAGGTCTATGACTCTGATCAATTCCAATGCATTATCAATGGCGATTCCCGTGTGTTCAAGATCAATCGTAACCCAATCAAAATCACATTGGCACATGATTTCCGTAATCGCAGTATTTCCTATCATCTGCCATGTTCCCAAGGATACCTCTCCCCTTGAAATCTTTGTTTTTAAATCATCCCTCACTTTATTCACCTCTTTCTGGTTTATATAAAAGCTCTAATCGTACATTCATCAGAATACATTGATAACATTAATTACATGCGCGATTTCCTCTTCCGTCATACCATAATAAATCGGAAGCGATACTACTTCTTTTGCATATTGTTCTGCTATCGGAAAATCTCCTTCGTGATATCCCAGATAAGAATACGCCTTCTGTAGATGAGGTGGAATCGGATAATGTATCAAAGTACCTATTCCATGATCATCCAGATACTTCATGAATCTTTCCTGTTCTGAACATCTCACCACAAATTGATGCCATACGTGGCCGCAATCTTTCCTAATTCCGGGAAGTATGATCTTTTCATTTGTAATGCCTTCCAGGTAGCATCTTGCAATCTGTTCCTTTTCTTTATTCAGTTCATTTATATGCTGCAGCCTTACCCGCAGTAATCCTGCTTGCATTTCATCCAAGCGGGAATTAGCACCGACCACCTTATTATAATATCTTCTATCACTTCCATAGTTACGAAATATTTTTCCTTCTTCAGCCAGTGCCTGATCATTCATTACCATTGCACCTGCATCGCCAAACGCACCAAGGTTCTTAGAAGGATAGAATGAAAAACATCCAATAGACCCAAAAGAACCCGTCATCTGTCCATTCCAGGCAGCGCCATGTGACTGTGCACAATCCTCTACTAATTTTAAATTGTATTTATGGACAAGTTTTGTAATCTTGCCCATATCAGCCGCCTGTCCATAAAGATGCACCACCAGAACAGCCTTTGTACGCTCCGTGATCTTTTCTTCTATCTTATCGGCATCAATATTATAATATTCATCAGGCTCAACAAACACCGGGGTCGCGCCATTAATCGTAACACCCATGACACTTGCCACATAGGTATTTGATGGCACAATAACTTCATCTCCGCTCCCGATTCCCAATAATCGAAAGGCTATCCATAGTGCGTCTAATCCACATGCTACTCCGACACACCCGTTTGTCCCTATGTATGAAGAAAACTCTTTTTCGAAAGCTTCCACTTCTTTCCCTAAAATGTACCATCCGGAATGTAAAACTTCCAATGCCTTATTTTCAAATTCTTTTTCGTATTGGTAAAACCCACGATCCATCCTGTTGGACATTATCTTCTTCATAATACTTTATCCCTTTTTATAATAAGTCAGAAATTCCTGATAATTTCGAATATAATCTTCTTCCTTATACCAGTCTGAGGCAAGGACCAACAGCACGGCATCCCGTGAAAAATCATGCATCTCATGCCACATATCATTGCGAACATAAATTCCCTCATATGGTTTATCTAACAACACTGTTTCCTTTTCACTACCATCATCAAGCGTTACCTGACAAACTCCATGTACACACACCAATATCTGTTGCAGGGATTTATGTGCATGCATTCCACGATTAACACCGGAAACCGTACCATACAGGTAATATACCCTCTTAATCGAAAACGGGACCTCATGGTTTTCTTCCAATGCAACCAACATTCCCCTTTCGTCTCCATGCTGCTGAAAATTAATCTTTGTAATTTCCATTAATATTCTCCAAAATAAGCCTCGATTTGACTATCCATACAACTTATTATATCTCCATTATTCAGATATGTCCAATCCCATTCCACAACCTTTTGAATTGCCGTGCAAACATCCCATTTGGGATACCAACCAAGATCATTTTTAATTTTGGAATTGTCCAATCTCAAATAATTCGCTTCATGCGGGCCATTATTCTGCGTACACTCCCAGTCGGGGATCTTACCGGAAAGCAGTCCCCATTGCCTGCAAAACTCATCCACAATACGTCCTGTATTCCAACAATCAACAGTATCCGGTCCAACATTATAATTTCCTGCCTTATTGACGTCTGTATATTGACTTTCTCCAATCATAATATATGCACTAAGTGACTCCAAAACATGTTGATACGGCCTTATAGATACAGGATTGCGTACGAGAATATTTTTGCCTTCCTGAACTGCCCGGAAACAATCCGGTATAATTCTGTCTGCTGCAAAATCACCACCGCCTATCACATTACCTGCTCTTGCCGTGGAAATACTAATCCTCCTATCGCCAAAAAAAGAATTGATATAGCTTGATGTCACAAGTTCAGAACAGGATTTACTATTAGAATATGGATCATATCCGTTTAATTCTTCATTTTCCCGATATCCCCAAAACCACTCCCTGTTCCTGTATACTTTATCAGTCGTTACATTGACAACAGATTTAACCGTTTCGCACCTGCGTATGCTCTCCAACAAGTTAACCGTTCCCATAACATTAACCTGATACGTATAAACAGGATTCGCATAAGATTCTCTCACAATTGGCTGGGCTGCCAGATGAAACACGATTTCCGGCTGAACTTTGTTTACATAAGAGATCAGCTCATCCAGATCACGGATATCTCCTGTTTTGGATTCCATTCTACTATGCATTCCACATAAGTCAAACAGATTAGGCGTCGTTGGCGGCTCTAATGCGTAACCATATACTTTTGCACCCATACGTGACAATATATGGCAAAGCCATGTCCCTTTGAAGCCGGTATGCCCTGTGATCAAAACCTTTTTATTATAATAACTATCCCTCATGTGTCTCTTCCTGACTGCTCCTCTTTACATCATATAATTTACCAGATCAATTTCGGTAAATCGTTGTTCGTCTTCAATCTTCATTTTATTACACAAATATAATACGGAAGGAATCATTGCCTGATAGGGACTGCTGTCATTCCAAAAATTCTGCAAAATTTCCCGCAATTCATAAATTTCGGAAACATCGTATTCCTGCATATAATTCTCATAATTTTCAGATACCGTATGAAAATAAGTATTCTGGTTTTCATGAAATCCACAAAACAGATTACTATCATCATCAACTTTTTCCAGAGTATCCAGCATGTTTTTAAATGTTTTAACATCAATCGAGTTCATACTCTTCCCTCCAGTCCTTCTCCTCTTTATATTCCGGCTGTTCGCTTTTATACAATACGCAGTTTTCAAGAACAAGTATATCCATCTCAGTTCTCATAAAACATCTATATGCATCCTCCGGCGTGCAGACAATAGGTTCCCCCCGCACATTAAAAGAGGTATTGACAATACAGTCGCATCCTGAAATTTTTGAGAATTCCTTTATGATGTTATAGTAATATGGATTATCCCCCATATTTACTGTCTGTATCCTTGCACTATAATCTACATGAGTCACTGCCGGTATATCTGATCTTTTTGCATTGACCACCGGCAACATATTATAATCATTCTGATCTAAGAATTCTTTGGCATTAAACCCAAGGCATCTTTCTTTTTTTACATTTGCAACCAACAACATGTATGGACTGGGGACATCCAGTTCAAAGTATTCCTCTTCCTTTTCCTCCAAAACGGATGGCGCAAACGGTCGAAAAGATTCCCGAAACTTAATTTTCAAATTTAATTTCGACTGCATTTCATCACTTCTCGGATCCGCAATGATACTTCTGTTTCCCAGTGCACGCGGTCCGTATTCCATACGTCCGTGAAACAGTCCTATTACATTCTTTTTCTCCAATAATTCCGCTATGACTTTATACAATTTTTCTTCGTCTTCATATTTTACATATGAATAATGATTCTTATCCAGAAAATCGGCAATATACTGATTTGAAAAGTCCGGTCCGAGATAACTGCCCTTTTGAGTAGTTCTTCCTACAGTTCTTGGTTTATTATAATACTGATATTCGGCAAATAAAGCGCATCCCAATGCCCCGCCGGCATCACCGGCCGCCGGTTGTATCCAAATATTATCAAATATATTTTCCTTTAGAATTTTTCCATTAGCCACACAATTAAGTGCGACGCCTCCGGCCATACACAGATTCTTCGATCCTGTGATACCAGCCGCTTCTTTTGCCAATAAAACTAAAATTTCTTCCGTTACCTTCTGGGCAGACGCGGCAATATCCATTTCTCTCTTTGAAATATTGCTCTCAGGCTCACGTCTGGGGCCCCCAAATAACTTTGCAAATCTTTCATTTGTCATTGCCCTGCCTCTGTAAAAATCAAATAATTCCAGATTCAGTCTATAGGATCCATCTTCTTTTATATCGATAACCTTTTCTTTAATCAGATCACAATATACAGGTTCTCCATAAGGAGCAAGTCCCATAAATTTATAATCTCCTGAATTAACCTTAAAACCGCAGAAATAGGTGAAAGCACTATAAAGAAGGCCTAATGAATGAGGATATTGCATTTCTTTTAATAACTTTATATGATTTCCCTCACCGATTCCTATCGTCGTTGTTGCCCATTCACCCACACCATCCGTAGTTATGATAGCTGCTTCATCAAAAGGAGAAGGATAGAATGCCGAAGCGGCATGGGATATATGATGCTCACATACTAACAGTCTATCCGCTTTACCAAGAGGTCCTATCTGTCTTCTTAAAAGCTCGCTTATCCATAACCTTCTTGCAAAAATATCCTCCCCGGATTTCACGATCATATCCATTTTATCATTTTCATCAACAGCACGAAGATTGTGCATGAATCTGTCCAATGTCAGTATGGGATTATCATAATATACAACACGGTCCACTTCTGTAATCGACAATTTTGATTCCTTCAGACAATACCTGACAGCATGAATCGGAACTCTGTTATCATGCTTTACCCGCGTAAATCTTTCTTCCTGGGCCGCTGCAATAATTTCACCGTCTACACATAATGCTGCCGCCGAATCATGATATAAACATGATATACCAAGAATAATCATCTATCCTCACCTCCGCTCCATTGATCCAAATCAGTCACGATGTCTTTGTATATTCTGTTACAAATAATTCGATTCCCTTTTTCGTACACATGACACTCATCCGTATATATATTATTTTCATGGAGAAAAATACCACTCAAATCTGTAATAAAACAATTCTTTTCCTCTTTCAGTTTTTCTATCACAATATTATACCATTTGGAAAAAAATGTATGAATATCCTCAATTGCATTGTGTTCTTGTTTTAACCGGTCGTAGTATTCCATATATACTGCATTAACAGGATCCCCTTTAATAACTTCCTCGTATATCCGGCATGGTTGAAAATAACTTCGGAAAACTATATTATTCGTTTCACAGACAGCCTTCATCATCCGTTCATTTTCTATCCACTGTCTGGCTATATCCCAGTTTGAATTATCTCCTGAAGTAACTTTCTTAACTTTTATTTTTGGATTATAACTGTTAATGATCCCATCCTGTAATGCTTTTTCCAGAAATTCTATCTGATATTTATATACCATCTTATCATTTGCTGCCATATAACTAATATAACTATCATAAATATCATTAAAGCCGCTATAGGAAATAACCATAGTCGGCGAACTACAAATACCATCCCTTATTAATTTGAATAATTCTGTGCTGGATACAAAACTTCCCATCCCTCCACACCATACAGAAACATCCGGATATCGATCTTTTATCTTATTATATAGAAGCTCGGACCATGATCTTAATCCTGAACATGTGGCATCCGTAGTACTTCCGCCAAGCGTCATGATCTTATACTTACTATCCCGATTTCCGAATATTGTAAATCCCTGCCCGTCATCTTCTCTCGTATAGCCTAAAAGAACATCATAACACTCTTTCCCTTTAGTTCCGCGTTCTTTATCCAAATCCAGTGTCCATATCTGCTCCAGAGAAAAACCGTAATCTAACAACAGACTGACCTTTCTAAACGGATCAATACGAGTGATAACTAATGCATAGATTGTATGAATTTCCTCACATAAAATATTATCTAAACTGTAAAAATCCCCCCCCTCGTCTAAAAAATGTTCCTGCTCGTCAACAAAATATTTATAGATACTTCTTCCATGACTCTCTAAGAATGTCCTCATATAATCGGCAAATGCATTGTAGCCTATAAAAACAATTTTCTTACCGGCACTTTTTTGCAGGATGCTGTCTCCAACTTCCGCTACTCTGTTTTTCAGCAGTCTTTCAGAATCTCTCTCGACCCAGTCTAAATCATGTTTGCTTCTATATGCCCCCACCGTCCGTCTCCACAGAGCAGCATATACTTGATGTATTCCCAGTATTTTGGCTAATTTTACTACTTTTGCACGCATCTTTAGCAACTCCCTATTCATAATTTATCAAAATCAACATGTGGAAAAATTTCTAATCTGCCTCCACGTGTCGCATTGTAAACCTTAAATCCACTATTATGGGCAATACTTTCTCCCAGATAACGGAAAGCTTTTTCCTTCTGTCCTTGTATATAGATATACTCCTCTTCTTTCAATTCATCAGCAACCTGCCCTCTAGCGCCTTCCGCATATTTCTTTTTATCCAGATAATTACAATCGACTCCCAATAAATAAACTTCCTTAAATCCCATCCACTTTGCAATCTGAATAGTTGAACAAGTCACATCGTACAGATCATATAATCCCCATATCAGATTATCCGAATATCGAAAATCATCATCCCATTTTCCAAATCCATGAAGTAAACGGTTATAATGGATATATCTTACTTTATTGGGCATCTTTTTAGATTTCACTTTGGAATCTACAAAACAAAATTTTCGTGCCAATTTTTTAAATGCGTTTTTACCATAATTTTTTTCTATTTCTTTTTCCAACTCCAGATCCAAACAGCAATAAAAATCAGGCCTCCACCTGGTTTTATCATATAATCGATAAATAGAATTCAGACCAAATGTTACTTCTTTCTTTGTAGACAATTTGTCCAAATCAGCAATTTGCAGACTCGGCCCGGCTGCGACAATAAAACATCGCTTTCCCCTATACATATTTCTTATTTCTTTTAATTCTTTTAAATAGGAGGATTGCATTTTTGCTCTAATGACACGATACATTGATCCAAGCGGATATAGAATATAGTATTTTAAGATCCCTCTATCTGCAAAAAATAATTTAGTCCATTCAACTGCCTTGGCGCAATAATAATATATCGGCTCCAATACTGTAAACAGTGCTTCTCTCTTTCTAATATAATCTTTTAACTCCGCTTCATATTTTTTAACTATACTCCGACTATTTTCTCTCATGTACATCACCGCCTGGCGCTGTATATACGGTCAATCATACCCATAACTGCAACAGCATCCTCTACCGTTCCATTTTCTAATTTCCTCTTTCCTGCAAGAACATCATAAAATTCTTCCATTTCATAATCCCATGAACAATCGGCATCAAAACACATTGTATATTCTATGGGATTTCCTATTTTCCCACTTTTTTGTAACAGATCCTTTTTATAATACGTAATTCTCTCTTCTCCATAACTTTTGGTAGAAGTTAATAAACCATTAAGCGCTATATATCCATTTGTACAAACAATATCCAGGTCAAACTTATGTTTCCACTGGATCGCACTGGAATGCAGGGTTGCAACCTTTCCGGTTTCTGTTTTCATTGTTACAAATGCGGTATCTTCTCCTGCACAATCTTTCCATACCAGATTATCTGTAAATCCATTAATTTCCTGAAAGTCTCCTACGAAATAACGCAGTAAATCCAACATATGAATCCCCTGATCAAGAAGAATTCCTCCGCCTGCCAGATCCATATTATTTCTCCATTCATCTCTACTCAGATTTCCGGCTTTACCATATACCCCTCTGGCTACCACTACTTCTCCCAAAAATCCCGAATCAATTATAGATTTTGCCTCTATTATTGAAGAATGATATCTGTGATTAAAACCATACTTCAAAACTCTGTCCGGATAATGAGTGTGGCATTCCTGCATTCTCAAAGCATCTGCCAATGATTTCCCCGGAGGTTTTTCTGAAAATACGTGGCAGCCGTGCTCTAACGCAAAACATACTACATCCGGAATCACTGCATTTACTGTACATACTACAGCCACTTGTGGACATTCATTCTCTATACATATTTTCCAGTCATCATAAACATGCTCTGAATATCCTTCCAGTAATTCCATATTGTTATCACATAAACCGACAATTTCAAAACCGCCTTGACGATTCATTGCGTCATACCGCGTTCTACCCATTCTTCCCATTCCGATAATTACCGTTCTATAGGTCTGCATGTTCTTTATCCTTCCTTGCAATAACACATACCAGAGAACTCAGACAGCTTTTTTGAAGAAATCTCTGGAATTCCTGTAACATAGGCTGAGTTGATTCCTCCAACAGATACTGCACAAAACTTTCTCTCTTATCTAATTTATCCCTGCTTTCCATCACATACTTCACATCCATGACTCCGGGAGTAGTCACTTCCAGCACTTCATAGCCGCATCTTTGCAACAAATATGTCAATCCTCTTACAGATGGCAGTACAATATGCTCATAAGGGTATATTCCCCGACTGTTTTCACGCAAAGTAATAATATCAAAACCGCTCCCGGCCCTTGCATTAATAATGAGCAGACCGTCCTTTTTCAACCATCTTGAAAAATGTCTTATTTTTTGTTCAGGGTCTAATTCCCCCACCATTCTATCTAAATAGAAAACCAGATCCGCTTCACCCTCAGCAATATTATAAGTATCCTGTCCTGTCCACGATTCACGTAAATCATAACATCCTGTGAGTGCTGAATCACGAATAACTTCTGAATACCCTTTTCGCCAATTCCCGATGTCCACAACTGACAGTTTACGGTTTCTTCTCATAAAACGGAACGAACGCACTTCAATCCACTCCAAAAAGTCCTGCCATACTTCTTTTCTTCTCAGTATTATCTGTTCTTGATACTCCTGCGAAAGACGAAATTGACGCAATTTCTCATATTGCTGATACTGTTCTACGGTTGTTCTGTCACACATTGCAAAAATACTTTTACAATAATCACAGCGTAAATAATCTACATCCCACTTTGTATAAAAATACTGACTGTTTTCATGTCCACATATGGGACACTTGCATTCCATTTTTCTGCAGATCGGATGTGACGCTACAAACTGATATGCCATCTCTATTTCTTTATCCCGAAGCAAATCATTATGCAACGAATACTCCATATATAATTTTTCTTCATATTGGAATGACCTCAGCATACTCCTGCTTCCTCCAAATCATGCAATAAATTTTCCGCCGCCTGCATTTCCATATTTTTACGGCAGGCGGTTGTATACGTACAAATGTGCGGCGTAAGTATCGCATTTTCGCAGTTACACAAAATACCGTGATATGGCTCTGTCCATAGAGCATCTCCCCAAAAAGCCGCCACCTTTCCACTCTGTAATGCCGTATATAAAGCCTGTTCGTGAATCAGTCCGCCTCTTGCACTATTCAAAATAATAACGCCTTCCTTCATGTCCGCAAACATTTCTTCCGAAAGAATCATATCATTTCCGGAAGCATGCATTGTAATAACATCCGCCTGGCGAAGTCCATCTGTTAAATTGCATGTAGAAACAGCAGAATCATATTTATCATAAATCAAAATTTTTGCTCCAAGGCCTTTTAATAGGTCTGCTGTACGTTTCCCGATTCGTCCATATCCAATTACCAGAATCGTTAGCTCTGCAATTGATCTGCCGATCCGTTTCTTCCATATTTCATTATGAACATCCTGGTTAGATGCAATAACATTATGACAAATATTAAGCAGTACCGTCAAAACCATTTCCGCTACAGCATCAGTCGGTCCTTCCGGAGTATTTGAAATCCGGATTCCATATCTGGCTGCTGCTTCCTGATCTACATTGTCCATCCCGATTCCAATCCTGGCAATTGCCTTCAAACCGGGCGCATTTTGAAAAACTATTTCATTTAAAGGTTCTAATCCAGCAAGAAGACCATCTGCCCCCTGTAGATGGTCAATAATTTCTTTCTCTGTCATTTTTCTGCCATAGGGATTTTTTACAACTTCGATCCCCCGGTCAAGAAACATCTGTAAAGCTCCTTTACTACTCTCAGCAAAGGATGACGCACCTACCACTACCTTCATCAATGCCGCCCTCCTAAAAAATTGTCCAAATAATAGTCCAGTGCGCTGTGCAATAAAATTGCATGTGCACTCTCAACCTCTCCATAATGCGCTAAAGGCACGTAAAAATTCAGATCCCCCATAGACCTTATTCGATTATCGTCCTTCATGCCGGATACTGTTACTATAAATGCCCCCTTTTCCCTTGCAGCAACAATCGCATTGACAATGTTGGCAGAATTACCGGAAGAAGAAATTCCTACCAGCATGTCCTTTTCTGAAAGAATACGTTTTATCCTGTAACTAAATACTTCCTCATAACCTAAATCATTACTGATTGCCGTAATATGTGAAACCTCCGCACATGTTGTTGTATTAACAAGCGCATTCTGGAACCAGTCATGGGACATATGCTCAGCCATACTTGCACTCGCACCATTACCGCAAAAGAAAATTAATCCATGATGTTTTAAACGTATATCATCTACCCTTTCAGCCCAAATGTGCAAACTTTCATCCATATTTAATTCTTTTCTATCATATCCTGTCACCACGCACTGCTGTAATCCCTCACGAATCAGATCATAGTACAGTTTACCGTATTCCGCCATGCCATTTCCTCCTATTCTTCACCATATCTCACTTCTTAAGTATCTTATTACACGCGGTTATGATTTCCTGATCCGTAATATCCGTATATTTTTTTACACCTTCTCCATCCCATAATATACAATTATGAGTTGTTCCCGTATACTTTTTGTCCTTTTTAAGTGCTTCTAAATACTGTTCACTATCTAAATATTCCGGCCTAAGTAAATCTCTGGTAACAATTTCTCCAATCTTTTCATTTATCTCTTCTTTACATTGTCGGGAAATGTATCCTCTTGCTTCTGATATTTCGTTTGCAATCATCATGCCAAATGATACCGCCTGTCCATGCGGAATTAAATAACCTGAGGTTGACTCTAACGCATGACCAAAAGTATGTCCATAATTCATAATATTCCGGTATCCCGTATCGAACTCATCGATCTCAATCACTTTCTTTTTAAAAGAAAGCGCCTTTGTTATTTCACTAACCAGAATGTCATCTTTTCTATTCAACAGCCTCTCCATTTTACATGCAGTTTCTTTATAACTCTGATAGCCATCCATCAGTGCGCACTTCATTATTTCACCTAATCCGCTCAAATAATCCTGTTCTGCAAGAGTATGCACAAATTTTGTGTTAACATATATCCTGTCGGGCGGATAAAAATAACCCAGCAAATTTTTAAATTTTTTGTAATTTAATGATGTCTTACTTCCTATACAACTATCAGCCTGCGCCAACAAAGTAGTCGGTATCCAGGTCCATGAAATACCCCGATATAATATATTGGCTATAAAGCCTGAAACATCCTGTACAATACCGCCCCCAATCGATATCAAATTTGTATTACGTTTGGATTTTAACTCTGTAATCTGATCAATGATCTCTAATGCTTTCTCTATTGTTTTGTTCTGCTCTATCGCATCCAGAACATAATGTGGTGCACTTATAATATCAGGTCTTAAATTACTATACAATTCAAATACTTTACTGTCTATAATATAAAACTTATTTTCCAACTTATTGACAGAATCCCAGAAAACAAAATCTTTGCAAAAAAATACCTCATAATCTTTCAAATACGATTTAATCTTCATTGTATTGATAAGCCTCCATCTACTACTATCTGTTGTCCTGTAATATACGTATTCTCTTCATTTCCAAGTAAGAAAACTACTTTGGCAATTTCTTCCGGTTTTGCCAGTCTGCCAAGTGGAATGTCTCTTTCCATTTGTTTTATCTCATTTGGTGAATTATTCTGCAGTGTCAGTTCTGTCAGGGTCTGGCCCGGGCAAACCGTATTGACCAATATATTGTACGGTGCCAATTCTAATGCCAATGTATTGGTTATTCCATGAATACCATGCTTAGTTGCACTATAGATACTTCTTCCCGCCTTTGAAATAACTCCCCATATGGAACCTATATTTACAATCCTGCCAAACCCCTGTTCTTTCATTATTGGTACAAACCCTCGAAGAAGCCTGACCGGTGCAATCAAATTTACATTCAACATTGCGTTTAAATCTGTTTCCAACACCTGCTCAATAGGATTGATAAAATTACATCCGGCATTATTAATGATAATATTATACCCCTTTTCCCTGTTTTCTTTTATAAACTTTTCAACAGAATCTTTTTTGGATAAATCCAATTCTTCTCTGGTCGGTGCATACACCAAATATCCTCGATCACGATACTCATCTACAATCGCCTTTCCAATTCCCCTGCTTCCTCCAGTCACCAATACTGTTCTCTTGTTAACAACCATACTTTTCTTTAAGCCTCCAATTTGGGTTTATAAAAATGCAAACGACAATCTTCCAGTAAATCTTTCGTTGCAAAACATCTGCATATACATTTATAGTCTTCTACTAGTTCCATCTCCGCATATCCACCAGCTGCATTCACTAACAATACTCCTGCCGCTTTTGCTGCCTGTATCGCTAACTGCAATTCCTTACTTTTCCCCATCTAAATACATCCCTGACTGCTTACTCTATTTAGGCAGCTGGATCATATTGCATAACATACTGTCTCTGAATCAGACAATTTTCTGTAATGTCTTATATATATCTTATATTTACTATTCATATCATGAATTATTTTAGGTATTTCCATAAAATCTTCCAAACTATGGTATATAGATATTGCCAAAATAGGTTTTTGCTTTTTAATGATATCTTTCATCCCATACAAAGCTTCCTGCTCTGCTCCTTCTATATCCATTTTTACAAAGGTTACTTTCTTTTCAGTCAAAACCTTATCCAAAGCTTCAACTTTTATATTCTCACCTGCTTCTACTCCTCCAATACGGCTGCTTCCGGATCCTTTACTATCAAACGCCAAATACCCCCCCCTATTCCAACAGCCAATATTATATAGTTCAACATCTGATATTTCTAATTCATTCACATGGCTTTCCAACACCTGATATATTGCTTTATCAGCTTCGAAACAGTAATATTTTCCAAATGATATTGTACGTTTTAAAAATTCGTCTAATGTATCGCCTATATAGGCTCCGCAATCCACAAAACATTCTTCTTCCCTTATCTTTATTAGTTCACGGTCAAAATACTGATCTTCTTCATTATCTGCAATATTTGCTAAATATGTGGGATCACAGGAGATTTTATAGTTGACTAACCCCAGATACACATCTTTCGACCTTTTATCACTAAGTAAATCATATGTTCTGTCCAATTCGTTAATATGATTCATAAAAAATGTGTACGGCGTCGGATCTGTTTGCAAATTTGTAAATACAAATTCAAAAATCAAATTATCAGCTATCCCCATATTAATCAACTGTTCCCGAATAATATGTGCAGAACCTGACGCAGTTATAATAATTGGTGCATCATATTTTAATAATTTACTCTGCATTTCATCAGCTGAAATAATCTCTATCCCATAGAATTTTTTCCCTTGTTTCATAGTATCATTATCAACAACATATGCTATTTTATTTTCAAACCTATATTTCTGTAAAAAATGAAAGACTTTTTCTCCACCTTTGGCAGATCCAAAAAGAAAAATTGTACCCGCATTTTCTGCAATGCTTTTACATTTCAATAAATATTCTGTTACTCCATCCTTTTTCTCTAAATACTCTCTTATCATTATCAGGTTCCTTCAAATCCTTTACTATTACTTTTCAGGTAATGTCAATAAATAAATATACTTATAATCCTGCAAGGGTGTTAACATTGTCATCTTATACCCGCTAGCGGCAAAAATATGCTCCAGCTGATATTTACTTCTTTCATATGCATGAAAACTTCCTTTGTCCTTCCACCCATCGACTTTTCTTAGATAATGATAAATTGTAATCATAGTTGACCGAATTCTCTTCTTCAAAAAAACATAATTATTTGTTATTGCCGCTTCAAATGTTATAACATAATTCACTCCACTTTTTTTAAGATCTTTCAAAAACCTTATATACGTCTTATCATCCATGCTGCAAGCCGATCCAATCAAAAGTGCACAGTCTATTTTATGTTTTCTTACAAGTTTGCGGACATCGTCATGATAAAAGTCAAATACCTCCGCTTCTATATCAGGAAACAATTTACCTACTCTTTCCATAATATAAGAATCATAATCTGTTACAACTATATTAAGGTCTTCCTGAAAAATCTCTTTCAACATATATTCAAATACGCTTGGGCCACTGCCAAAGGATACCAGGCTTTTTACCCCCCCCCGTGCGGACAAAATCTCCTACCACGCCAACCGTTTCAATATTTATCATATTATGCAAATAGCTAAAATACCATTTTATCAGCTTACTTTTACTCTCAAAATTAGGCTTAAAATACATTTCCGACATTTTACTATGTTCATCTGCATTTAAAAGTGTGCCTCTTTCTGTATAAATCTTACTCTTTTCCGAGTATTCGCTCGTATAAAAAAGCATGTCTGTTTTTCGATAATCATTTTTTATCATCTCAAGAAGTTTCATTTTTCCCTCTAACTTTTATCTACCCATGTTGCAAAATTATCATTTTTATGAAAAAGATATAATGTCCATTCTGTTACTTTAATATGAAACCATAATTCTAATCTGCTCATCCTGTACTGCTTTTTTGAATAATCGTATCCGAATATCCTTTCCATAACGCCATCCAGACTGTATCGCTCCTTAACAGTTAAATATGTCTTATAACAGCACTTTTCATATTCCTCGTCTGAATAATTTATAACCTGCTCTAACAATTCGCTCGTCATCACACGATGTGTTCTTGCTACAACTTCCGCATTATCACATAACAATTGATCCGAAACACTCTGTTCTGTAAAAAAATCTACTGCTATGGCAGGTATACCCATTTTCCCGGCATCAAGCAAAGTAGTCCCCATACCAACATAAACATCCGCTTCTTTAAGATAATCTTCTAAAAGCTCATAATCTACCCTGCCTATAAGTTTTATCCTTTCTTGTTTATCATCCCGAAGCTGCAGTATCTCATGACAAACCCGCTTTTCTCCCTCTCCCCATCCAATAATCTGTAACTCCAGATTATCATATCGGTCACACAATTCTCCAAACTGTTGTATCAATCCCAGCAAATACCCTTTATAAGGAAATTCATATCTACATATTGTCAGAATGACAAACTTTTCGCTTCGCTTATGATCATTCTTCTTATATTCTCCGATATTGATTCCAAGCGGAAGCACTGCATTATCATCTATCTTTGTTTGATAAAAATTTTCAAACGCTTTCCGGCAAATAGAATCCATTATAAAAACTGTGCTCTTACCTAAAATATGCCGATAATATTTATACACCATCTGATAAAACAAATAATTTTGCAGACTTGTTTCTTTTCGTTCAACTTTTTGGCAAAGAAATGCTTCTACATGCAGCATATAGTTAATAAGAAAAAATCTGTTTCTCGGATTTTCCCTTGCAATTCTCTGTGTAATTGGGTAATCTTCCAAACGGGCACTCATAAAATAAATAGTCCTATCTGCGCTGATATCCAGTTTTACACTGGTAGGCTTCACCGCGTCAGAAATATCATACCGTTCAATACATTTCATGACTCTAACTCCAGTCTGCTTCACGTCCTCCATGAATTTTTCCTCTATTGGAGCTTTCTTCGGGAGCACTAAATAGGTCTCATATCCTTTATCCGCCAGCCAGCAGATCATTCGATAAAAATAGGTATCTACACCTCCCAGTATCCAATGTGGGTTAAAAAACATAAAAACACTCCGATTATCCATTCCGCGTTCCCTATTTCTGCAAAAATTTTTTAATGACTTCACAAACTTCACACACATCGCCGTCACTCAGCTCAAAATGCAGCGGCAGGCACAATATTCCTTCAAATATTCTGTCAGATACGGCCAGCATTCTTTTATCATCCCGAAACAGTGAAAACAAATGATTAGGAATATAACTGATCCCTGCCTCTATATCATGCTCCTGAAGATATGCTTTAAGAGCATCTCTTTTGTTATCCGCTATACTGACTGGAAACATAAAAGGGGCGATCGTATCGTAATCCATTTTCAATAATCTTATTCCTTCAACATTTTCCAGCTGCGACGCATATAATTTACACAATTGTCTTCTTCTGGAAATGAACGCATCGATCTTCTTTAGTTGTTCACAGCCTATCGCTGCATTAATGTTACTCATATGATATCGATATCCTACCGCATTCACATCATATATCCAGCTTCGTTCTTTCCAGTCTTTGGTATGCATGGTTTTTCTATCGATACCAAGAAGACGTTTCATTCTGCATTGTTCCAAAAGCTGCTCATCGGAAGAAACAATACATCCTCCCTCTCCACAGGTAATCACCTTAATAGAGTCAAAACTAAAACATGTCACATCGCCAAATGATCCAATCTTTCTTCCCTTATATGTAGAACCTATAGCATGTGCTGCATCTTCTACAATTCTAATCCCGGTTTTCTCTTTAATTTTTAAGAATTCATCCATGTCACAGGGATTCCCCGAATAATGAACGGGCATAATAGCTTTCGTTTTTGATGTAATCTTTCTTTTAACATCCTCTATATCCATCAAAAAGGTATCCTGTTCCACCTCACAAAGTACCGGCGTCGCTCCACACATCTCAACGGCCTGCACGGATGCCACAAATGTAAAGGAGGGAACAATAACCTCATCACCTTCTCCAATTCCTAATGCACTTAGAGCCAGATGCAGAGCGGATGTTCCCGTATTCGTTGCAACTACTTCCGCGGTTGTTCCAAGATATTCTTTTAAAGCATTTTCAAATTCATTTACTTTATAGGCCAGTCCAAAATAACCATAGTCAAATGCTTCTTTTACTGCCTCCAGTTCTTCTTTTCCCAAACATCCTCTCGCTACTTTTATCATCCTTTTTCTCCCCATATAAAAATTTAATGCTCTTTTTTGAATAACGGCAAGTTGGCATCTTTATCGGAAAGGATCGGATTGTCAATTCCCCAATCGTATCCGAAACTGTCCCATCTGATCCCAACATCATATTTACTGACATTGATCTCCGTTGCCATATACATAACGACAGAATCTTCCAGTACCCGATATCCATGCGCAATTCCTTTGGGAATATAAATCGCTTTCGTATCTTCTCCATTCAGTTCAACAGAATAAGTCTCTCCATAAGTTGCCGAATCCGTGCGCAAATCCAAAAGAACATCCTGTACAGTTCCTACAATTGCCGACACTAACTTTTCACACGCCGCCGGTTCTACCTGAAGGTGCATTCCTCTAATTACATTCCGTTTAGATTTTGTAAACCAGGTCTCTTTAAAATCCGTATTGACCCCTTCCGGCATAAATGAAACAGAAAAGGGTTTTACAAGTTCCCCCCGGTTATCCGGAAATCTTAATCCATCTATCACATACACCCCTGCTAAATTACATTCTCTAATTGACACAGTATTACCACACCTTCCAAAACGCTTTATTATCTTTCCACAATTTTTCTAAATATTTCATCTCTCGTTCCGTATCCATACAGGCCCAGCTTCCTTCATGCCTATAGACTGAAACTTGTCCCCTCTCAGCCATTTGGGATAACGGCCCAAATTCAAAATCACAATTCTCATCCTCCGTCAGATAATCGAACATTTTCCTGTTAAATACCATAAAACCGCCGTTTATGACACCCTGCGATATCTGCGCTTTTTCTTTAAACTCCGTTACCAGATTTCCTTCCGCTTCAATCTCTCCAAATTGAGACTGCGGATGAACGCCTGTCAAAGTTAATATAGTATTCTGTGACTTGTGAAATGTCAGTAATTCATTGAGATCAATATCCGCTATACCATCTCCGTAAGTCATAAAATTAATATCATCGTCTATGAATTTCTCTATCCTTTTGATTCTTCCGCCTTTCAGGGTTTCCCGCCCTGTATCGACTACCGTTACTTTCCAGTCAGTCTCCTGATTATTATTATGATAAACGATTGATTTATCTGAAAAATCAATCGTAAAATCAGATATATTACTGTCATAGTGAATAAAATAATCTTTGATTACATTTACTTTATAACCTCCGCATATGATAAAATCATGAATTCCATAATGCGAATATATTTTCATAATATGCCACAGAATCGGCTTGCCGCCAATCTCCAACATCGGTTTCGGAATATTTTCTGTCAGGTTACCCAAACGGCTCCCGAAACCTCCTGCTAAAATAATTGCCTTCATTCCTTTTTACCTCTTGCATCATAACCAAATATGCAACATAGTGCCCATAAAAAACCTACTTTGTCTCCCAACAACCACTTCAAGTTCCTATAATATGAACTTACATACTTCCAAAGCAACCGAATATTCCGATGGTCCTGACTCGTACAAATATCCCATAAAACAAACTGTGCGCATAAATACTCGTCTGTATTCTTTTGTCTGATGTTTACTCCTATCAATTCCGCATGCCTCTCCATCATCTGAATAAAGCATTCTATTTCTTTACATCCTTTCAATGTTCTAGCATTTGCTTTTAATAAAATGGCCTGGTATCTTTCTTCTAATCCGATATGATCCATATATATTTTCTTAAGCGCATTATCCTCAGAACTGATCAGTTCATTCGAATCAGTCTGTGACAGTTGGTCGGCATGGATTCTATAACCGACCAGTTCCTCCGGCAGCATATATAACTCATGTTTCTCTGAAACTGCCAAAGACAAATGGTAATCCTGACAATGCTGAAACTTCTCATATCTGACCCCGGCGTTCTCAAGTTCTTTTCTGCGAAACATAAATGCAGAATGGATCAAACAATAATTTTTATATAAAAGTGAAAATTTCAGTGCATGTTTTCCATATACAGGATATGTCGGAGTTTCAACCCGTTTTCCCTCTATTAATGCATATCCTTTGCATCCGCACAACATAACATCTTCATGAGCTTCCATATACTGAATTTGTTTTTCAAATCGCTGAGGCTCACATACATCATCACTATCCAGTCTGGCAATATACTTTCCTTTCGCCAGCCTCACTCCCCGCTGAAGACTATAAAGCAATCCTTTATTTTCTTCGTTTATATACACATGAAAACGCTCATCATTCATCTGTTCTACAATCTCAACTGAGTGATCTGTTGAACAGTTGTCTACAATAATTACCTCAAAATTTTTATATGTTTGCTTTTGCAGACAAACCAATGCTTCACGAACATATAACTCGCTATTATACATTGGCATGACCACTGATATCATTATATCTTCATTGGAAAACATTCTCTTTCCCCGCCATTCTCAATATAGAGGCATTTTACCATATATTCCAATAAATCACAAGAAATATAAACAAACCCATAATCCAAATCCGGTTTTTAGCTTCCAAATGAATATATTTACTTTATCAGTTTCAACCATGCTTTAAAAATCTGTCCGAAAAGTTTTATATCCTGACGATATAAATGATTTGCATAACACATATATATTATATATTTCAATAAATTGAAATTAATTTTCCTAACAATATGCCAGCCTCTTCCATCATTCAGCCTCTTTAGATCACTAATCGCATTCACTATCGCTATATGATCTCTGATCTTTTTTAAATCAAATTCCGTTCCCGTTATAGAATTATCTCTGCACCGTCTTTGATAAAACATTCGAGGAATATACATCACTCTGTCAGCCAGCGTCATAACTTTGCAATAAAATTCATTATCTTCAAAATAAACTCCCGTAAGAAATTCAACGTCATTTTTTAATAAAAATTCTAAAGAACAATATATAAAGCAGGACGAAGGTTCATATACTGTTAACGAATATTTCTCAAGAAAACTGATTCCGGAAAAAATTTCCTCTCTTTCCTGAATAATTTCATGTCTGTCATCCAAATTCGGCAGTACCGGTTCTCTTGCAGCAGAATTTATAAAATTAAATGCATCGAACAAAACTATATCCAATTTATTACTTTTTGCATACTCGTAACAGGTTTCCAATGTGTCTTCCAGAATGTAATCATCTGAATCCAAAAAATAGACAAATTTTCCTCTGGCCATTCTCAACCCAATATTTCTTGTATATCCCAAACCATGATTATCTTGTGATATAACGATCAAATCCGGATATTTTTCCTGCATTTTCAATAAGATATCGTAACTATCATCGGTTGATCCGTCATTGATAGCAATTACCTCGATTTCTTTTTGCGTCTGATGAAATACACTTTCAATACATTCTTTCAAATATAGGCTTGTATTATATACAGGAATAATTACTGAAGTTTTAATTTTATCCTCCACAATTATATATCCTCCATCTCATCTGTTTTCCAACAGCGTTATCACCGGTCTACTTCACCTACTGTAATCAGCACTGTGATTTGTGCAAAGGGTCAAAAAAATACTTTTCCCACAAATACGGCATAAGCATCTCCCACGCCTTTTCGCCTTCCGGAAAAGAAGCGTCATCACTGCATATCACATGTTCTGTTAGAGCTCGTGTCTGCTTAGCGTTAATCATGCTGCTTTGTTTAAAATCCACACTCTCCATCAGATCATACAGCCATTCTTTCCAGGGTCCTTTCATCCACTCCACAATCGGGGTATTAAAGCCTATCTTTGACTTTCTCTCTACGATCCCTTTTGGTATAATATCCTTCAGGGCATCCCTGATAATACTTTTTGAATATCCGCCATGCAGTTTTGCCTTCCACGAGATGGAAAATGCGAACTGCACAAGTCTATAATCCAAAAACGGCATCCTGATCTCAACGCCTGACGCCATACTATATCTATCATAATTACGAAGCAGTGTTGGCAGTATTGTTGTATGCGTCGAGTTATATAAGACTCTCTCAAAATGTCCCAGCTTATTAAATTTATCCTGACATTCCCTATCGATCGGCCTGTCCCATGTGGGCACACGCAATACTTTCTTAGCCAAATGCCTTGCCATAAAATCAATATAATACTTCTTGTATGACTGCGATCTATTGGTAATTGATTCAGACATCATTCCAAAATATGTTGTCAGTATCTGATGAATAGACTCTTTATCTGTTCCTACATCCAAAAGTGCATACATCATATCCCCCGGATACCCTCCAAAAAGTTCATCCGCTCCGTGCCCATCCAGCGTAACGGTAACCCCGCTCTTTTTTACCTGACTATATAACTGCATCATAGGTACAGGACTTGTAATATAGATATCTTCAAAATTATATATATATTCCGGTAGTTTATTCAATCCTTCCACCGGGTCAATTACTACCTCTGTACTCTTTATATTCAGATAATCCGTCACTTCTCGCGCGTAATGCGTCTCATCCAGCATAGTTTCCGGAAACGCAGCCACAAAAGCATGTTGAAAATCATGATTGACTCGCGTTCCTGCTCCTTTTTTAATAATATCCGCCATCGCACAGATTGTTGCGCTTGAATCCAGACCGCCACTGAGCGCTGTCCCGATAGTTACATCACTCCTCATTCGTATCCTGCATGCATCCAGGAATAAATCCCTGAGCATTTCTACCTGCTCTTCGTATCTATTTGGCACATGCATTAAGTTATCCAGCGTTCTCCACCATCTTCTAATACGAATCCCGTTTTTATCAACATAAGCATAGTGCCCTGCGGGCAGCCTATTGATTTCATTGAGCACACACATCTGTGTTGATTCATAATTGAAGTATTGATTGATATCCTTTAAAATGCTATAGTTAGGCGTCACGCTTGGTAAGACAGGCACAAGCGCCTTCATTTCCGATGCAAATGCAATTCCACTCTCTATTTTTGTATAAAAAAGCGGTTTTACCCCAAATCTGTCTCTGGAAAGAAAGAGCTGCTTTTTATATCTATCATAAACCGCAAAAGCCCACATCCCATTAAACTTATCCAGGCATTTCTCTCCCCACTCTATATATGCGCATAAAACCACTTCCGTATCTGTATTACTACGAAAGTGGTATCCTAAAAATCGCAGTTCTTCCTGCAGCTCGATAAAATTATATATCTCTCCGTTATAAACAATAAAGTATCTCTCATCCTCCGCTGCCATCGGCTGTTTCCCTGCAGCAGATAAATCCAGAATAGATAACCGCCTATGGGCAAGTCCGCACAGATTATCCAACCAAACGCCTCTGTCATCCGGACCTCTATGCGCAAGCATATCAATACATTCAGTTAATTTGTTTTCTGACACATTTAAATTAAATGTTCCAAATATTCCACACATATATAATCTCCGCAGGTATTTTGCAGCCTAATCATTCCATATAATATCTCAGTCAATCATGAACTATTCCACATCTTTTCAAAAGTACAAAGGCAATCTGCCTCAGATTTCTATACCACAAATTTATCTTCACAATCCTGCACGCCTGTTTCGATATTTTAATATCATCTGTTAGCTTCAGCCTGATCGTATTGTCAAAAATGGCATACGAATCATTGGCTCCCCGGCAATGCACTCCATTATTCTCATAACCTTCATTATTCACCAGGGTCATTTTCGGATATAAAGTCAATCCATTTTTTCTAAATATTGTCCAATACCATCTAATCGCCCAGGAATCTATAGTTTTCTCTTCCATTTGTTTTAAAAGCATAGAATAATATCCGCTGCCTTTGTAGAAAATAAATTTCCGCCGCAGCGCGTGATCCGTTTTCAATATTTCCCAGCCCTCTGCATTAATGTCAAACTGATCCCATCTGTCCTTCCATGTTCCCCATGTCCATGATGACGAAATCGGAAGAAAATATGTATCATTTAACTTCCGGGCAAACTTATTTGTATAAGAATAGGCAGTAACAGACATCACCTGCTTATTACTTTCATACTTCTTCAACCCTTCATTCATAAACGCTAAAAAATTGGGGTTCACTATCAGATCATCTTCTACCACAATAACCTTTCCATATTTTTGAACAATCTCTGTTACTCCTGTTATGATGGAAGCTGATAAACCAAAATTTTTATTTCTTTCTATAATCGTTATATGTTTAAAACCATCCACAGAAGAAATCACTTTTCTGACTTCTTTTACTAAAATATCGCTCTTATCATCCTTGGCCGCATCCGAATAAATAAACAGCTCGCTGTCTTTTGCCAGAAAACAATTCTTTAATGCTTCCAAGGTACGCCTAGCACAGTCTGGCCTATTATAAACAAATACAACGACCGGAGCCAATTCACTCATTTGCTTTCCCCTTTTTTAACAGCTGATCCATATCAATATCTGCATATCCTTTATTTCTCTTAAGTTCCCACAAAATACTTCTATACAAATGACCAACTTTTGTATTAATCATATATTTACATTTTTTTATCTTAGATGAGAAATCATATTTCGAAAAAACATGCAGATCATTATTAATCATGTAATAATTGACATGATATTTATTTGCAATTGTTTCCATCGTCAATTGACTATAAAAAGAGACATGTTGTCCCGCCTCCGGCAGATAATACCACCATTTTTCCAACGTTGGATATCTCAGCTTTTTGTCATATAATTGTGTTGAGAAAATAACAGTATCCGCTATCTCCAGCATCGTTTCAATATCTGCTTCAGGTTCTGTTAAATGTTCAAAAACCTCAAATGCGGTCAGGCAGTCATACTTTTGATGAATATCCCCCTCAAATCCTCTTGCTAATAAGCAGTCCGAAAATTTATCATACCAAAAAAACGGATATCCCTGATCTCTCATCATTCTGGCAAACACACCATATCCACCGCCAAAATCCAAGCATTTTACTTCCTTTTTCCCATAAAAAATCTTTAATAACATCGTGACATTCTGCGACATAGTCACATTTCTATTGATAATTCCAGTATCAAAAATTGTGATTGGACTGTTATATGCTTCCTCTATCCAGGATGGTGAATCAATAAATATCAAACCACATTCGGCACACTGATAGTACTCTGCTTTATATTTCGCTAAAATAATTCCCTGAAAAATATTTCTGCTTTTTGCTCCGCATATTGGACATTTAATATCGTTCATCTTCTATACTGATCTCCTCTAATCTTTCAGTTTCTTTAATATTCTTGCGGGGTTACCACCAGCTATCACACCTTCCGGTATATCAGACACAACAACACTTCCTGCTGCTACAATCGTTTTTCTCCCTATATGAACCCCCTTCAATATCACACAATTACATCCGATCCAAACATCATCATCTATAATAGTATCTTTTCCTTCTATTTCCGGGCTTTCATATATCCCTTCATTTATTATTGATTTGTAATGCAAAAATCTCAATTGAGGGGTAACAGGATGTGTATTGTTATTAAATAAATCCACATTATGAGCTATTAAAACTCTGTCCCCTATATGCACTTTCCTGTCATAACACCAAATATTTGAATTTTTACCCAGATAAAAGTAATCACCAATCTCTACCTTTCCCTGCCTGGAATGTAGATTTATCGAACCTCGAATATTACAGTTGGCCCCAATATGAATATTCTCCCTTGACGCACAGTTCATCATAACAGCATCCGAAAAAAAAGTCGTATTCCTCGAACATACACACTTTTTCTTTAATTCTCTGTCATGCTCCTTTTCCCATATTAAAAGAAATAGATTAACTATCTTAGCTATGATCATTTATAAAATCTCCCTGTGCGGCATTGACCCACTTATAATATTGCTCTATTCCCTCTGACAGACTTATATAAGGTTTGTATCCTAATTCCTTGAGTCTGGATATATCCGCTTTCCAGTGAATAGGATTTCCCTTCCTGGATATATTGGAAAACTTAATTTGAGCTGCATCCAATTCCCATAATGCAGCATACGCTTCCGCTATTTCCCTCACAGATACATCAACGCCATTTGCTACATTGAAAACCCTGTATTTCAAATCATCCGTATCAACCATGATTTCAATGACTCTTACCAAATCGTCTATATATATAAAATCCCGGGTTTCTTCTCCGGTTCCATATAATTCAAGAAAATGATTCTTTCTTATTTTTTCATTCATATCCCAAAAAATCTGCTTTCGCAGTCCCGGACCATATGCAGAAAAAATTCTTAAAATAACAATGTCCATTTCATACTGTGAAATAAAATATTGACATATCTCTTCCGACAACTGTTTATGCAGCGCATACGGAGAAATCGGAAGAAACGGATGTTCTTCCGTTATCGGCAGTACCTGCGGCTCTCCATAAACTGCGGAACTGGAAAGATAGATGAATTTAAGAGATTTCCTGTTTATTTCTGCTAATGCCAATAATATATTGTAAGTAATGATTACGTTCCCTTCAAAATCCTTGCGTGGATTTTCTACAGATGCATTTACATTGGCACTCCCTGCACAATGAATAATAACATCCGGTTCTATGTTTCTAAGTTCATCCGCTATCTGATCCTTATCATTTAAATTAACCGGACGTATCTTGACACCATTCAATTCTGTCTCAACATTGCCCCATGCATACATTTCATATTTGTTCTCGTGAAAAAAACTTAATATCGAAGAACCTATATAACCATTTCCTCCTGTAACAAGTATCTTCTTCATACTTTTCCTTTCATGATTCAAATAGCTCTTCGAGTTTCTTTGAATATTCATATGCTTCTTTTTTCATTCTTGTTATCCCCTCTTGCGGATTTTCCATTTTCTCCATGTTATATACTTCTTCTATTTTTTCAGCCAAATCCTGAGCGCTGTCACGATTAAAAAAAATACACTTATCATTTTTTTGTTCAAAATGTACAGGAATATTTGAAAGCAAAACTGTTTTATCCAAAACCTTGGCATCCTCCAGCACGGTTCCCCAGCCTTCAAATAAGGAGGGTTGTATTATAAAATCAGCATATTTCATTATGATAAGTTGTTCTGTTCTGTCAATAAAACCTAAATTTTTGACATATCTGCTGAGTTCTTTATCATCAAAATAACTTTGTATCAGTCGGGAATATTCAGGATCTTTTCTGGTATCCGGCGCGCCGGTAAAGATAAATTCTACGTTTTTAAGTTTTCCCATATTTTGCAGAAGTTTAACAGCCTCAAATACCACCTTATGATTCTTATGTTTCCAAAATTGATTTGCAATATAAATATATTTTTTTGAATTTAATTGATAGTTATTGAGTACCAAATTGCTTTGTTCCTCTGTGATTTTTTCTAATTCAGGCAAAATAAAAGAGACAAAATGGACAACTTTAATCTGTGCGTTTATTTTTTCATAAAACTGATAAGCATCCGCTTTTGCCTGATTACTGCTCAATACCAACTTTACGTTCGTACCTAAAATCATTTTATCTGTCTTTTGTTTTATCACATTTTCTTTTACCGAAAAAAATTCCGGATAATAATTATTTTGAAAATCAGGAATCCAATAGACTGCTTTTTTCTTTCCTAATCCGACCCAGTTTATATTGGAGTAATTATATATAAATTTTATATCATATTTGGATAATAGTTGTATTTTTTTCCGCACCTTTTCAAAGATCGTCGCATCTTTTTTTAATGTTTCGACTATAATATTATCAAAGCAGGCATACACATCCTGATACCTCTCTCTGACAAATACAACTATTTCGTACTTAGACACAATTTTTTCACTCATCAACAAACTGTATACTATATTCCTGATATAATATATTCCGCCAACCCAATTTTCAATGCTTCCTGCATCTAATAAAATAACCTTATTCAACTTTTTTGTTTTCATATATTTACTTAAATAATCTTTCTAAAAATTTATAAACTTATCAGCCTCTTTTTCGGTTCATATTCATTTTCTAAAGCCTCATACAGCATGCTCATAAAGTGTGCTTTTACCCAAGCGGCAAACCGAATATTGTTGATATTATATCAAAAAACATATCTGCTTGCAAGATATCAAGCCTGCCTTACACGACAACGCATGTTCCGTCCTATTCAAAGGTTCTTCCCGGTCAAAGCTTTCAAATCATTCATGTCTAAACCATGTCCTCCCAACACAGTAAAAATACCACTTCAGATATTTGGGCATCCATTTCCACATATGAAAATTGGAAGTACCCTCTGTCCTGTCAAACCATTCAGAAGGCACCTCCGCTATCCGGTATCCCTGTGTATAGGCTTTTACCGTAATCTCTAGGCCAATCTCAAATCCACCGCTGCTTTCAATCGTAATGTTATCCAAAAGTCCTTTACTGTACATTTTGAAGCTGTTCGTAACATCATGCGTCGGTATCCTGGTTAAAAAGTGCAGACTCAATCCTGCTGTACGGGAAAACAGGCTCTTAAGAAACGGCCCTCCATTTTGTTTTCCGCCTTTCATGTACCGCGAACCGCATACGAGGTCAAATCCTTCATCTAACTTGGCCGCCATTGCATCAACAACATCCAGCCTGTCGCTGAGATCCGCCATCACTACCAGGATTTTATTATATTCAGCTTGTCGAAATCCCGTAATAATCGCATTCAAAACGCCGCGTCCCAATTCGTTTTTCACCTGACGAACCTGAAAAGAATAATGATCCGCAATCTGTTCGACCACCGGGAGAGTATTGTCCTCATCAAAATCGTAAACAATGGAAACCCGCTTTTCCGTTTTAATCTCTTTTTCAATCTCATCAAAGAGTTTTTTGATATTGCCCGCTTCGTTATATACAGGCGCTACGATATCTATCATTCCATATCCATTCCGAAGTGCTCCGTCCCAGACGCACTTTCTTTTATCAGTTTATATATTTCCTAAATCTATCTGATTTGTGATCCAGGGAATTACCTCATCCAGTGTAGTACTAAGATCCGTATCTGCTGTAAACCCAAGCAATTCTTTCGCCTTTGTAACATCCGGCACACGTTTTTGCACATCATAGTGGAACGGCGGGTCGGAAATAAAACTAAACGGCCTGTCCCCATTTATTTTTTGCCATATAACCTGTGCAAGTTCCTTCACTGTCGTAGATACAGGCGTGGAAAGATTAAAATCTTCATTAACTGCCTTTTCCGATTCAACGCACATCCGTATTCCACGAGCCAGATCACCGCCATAAGTATAATGTCTGATCTGTTCTCCGCTTCCCAAAACATGCAGGGGATCCTGCCCTTTATAAACCTTCTGCACCAAGTCCGGAACTACATGGCTCATAGCGAGCTTTACATTACCGGATAATATCTCTTTTTCATTTTTAGCCCTCTGTTCTCCCGTTCCTACACAGTTAAATGGTCTGATGATTGTATAAGGCAGTTTATACTGTTCCCATGCACCCTTTGCGAAGTACTCGCATGCCAGCTTCTGAAATCCATAAGTGGATAACGGCGGAGGACATGTAAGTTCATATCCTTCTTTACTCGGATATTCATGGCAGCTCTCAAACACCATGGAAGATGACAGGACATTAATCTTTTGCAAGTGCTTATTCTGATGCGCCCATATCGCCGCATCAAAGGTTGCCGCAATGATTCTCTCATTCTCCGCCAGCAGATCATAAGCATAGGTATGAAAATACGTAATACCGCCGATCATAGCGGCGATTGCAATTACCTGATCACAGTCTTCTATAATTTCCTTCATCAGATTGATATCTTTAACATCACCTTCTACGAATGTATAATTTGGATCATGATCATAACTCTTCTCAATCTTCCCATATTTACTGTAGTTATCGATCCCTACTACCTGATGCCCGTGTTTTAATAATTCATCTACCAAATATCCTGCTACAAATCCTGCCGATCCCGTTACTAAAATTTTCATTTCTGCTTTCTCCTTTTGAATTAACTATTACTTTTTTGTAAAATGATAAAGCTCTGTTCTCCAAAAATCATTCCGCTTAATGGCATAAGTTTTAGATACAAACTGACGATCCACCCTGCCTGCGGAAGCCTGCTTTTCGTTGTAAAAGGCAGAAAACGGGGAATACACTTTTTTACTGTATAGCCATGCATCACAGCCGCCTCTATGATTGACTTTTCTGTAATTGGAGTAATATGATCATAAAAATCCCAGTATTTCCCTCCTACATAACGTATATTTGGAGTTAATATCCAAATCTGTCCGCCCGGTTCTAACAATTTATATTCCCTGGCCAGAAGTTCGCTGATCTCCTTCTTTGTTATATGTTCCAGAAAATTACTCATAAAGAAAATAGAAACAGATTCTCTGTCAAAAAAATCAGACAGATTATTAATACTTCCTATGATGGCCTTAACTTCCGGCAACGCATATTTCTCCACATCCGGATTGACATCTATCGCCACCTTATCACCCTGGCAGCGAATATTATTGATAAATTCGCAATATCCTGCCGCTACATCAACGATTAATTTTGTATTATCCGGCAGATATCTCTCAAAATAACGGCATACGGCATACCATATTCCTTTCTTTGTTTGTACTTCCCGGTCATTAAATCTATTATGATATAATTCCTGATTATTATTGTCCACCACTTAGTCCCCCTCAGTTGGTCAGATTGCCTAATGTAGCTATTTTAACACTCTCACAATAGTACAATTCTGTACAGACACCCCATGCATCCAAAATTTCAAATTTTCTTTCCGGTGTATTCTGCAGTACAGGATTATCCGTGATCGATGAATACTTTTTATGATTATTTAAAACCAACAATAGCGACGCATCCGCACATGCGTCGTATAAACTTTCATAATAGTTTCCAAATCCAAGTGCCCTCATTTCTTCCGGTAAAGCACAAAAGTCATGCAGATTCATATGATAACCCTTATCTTTCAATTTCCTTGCAATGTAAACTGAACTGGAACCACGCAAATCCGATGTTTCCGGCTGTCCTTTAAACGCCATCCCGCTTATCGCTATCCGTTTCCTATCATCAGGCTCCCCTATTCGCTCTCTTACCCAATCTACAACAATATCTTCCATCGACTCATTAAACTTGCGAGCTGCCAAAATAAAATTCCGGCTGTCACATTCCGGCATGTTATTAATCAGGATATATGCATCCTTTTCAAGACATGGTCCTGCTACAAATCCCGGCTTTGCAATGTTACTTCTGCTATATCCATAATTAGCGTGTTCAATTGCTTCCATACCATCCACGCCAAATTTTTGTGCTGCTATACAAAAAGCATTACCTATCGCAAACGTCATATCTCTATATGTATTGCAATATAATTTAATCAACTCTGCCTCTTCTAAGGATTGCGCTTCTACAAGACAAGGTGTCATTTTTCTGAAAAGCTTTTGTGCAATTTCCAAAGAGGACGTATTATTGCCGCTTATTATCTGCGGCAGATGTGTCAGCTCTTCTACTGCCTTACCTTCCAACGTTCTTTCCGGACACATGGAAACGAGAATTTCTTCTTTACTTTTTCCACACATCTGCGCCAGATACGGCAATACGACATTTCTGGTCGTTCCGACGGAAACAGTGCTCCTTAGTATAACCAACTGTGTGCCATCATATACTTTTCTGATAGCTTCTAATGCTGATTTAATATAGCTGTAATTTGGCTCTTTCGTTCCTTCTAATAACGGTGTCCCTACAGTTACAATAAAAGCGTCATACTCCGTATCCTCCGGAAAGGAATCCGCTACATGCAGCGTCTTTCCGTTATTTCTTCTGATCAGATTATCTAATCCGGGTTCGTAAAAGTGTGCTCTGTTTTCTTTTAAACAATCTTTGATATGTTGATTCACCTCAATACCGTATACATTGATTCCATTTGCAGATGCCGCTACTGCCAATGTTAAACCCACATACCCAAGTCCGATAATTCCTATTGTCATATTTCTTTAACTCCCATTATCTCTCTTAATATTCCACCGCTATCTCAATTCCTTCTGGCGCCTCAATATGAACAGACTCTATATTCGTCCATGAGGGATCTGCTTTATAATATGAATCCTCTATATTATAATAGATTTCGTCTGTATTCACAAGAAGATTTATCGTATCATGGAAACTCTCCCCTTCGATATTGACAAACTCTGCATCTAC
>ERZ808051.487-NODE-487-length-42992-cov-22.887685_pt1 | contig 42992 bp, 45 predicted proteins | sample MGYA00380199_ERZ808051 | MGnify/ENA primary metagenome ERZ808051 (study PRJEB31490, sample SAMN06133391) | mouse gut metagenome | isolation source: J11 | host: mice | place: China: Chengdu | collected 2015-05 ... | reverse complement strand
ATTCCATTGAGCATTACCCGATTGTCTTTTCCGGGTCTTCCGCCATGCGCCGGCTTTTCTGGCGGCAGCAGCTCTTTCACTTTATTCCATTGTTCTTCTGTCAATTCATGTCGCTTCATACCTCTACTTTATTGCTGATTCCTTAATTTGTCCTGCGTTTGTTTGAAGACACCCTCTAGATTGCCACGATAATCGAAACAATCTTACAATGTCCAGCACTGGCCGCTCTGTGGATTTCGCTCTGCCTGCTGCCCCAAGACCAGTGGCCCACCTGCCGCCAGCCGGTCCTGTTTGGCGTTCTTTTCAATATCCCCCATCGCCCTTTCCGTTGGATTTGACCTGCTCGCCGTCCTGTTCAGCGCGGCGCCGCCGGCCGTTGGGATGCTTGTGATTCCGAAGGCCTCAGTTTATGTATGATTGTCACAATAGGCCGGGAACTGCACAGGCAAACACCGCCGGCCAAACATGTGCGCCGCAGGGATTTCACTGTGATACTCTTATTTTTGATGGGTTGGATATTTGAAAGAAATAAATCTATAGCAACCTTTATAATTGCTACCAGCAGGCCGCCGAGGGCGGCGGCCCCTACACACCTCTGTAGGGGTCGGCCCCCCGGCCGACCCGTTTGTCGGGAATTTTGACGCTTGCTATAACGGAAATTGAAATGACTGCACCGCAAGAGAATCTGCCCTCCATGGGCATAGTCCTTTGGAGGCAAGCAAATGCGGACGCCTGGCAGAGGGGGCTGGTCAAACAAATCTGGGCATCCTCCAACCAGATAGCAGGCGGCTTTGGCCGGCCCTATATCCGACTGCTGCCCATCTCTCATGAAAACGGATTCCGGGTGCGGGTAGAGCTTGATGTCAAGGACAAAAACGGTTCAGCTTCCCACAAAGCTGTAAACATCTGTCTGGGATCAGACCTGTTCAAGCTGTCTGGTAAGCGGGAACTGTATAAAGGCTCTGTTTTCTCAAGAATTGATTGTACCCCAGGCATGGAACAGATCGAATTTGCCAACACAGAGGTTTTTCTGCTGGGCAAGGCCATCGGAGATGTGGACAAAAATGTATGAAGCGGACCCAAATTCGTTGAACGATTGAGGCCCATTTGGACAAGGAATTGCACTATACAGAAAAGAGAATCAAGGGTCTGTCGTTGTTCTTCATCGAAGAGGTGAAGAAATACCGCGCCGAGGACGGCGGCAAGAGGATTTACGCCCAGATGTTTAAAGGACTGTATTCCGAACTATTACCCAAGTATGAACCTCCGCAAAGACGCTTTCCGGCGGACGTGCTGCAAAAGCTGCTGCCCCGCACCGGCCACGAGGTCACGGTGGTGGACCTGTAATACACGAACCGATACCAAAAAACCCGCTGGAGATCCAGCGGGTTTTTTGTTATATTTTGCTTTGTGACACCGGACCCGGCGGCCCCTGCGTCTGCCGGAAACCGGCTATGCCTCCCTCAGGGGGACCGGCGCGCCGGCAAAGTCCGTCCGCTTCGCCCCGTTCCGCCGCTCGACAAACAGCAGCACTTCCCCCTTGCAGCGTGGGCAATCTAAAACCGCCTCCCCCGCCGGAGCCTCCAGCCGGGTCACTGCGCCGTAGTATTTCACGCTTCCCTCTACGTCCAGGGCCATGGCGGAGAGGTACAGCCCCTGTCCCCAGGGGGCGTTTTTATAGGGGACGGTCAATCTCTTCCCCTCCCGCCGGGCGGGGCCCAGAACGAGGCCGGACAGGGCCGGGTCCAGCAGGGTCAGTTTCCATTCCCGGGGTCCCCGAAGAGGCGGAACCTTTGCCAGAGCCTGCGGATTCAGCTCCGCGCCAGCCGCTCCGCCAGAGCACGGAGCAGCGTCCCGGCACGGCGCTCCAGAACTGTTTCCTCCGTTGCCCCCAGATACCGCCGGCGGCGGGTAAACTCCGTTTTGGCCCAGAACAACAGGTCGTGCGCACAGCAGGGAACGCTCTCCGATTGCAGTGCATCCTCCGCCAGGTCCATCCAGACCCGCAGCCGTTCTTCATGGGCCAGATAATCCCGCCTCAGCTCTCCGTTCAAATCCATAGACTTCCCTCCCTGCTTCCATCATAACACGCTTTTCTGAAATACACCAGGATTTTCTCATTTATTTTTTTCATAAGGGAGATGATATATTAGAAAAAAACGAGACGGGGCGTGTGTATGAAGTTTGAAATCAAAAACACACAGCGCAAGGAGCCTGCTGTTTACAAAACGCTCTACCTGAAATGTTCTCTTGCGGAACGTCTGGAGCAAATCGCCGCTGAAAACAAAACCAGCTTCAACAACGTGGTTGTTTCCATGATTGAAAGCTGCTTAAAAGAAGAGGAATGAAAAGGACCGCCCACAGGCGGTCCTTTTTTCAGAGGCTGGAACATACCGGATACCGGCGGCGCAGGAGGGGGCTGCCGTCCGGCAGGGTCCCCAGCCAGATATATTCGTGTTTCCCCGCCGCCCTGAGCCGCAAATCAGCCCCCAGGAACACCGAGGGCTGAGAGAAAAACAGCATAGGACTTCCCCCTCAGTTCCGCAGGCTGTGAAGCGGCGCGGGAATCCGGCCGCCCCGGCTGATGAATCCGGCGGAGGACTCCGGGTGCACCGGCATCACCGGGGCGCTGCCCAGCAGGCCCCCCATCTCGATGGTGTCCCCCACGGTCTTGCCGGGGGTGGGGAGGATGCGGACGGCGGTGGTCTTGTTGTTCACCATGCCGATGGCCGCCTCGTCGGCAATGATGGCGGAAATGGTCTCCGCCGGAGTATCCCCGGGGACGGCGATCATGTCCAGTCCCACGGAGCAGACGCAGGTCATGGCCTCCAGCTTGTCCAGGCACAGCGTTCCCCGGCGGGCGGCGGCAATCATGCCCTCGTCCTCGCTGACGGGGATGAAGGCCCCGGAGAGGCCGCCGACGCTGGAGGAGGCCATGACGCCGCCCTTCTTCACCGCGTCGTTGAGCATGGCCAGGGCAGCGGTGGTGCCGTGGGTGCCGCAGACCTCAAGGCCCAGCTCCTCCAGAATCCGGGCCACGCTGTCCCCGATGGCGGGGGTGGGGGCCAGGCTCAGGTCCACAATGCCGAAGGGCGTGTCCAGCCTCCGGCTGGCCTCCTGGGCCACCAGCTGGCCCATCCGGGTCACCCGGAAGGCGGTCTTCTTGATGGTCTCCGCCGCCACATCCAGAGGCTGGCCCCTGACGGACTTAAGGGCGTGATAGACGACGCCGGGGCCGGAGACCCCCACGTTGATGACCTTCTCCGCCTCTCCCGCGCCGTGGAAGGCCCCAGCCATAAAGGGGTTGTCCTCCACGGCGTTGCAGAACACCACCAGCTTGGCGCAGCCCAGGCCGTCCCGGTCCGCCGTGGCGGCGGCGGTCTCCTTGATTACCCGGCCCATCAGCGCCACCGCGTCCATGTTGACGCCGGCCCGGGTGGAGCCCACATTGACGGAGGAGCATACCAGCTCCGTCCGGGCCAGGGCCTCGGGAATGGAGCGGATGAGTCTTTCATCGGCCTTGGTCATGCCCTTCTGGACCAGGGCGGAATATCCGCCGATGAAGTTCACGCCGCAGCTCCGGGCCGCCCGGTCCAGCGCCAGGGCGAAGGGCACATAGTCCTCCGTCTCGCTGGCCCCGGCCACCATAGCCATGGGGGTGACGGAAATACGCTTGTTGACAATGGGGATGCCGAATTCATCCTCAATGTCCTGGCCGGTTTTCACCAGCTTTTCGGCGCAGCGGCAGATTTTTTCATAGACCTTCTCACAGGCCCGCCCGGGGTCCGGGTCGCAGCAGCTGAGAAGGGAGATACCCATGGTGATGGTGCGGATGTCCAGGTGCTGCTGGTCGATCATCTCGACGGTGGAGAGGATTTCCTTCTGATTCAGCATCAAAGTCCCTCCTTAAATGTGGTGCATGGCGTCAAAAATTTCCTCCCGCTGGATGCGGATGGAAAGACCCATCTCCGCCCCCAGCTCATTGAGGGACTGCCCCAGCTCCCCGAAGGAGGCGGCGGAGGCGCTGACGTCCACCGCCATGACCATGGTGAACGCGCCCTGCAGAATGGTCTGGGAAATATCCAGAATGTTAACGTTATGTCCGGCCAGCCGGTTGCACACGGCGGCAATGATGCCCACCCGGTCCTGACCTACGACGGTGACGATGGCGTTCATAGCAAAAGCTCCTTTATATTTAATCGTAATTGGCTGTCAAGCAGGAATGAGGAATTAGGAATTAGGAATTTAACGAAATGGGAGACAATTCCTCATTTCTAACTCCTAATTCCTAATTCACACGGTCAATCAGATTTCGTCAAAGAACTTGTCGTGGATGGCCTTCACGGCCCGGTTCACGTCCTCCTCGTCCAGCAGGACGGAGACCCGGATTTCCGAGGTGTTGATCATCTGGATATTGATGCCGGCCTCGTAGAGGGCCTCGAACATCTTGGCCGCCACGCCGCAGTTGCTCATGAGACCCGCGCCCACGATGGACACCTTTCCGATTTTGTCGTCGGACTCGATGTGGTCGAAGCGCAGAGCCTCCCTGTGCTCGTTGAGAATGGCCTCCACTTCCTCCTGGTCCTTTTTATGGATGGTAAAGGTAATATCCTTGGTGTCCTCCCGGCCGATGGACTGCAAAATCACGTCCACATTGATGTTGTGCTTGCTCAGCAGGTCAAAGACCTGGAAGGCGACGCCGGGGTTGTGCTGAAGACCCACCAGGGCCACCCGGGAGATGCTGGTGTCCTTGGCCACGCCGGCAATGTTGGTCTTTTCCACTTTGGTAACCTCCTTGACTTTCGTGCCCGGCTTGCGCTCCAGACTGGACACGACTTCCAAATTCACTCTGTACTTCTTCGCCAGCTCCACGCTGCGGTTGTGGAGCACCTGAGCGCCCTGGGACGCCAGCTCCAGCATCTCGTCATAGGTAATCTCGTCCAGCTTCCGCGCGCCGGGCACGATGCGGGGGTCCGTGGTATAGACGCCGTCCACATCGGTGTAAATCTGGCACAGGCCGGCCCGGAAGGCCGCCGCCAGCGCCACGGCGCTGGTGTCGGAGCCGCCCCGGCCCAGGGTGGTGACGTCCCCGGCCCTGTCCACGCCCTGGAAGCCGGTGACAATGACGATGCGGTGCTGGTCCAGCTCCGCCTGAACCCGCTCGGGGTCAATCTTCTTGATGCGGGCGTCGCTGTGGACGGCGGTGGACTGGATGCCCACCTGCCACGCCGCCAGGGACACGCAGGGCAGGCCCATGGCCTCCAGGGCCATGGCGCAGAGCGCCACGGAAATCTGCTCGCCGGTGGCCAGCAGCATATCCAGTTCCCGTTTGGAGGCATGGGGGTTGATCTCCGCCGCCTTGGCAAGGAGGTCGTCGGTGGTATCCCCCTGGGCGGACAGAACGACGATGACGTCGTTCCCCTTCATATAGGTCTCCGCAATGATTCGGGCGACATTTTGGATGCGCTGGGCATCCCTCACGGAGCTGCCGCCGAATTTCTGTACGATTAAACTCATGTGTCTGTCTTCCTTCTTAGCTTGAAATCAAGTCGAGGGTCCTCCGGCGGAGGACGGGACAGTCCGGGAACGCATCCGCTCCCCCGCTCTATCCTATGCGGCGGGCAGAAGGAGCGTCAGTCCTCCAGAACCCGCATACAGGCCAGCACATGCAGGCCCCGGGCCTGCCGGGCGGCGTCCCGGCCGCTGAGCGCCTCGGTCAAAAAGGCGGTCTCGCCGTCCTCGCTGAGGACCTCCACCTGTCCAAAGGCCATGGCCGCCTCGGAAAGGCTGCCCTCGATGCGGAAATAATGGCGGGTCTTCAGCTCCAGAGGGTCGACAAACCCGTCCGTCTCAGGGCTCCAGCCAATCTCCTCCCGCCGGGGGCTGGCCTGAAGGCACTCCATCACATCCGCCACACAGGCCGACGCCGTGGGCAGCTCTCCGGCGCCCCGGCCATAGAACATCACTTCTCCGGTGGCGTTGCCCCGGACCACCACGGCGTTGAATACATCCTCCACATTGGCGATGGGGCTGGACTCCGGAATCAGGTGGGGAGCCACATAGGCCGTTCGGCCTCCGCCGGGCAGCCGGACCGCCCGGCCCAGCAGCTTCACCCGGAAGCCCGCCCGCTGGGCCACCTTCACATCCCGGAGGCTCAGCCTGGAAATGCCCTCCATGGGCGCCCCCTCCGGGTCAATCTGCCGCCCGAAGGCCAGGTCGCCCAGGATGCAGATTTTCCGTCCCGCGTCAATGCCCTCCACGTCGGCGGTGGGGTCCGCCTCGGCGTAGCCCTTGGCCTGGGCCTCCCGGAGGGCGTCGGAGAAAAAGGCCCCCGTGCGGACCATCCGGGTGAGAATATAGTTGGTGGTCCCGTTCAAAATCCCATAGACCTCGTCGATGCGGTTGGCCGCCATGCACTGGGTCAGGGGGTGAATCACCGGAATGCCGCCGCCTACGCTGGCCTCAAACAGATAGCTGACATTCTTCTTTTTCGCCAGAGCCAGCAGCTCGCAGCCCTTCTCCGCCACCAGCTGCTTGTTGGCCGTAACCACGTGCTTCCCGGCGGAAAGGGCCCGGCGGGTGTATTCATAGGCCGCGTCCACGCCGCCGATGGTCTCCACCACCACCCGGATTTCCTCGTCGTCCTCAATCTTCTTGAAATCATCGGTCATCAGCTGGCGGTAGGGTCCGTCCCGGAAGGTCCGGACCAGAACCGTCTTGACCTGGAGGGGCTCCCCCAGCTTCCGTTCAATCTGCCGGGCGTTCTCCGTCACCACCTTGGCTACGCCGGTGCCCACGGTGCCCAGGCCCAAAATCGCTATTTTAATCATGTCATCATCCTTTTTGTATGTTTCTTCTCTGAGAGCCTGTTTAATATCTCAACGTGTGCGTATTGGCGAGGGGATTTTTTGTCCTGCAAGGCAAAAATCCGCAGACATCCTGACGGATGGCAAGAATTTTTAACGCAGTCAGGGCGGAAAATACGCTGTCAAGACGTGCGCGGGGAGATTTTAAACAGGCTCTGTATCAGCCCGCCAGAATCTCGAACCGCACCACGCCGTTCAGCGCCGCCGCGTCGGCCATGAGCTGCTCCAGGGTCTCCGACAGGCCGCTGGTCTCGGCGGAGATGGTCACTGCCGCGCAGCCGTTGGTGGGGATGCTCTGGTTAATGGTCAGAATGTTGGCCCCGGAGGCCGCAAACACCGACAGGACGCCGGACAGCACCCCGGCCACATCCTTCAGCATGGCGTAAAAGGTAATGATATGCTCGGATTTCATGTCGTTGAAGGGCTGAACCGCATCCTTGTACTTGTAAAAGGCACTGCGGCTGATGCCCGCCAGCTTGGTGGCCTCGCCTACGGTGTCCGCCTCGCCGGTCTGCATCATCCGTTTGGCCTCCGCCACCTTGACAAAGATCTCCGGCAGAGCCTCCGCCGCCACAATATAATACTTGATCGCTTTCGCCATGTTCGTCCACCTCTTGCGGTCATTTGTCTTCACAGCATGGTAACATATTTTCGCCTTTTCCGCAACAAAATGCGGCAAAGTTCTTTTGTCGGAATCGGGGAAACTTCACCGGAAAACGGCCCCGACAGTGGGCAAAATGCCGGTGCCGCCGGCGGCGGGGAAGAAACGGAAAGTCCCCCGAAAAAAAGAAAAATTTGCCTTTTTCATTCTGGGTCTTGCCAGCAGGGGAAAAATCCCTTAGAATAGGAGCAGGCGGAAGACAGCCGCTTCTGTCCGGCGGCGTTCCGCCGGCGTCCATTCTGAAAAAGTGAGGACACACTCATGAAACGAACACTGGCGTCCCTGGTCCTGGCGCTGGCCCTGACGGCGGCCGCAGCGCCTTCGGCGTCGGCCACCGTCTTCGAGGATGTGGCCGCGGACCAATACTATTCCGCCGCCGTGGCCTGGGCCGTGGAACAGGGCATCACCGCCGGCACCACGGAAACCACCTTTTCCCCCGACGCCTCCTGCACCCGGGGGCAGATTCTGACCTTTCTGTGGCGGTCCGCCGGCTCCCCGGAGCCCCGGGCGGACACGGCAAATCCATATCCCGACGTGAAGGAAACCGCCCACTATTACGCCCCCGTCCTCTGGGCCCTGGAGGAGCACATCCTGTCCGCCGGGGAAACCCTGGACCCCGACACCCCCTGTTCCCGGGGGGAGGTCATGGGCTATTTCTGGCGCTATGCCGGAAGCCCCGCCCCGGAAGCCCCCGCTGTCTTTGACGACGTGGACCCGGCGGCGGACTGTGCCCAGGCCGTTTCCTGGGCGGTGGAAACCGGCGTCACCGCCGGCACCTCGGAAGCCACCTTTTCCCCCGACGACCCCTGTACCCGGGGGCAGATTGTGACCTTCCTCCGCCGGAGTCTGGAGAAGGAACCGGCTCCCGAAGCGCCGCCGGAGGTCCGGCCCCTCCAGACCCTCAGCGCCTCCGGCCCCGCCGGCTCCCTGGGGCTGGACGGCAGCGCCTTTACAAGCCATTCCGTCTATGAGTCCCGGGCCCAGGTGGACATCTATTCCCCCACCGAAGCCGCCTTCTCCATCACGGTCCCCTTCCCCCTCTTCCAGGCCTGGAATTACTCCGTCCGCTGGGATGAGGAGGACTCCGGCGTCTCCTATGTCTTCAGCTATTACCGCTGGGACGAGGCCTTTGCCGACCTGGTGGACTGGCCGGAGGACCACAACTATTATCAGCTCTCGGAGATGACCGGCCAGCCCCAGAACATCGTTCTGGAGGCCCTGGACGCGGAGGACGACCGGATGGGCGGCACGGTCTCCTGGCGGGTGGTTCTGCCGGAAGAGAGCACCTTCCGTTTTGACAGTCTTGGCGCCTACCAGATATCCTGTGAGGTCAATTCCGCCCCCCTGCCCTGGGCGCAGCCGGAGCTGACCGACAAAACCCCGCCTCAGAGCGGCGCCGCGCCGGAGCCCGGTCAAACGCCAAACCAGGAAGCGGAGGATACAGAACCAGTGGGCGAAAAACCAGCGGGCGAAAAACCAGAGGGTGGAGAAGCGAAGGACGAAAAACCGGCGGCTCCCCTGGAGCCCGCAGCCGGAACGGCGGGCTGAGGCTCCTGCTTTTAGCGGACAAAACTCCCTGTGCACCTTGGCACAGGGAGTTTTTCGCGTCTGATGCCCGCAGAAGCTGGGCGTCAGTTTCCGGCCTGGAAAACCGCCTTCATACCCTTATAGGTCTCGTAGCAGTCCAGCTTGGACACCGTCTCAAAGGGGGCGTGCATGCTCAGCACCGGCACGCCGGCGTCCAGGGTGGTGATGTTCCGGTTGGCCATATACATGGCCACGGTGCCGCCGCCGCCGGCGTCCACCTTGCCCAGCTCGCTGATCTGCCAGATGACCCCCGCCTCGTCGAACAGCCGCCGGACATAGGCCACGGTCTCCGCGTCGGCGTCGGAGGCCCCGGACTTGCCCCGGGCCCCGGTGTACTTGCACAGGCCAATGCCGTAGTTCAGCTGGGATTCGTTCCGCTTCTCAAAGACGTCGGGATAATTGGGGTCATAGGCCGCCGTCACGTCGGCGCTGAGGCAGAAGGATTTTTCATAGCAGACCCGCAGGGCCGTGCCCTGGGCGGCGCAGAGATCCTCCATAAAGGTATCGAAGGCGGCGGACTGCATTCCCGTCACGCCGTCGGAGCCGATCTCCTCCTTGTCCGCCAGGATGCAGACGGCGGTCTTCTCCGGCGTCTCCTCCAGGTCCAGCAGAGCCCGGAGGGCCGCATAGGCGCAGACCCGGTCGTCGTGGCCGTACGCGCCGATCATGGAGCGGTCCAGCCCGATGTCGCAGGCCTTCACCGCCGGCACCGCCTCCAGCTCCGCAGAGGTCAGGTCGTCCTCCACAATGCCGTATTTGTCGTGAAGCAGCTTCATCACCGCCAGCTTCACCCGGCCGCTCTCCTCCTCGCCGCCGATGGGCCGGCTGCCCAGCAGCAGATTCAGCGTCTCACCGGGAACGGCCTCCGCCAGGGGCTTCTTGTTCTGGGCGGCCCCCAGGTGGGGCAGCAGGTCCGTGATGACCAGACGGGGCTCTCCCTCGTCCTCACCGATGCGGACCGTCACGCGGGTCCCGTCCTTCAGCGCAACCACACCGTGAAGGGCCAGGGGAATAGTCACCCACTGGTATTTCCGAATGCCGCCGTAGTAGTGGGTCTTGAAATAGGCCAGCTCACTGTCCTCATAGAGGGGGTTGGGCTTCAGGTCCAGTCTGGGGGAGTCGATATGGGCGGCGGCAATCTGGACGCCCTCCGCCAGGGGCTTCTTTCCGACGCGGGCCAGCATCACGGCCTTGCCCCGGTTGCAGACATAAACCTTGTCCCCGGCGCTCAGGGCCATGTCCCGGCTGTAGGGCCGGTATCCGGCGGTCTCCGCCATGCGGATTACCTCGGCGGCGCAGAGCCGCTCGGTCTTGCCGGCGTCCAGAAACGCCCTGTATCCGGCGCAGTAGTCCTCCATGGCCCCCAGCTCCGCGCCGTTCAGCCTGTCATAGCCGTTTTTCCTGCCGGAGAGAAGGGTCTCCTTCAGCTGCTTAAAGGCATCCTTATCCATAGGTTCCATTGTCGTTTCCTCCTTATAAGTTCAGTTTACCCGCTTTTCCTCCCGTATAGACTCCACCAGCCGTTCAAAAAACAGCCGGGCGTCCTTCCGGAAGAGCTCCGGGGAATCCGAAGCGTTGTTCAGCTCACAGTCGCATTTCCCCCGGTAATACTCGTCCTGCTTCTGGGCGTTAATCCGCAGCCGGGCATAGTGCTCCGTGATGCCGTCCCGCGCCATGATGCGCTTCACCCGCAGCTCCGTGGGGGCCGTCACCGCCACGGTGCAGTCGCAGAGACGGTCCAGTCCGCTCTCCAGCAGATTGATGGCGTCCACGGCGCACAGTCCTTCTATGGCCTGGATGCGCCGCTCCAGCTCCGGCACCAGGAAGCGGAACACGATGGCGTTCAGCTGGTCCAGCCGGTCCTTCTTGGCAAAAACCTCCTGTCCCAGCTTCTTCCGGTTCAGCCGTCCGTCGGGAGAGAAAACGCCGGGGAATTTCTCATTGATGGCGTTCTGGAACTCCTGACTGCCCGTTAGAATCTCGTGATACACCGCGTCGCAGTCGATGACGCATCCGCCCAGGTCCCGCAGGGCGTCCAGGGCGCTGGTTTTCCCCGCGCCGGTGCCGCCGGTGAGCCCCAGGATGATCCGCTGGCTGTCCGCCTCCACCACGTGGAAGCCCGCCGCCTTCTTCAGCCGGTTGCCGATGGCCAGACCGAGGCCCCGGTTGTCCGGGCACTGGGCCAGAATCTCCGTGACGTTGGTCCCGTCGAAGGTCCGCAGGGCCTCAAACAGGCGCTGGGCCTGAATCTGCTTGTCGGCGCAGGGCCCCAGGGGATGAACCTCGTGTCCGGCGAAGAGGGGGACGTACTCGTCAAAGCAGATGATGCCGGAGGCAGGTCCCATCCGGCGTTCGATTTCCCGGGCGGAGGCCGCCGGAGCGCCGGCGACCACGGTGACGGGGGCCTTTGGGGCATAATGGCGGTACTTCATGCCCGGCGCGGCGGGCCGCTCCCCCTTCTCCAGCATTCTGTGAACCGCCCGGTCCACGTCCACGTGGCCGATGAGGCGCTCGATGTCCTCCACCGGCAGTCCGCCGGGCCGCAGCAGTTTGGGGGGCTCACAGGTCAGGTCCAGCACCGTGGACTCCACGCCCACCGCGCAGGGGCCGCCGTCCACAATGCCCTCAATCCGGCCTCCCACGTCCTCCAGCACATCGGCGGCGGACGTGCAGCTGGGCCGGCCGGAGGTGTTGGCGCTGGGGGCGGCAATGGGCACTCCCGCCTCCCGGATGATGGACAGGGTGACGGGATGGTTGGGGCAGCGGACGCCCACGGTGTCCAGTCCCGCCGTGGTGGCGTCCGGCACCAGAGGCTGACGCTTCAGGATCATCGTCAGAGGGCCGGGCCAGAACTTCCGGGCCAGCACATAGGCGATGGGAGGAATCTCCGCGCAGTACCGGGGCAGCCACTGGGCCCCGGTCACGTGGATAATCAGGGGGTTGTCCTGAGGCCGGCCCTTCACCTCAAAGATGCGCGCCACCGCCGCTGGCTCCAGGGCGTTGGCCCCCAGGCCATACACCGTTTCGGTGGGAATGGCCACCAGACCCCCTTCCCGGAGAATCTTGGCGGCAGCAGAAATCTTGTCCTCAATCTCCTTCTGCTGGCCCTTGGTATCCCGCAGGTCGTAATAAATCGTCTGCATATCTTCGCCTCTCTTTTTTCTGCCGCGTTGCCGCTCTGGCGCCCGCGGCGGCCAGTTCCTCGCGAAACTTTTTTCTGCCGCGTTGCCGCCCTGGCGCCCGCGGCGGCCAGTTCCTCACGAAACTTTTTTCTGCCGCGTTGCCGCCCTGGCGCCCGCGGCGGCCGGTTCCTCGCGAAACTTTTTTCTGCCGCGTTGCCGCCCTGGCACTCACGGCGCAGGAAATCCTTTGTCTGCAAAATCACCCGATTGACGACAGGCCCCAACTCTGCCGGCCATCTCCACTCTCAACTCTCAACTCTCAGCTTTCGCCCGCCAGCCGCTCCGCCTGGTCCGCCGTAGTCAGAGCGTCCACAATCTCGTCCAGGTCCCCGTTCAGCACGGCGTCCAGCTTATAGAGCGTCAGGCCGATGCGGTGGTCCGTCACCCGGCCCTGCGGAAAATTATAGGTCCGGATGCGCTCGCTGCGGTCGCCGCTGCCCACCTGGCTCCGCCGCTCCGACGCGGCGGCGGCGTCCCGTCTGGCCCTCTCCATGTCGTAGAGCCGGGAGCGGAGAACCTTCATGGCCTTGTCCTTGTTCTTATACTGGCTCCGTTCATCCTGACACTCCACCACCAGCCCCGTGGGCAGATGGGTGATGCGGATGGCGGACTCGGTTTTGTTGACATGCTGGCCTCCCGCGCCAGAGGAACGATATGTGTCAATCTGAAGGTCCCTGGGGTCAATCTCCACGTCCACCTCCTCCGCCTCCGGCAGGACGGCGGCGGTGGCGGCGCTGGTGTGGATGCGGCCCCCGGACTCGGTCTCCGGCACCCGCTGGACCCGGTGGACGCCGCTCTCGAATTTCAAACGGGAAAACACGTCTTCCCCCTCAATCAGCACGCTGCACTCCTTCACGCCCCCCAGCTCCGTTTCATTCAGGCTCACCACCTCGGTCCGCCAGCCCCGGCGCTGGGCATACATGGTATACATCCTCAGCAGCGTCCCGGCGAAGAGGGCCCCCTCCTCGCCGCCTACGCCTCCCCGGAGCTCCAGAATGACGTTCCGCCCGTCGTTGGGGTCCCTGGGCAGCAGCAGTATTTTCAGCCGCTCCCGCAGCCGCTCCGCCTCCGCCCGGGCGGCCAGGAATTCCTCCTGGGCCAGCTCCCTCATCTCCGGGTCGTGAAGCAGGGCTTCCGCCTCCGCCCGGCGGGCCTCGGCCTCCTTCAGCTCCCGCCACCCGTCGGCAATGGGCGTCAGCTCCTTCAGCTCCCTCTGTATCTCCCGCAGGCGGGCGCTGTCGCCGTAGACGGCGGGGTCCGCCAGCTGGGCTTCCAGGTCCTCCCGGCGCAGAGCCAGTTCTTTCAGTTTATCCAGCATCGGCATCCTTCCCTCCATCCAACACATATATCCGGTATATCCGGAAACACCGCCAGCCCCCGGCTTTGCGGAAACTCCCTGGTCTGGCGCATAAAAGCCCAGCGCATAAAAGCCTGGCGCATAAAAGCCTGGCGCATAAAGGCCTTCAGCGGCCCGGAGACCTCCCTCGACCATGGTCTCTCAGCTTTGCAAAAACTCCTTGGTCTGGCGCTAAAACCCGACCAGGGCGCAGAGGGCTCCCTCGACCGAAGACTCTCAGCTCTGCAAAAACTCCTTGGTCTGGCGCAAAAACTCCTCCTGCCAGAAGGCGAAGCCCACGGAGTCAGGCCGCAGGGAGACGGCGGTCCGGTGTCCGCAGGGGGTATAGAGGTCCATCTGCTCGAAAATCTCCTCGTTTTTATCCTCGCTGCCCCGGGTCAGCACATAGGAGGCGTTCCGCAGCTCCCTCCCGTGCTGCTTCAAAAAGCCCCGGACCACGCTGCTGCACCGGCCCGCCCAAACGGGGGTGCCGATGATGACCAGCCGGTAATCCGTCAGGGGGAACTTGGTCTGATATTTCACCGGGCGGGTGCTTTTGCGCATGGCGTCCAGGCCGCAGCGGACCCAGCCGCCCCAGCCGCTGCGGTCCACGCCGTCCCGCAGCTCCACCAGCTCGGCCCCCAGGGCCTGGGCGATGTCCTCCATGGCCTTTTTCGTGCGGCCCGTCCGGGAATAGTACATGCAGAGCACATTATTCCATGCCACTTGGCACTCATCTCCTTACCGATTTAAAGTCTAGGCCTTGTTTGAAAATTGGCAGAATGCCGGATAGGGGCAGATTTTTTTGCCAGGCAAGGCGATTTGACGCAGGAATCCTGGCGGATTTCAAGTCAAATCAACGCAGTCCTGGCGGAAAAAGATGTTCAAAGACGGCGTTTTGGTATTTTCAAACAAGGCCTAATCACCCATCATCCAGTTTCATCCACTCCATGCCGGGCCAGGGCTCCCCGGTCCGGATATAGTGCTCCACACAGGCGGCCGCCAGTCCGGTGTCCCGTATGGTTTCCCGCATCAGAATCCGGTCCTGTCCGGCGCGGACAGGCGCCTCCTCCTCCGAGCCGTCATACTGCGGATCATGGCTCATATAGCGAATCCACCGGACCCGGTTTCCCTCCGGTCGCTCTTCACCAATCACCAGAAAGATACGTCCGTTTCCGCTGTCCATCTGCAAAAAGGAGGATTCCCCATCGGGGTCCAGCGCCAGATACAGGTGTCCGCAGGCGCCCCGGCGGATTTTTTTCAGCAGCCGTTTCACCGCCGCCTCCGTGATCTCGCCCATTCCCTCCGCATATTGTATCCTGATGCCGGCTTCCGCTGACATGCAAATGCCTCGCTTTCCTCAGTCGAACAGCGCCGTTTTCACCACGGCGAAGGCCTCCCGCAGATAGTAATTGGCGGTGAGCCACCACCAGGGCAGCTCCGCCGGCACGTCGATCACCGTGCCGAAGCCCTGCTTCTGGGCAATCATATGAGCCCGGAAGCAGTGGAAATCATTGGTTACCACGGCAATCACCGCCGTCTCCGTGTCCAGGCCCCGCTGCTCCAGCAGCTCCTTGGAGTACCGGAAATTCTCCGCCGTGTTGGTGGAGCGCTCCTCCAGCAGATACCGGGCATTGGCCTCCTGTCTTTCGCTCCAAAGAGCCCGGCGCATGGCCTCGGCCTCGGAGATGTCCTCCCCCCTGCCCTGGCCCCCGGAGAGCACCACCGGAATATCCGGGTGCTTCTCCAGATAGGCCCTTGCCGCCTGAATGCGGGTCCACAGCGCCGCCGAGGGCGTCTCGCCGTTGACCCCGGCCCCCAGGACGATCACCGCGTCCACCGGAACGGCGGAGTGGTCCGCCTCGCCGTAGCGCAGCAGAAGAACCTCAATGGAGATCAGGCAGGAAAGCCCCACCGCCAGCCCAAAGGAAAACAGCCGCAGGCAGATTTTTCCGGCCCCGGACCTTCTGGCCCAGCGGCCCAGCAGCAAGCCCAGAGCCCACACCGCCGCCGTCCCCAACAGAAACCATCCGGTGAACCGCATCCCGTTGGGTATCACAATCAGCCCCAGCCCCAGCAGAACCAGCAGCCCCATCAGTAAACAGCTCTTTCGAATTTTTCTAAACAAATTCCTAATTCCTAACTCCTCATTCCTAATAGGCGAAGCCTTAACCCTCTCCGGCTTCCTCGCTGAGCCGCTCCCACTTCCCATAGAGGGCGTCCAGCTCCGCCTGAGCGGCCTCCCGCTCCTCCGTCAGGGCCGTCAGCCGCTGGTAGTCGCAGGCGGCGGCCTCCATGTCCGCCTCCAGGGCGGCGATTGTTTCCTCCGCCTTGGCAATGTCCCGCTCACAGATGGTCAGCTGCCGCCTGGCGTTCTGCTGGGCCCGGCTGCCCCGGACGGGGCGCTCCGCCTTCTCCCTGACGGGCTTAGGCGGGGCGGGCTTTTCCGCCTCCTCCTGGGCCTTCAGCTGCCGGTACTGGGCAAAGCCGCAGGGATAGTCGGTGATGGTGCCCTCCGCCAGCTCCCAGATTCGCGTGGCGAAGCGGTTGATGAAGTAACGGTCGTGGCTGACGAACAGCAGTGTGCCGTCATAGCTCTCCACCGCCTCCTCAATCCACTCCCGGGAGGCGATGTCCAGGTGGTTGGTGGGCTCGTCCAGAATCAGGAAATTGATTTCGTCGTCCATCAGCATGCACAGCCGCAGCCGGCTCTGCTCGCCGCCGGAGAGGACGGACACGGGCTTGAAGACGTCCTCTCCCCGGAAGTCGTAAGCCGCCAGCCGGTTCCGGGCGCTCTGGGCCGACAGGCCCCGCTTGGCCGCCATCATGTTCTCCACCAGGTTCCAATCCGGGTGGTCAAAGTGGATGATCTGGGGCAGATAGGCCGTCCGGGTCTGGGGACCGGTTTTGATGCGGCCCTCATCGGGGTACAGCTCCCCCACAATCATTTTAATCAGCGTGGATTTCCCGGTGCCGTTGTCTCCGATGAGGGCGATGCGTTCGCCTCCCTCCACCTTTAAGGTGATGCCGTCGAAGAGGCGCTTCTCCCCATAGGCCTTGGCGACGTTCCGGATGCCCAGCAGCTCGTCCCCGTGAAACTCGGCGGTGGAGAAGCGGGCGTCCATTTTCCTCGCCTTGGTGGGCTTGGCGGTGGTCCGCATCCGCTCAATGCGCCGCTCGATGTTGACGGCCCGGCGGTAGGTTTTATCCATGCCCATGAAGGCCCAGACCCGCAGCTGTTCCGCCGCCTTCTCCAGCTGCTGGATTTTGGCCTGCTCCTTCTCATACTGCTTCATGCGCTCCTGGTAGCGGCGTTCCTTTTCCACGGCGTAAAAGCTGTAGTTTCCGCTGTAAAACTCCGCCTTTCCGTTCTCAATCTCGATGATACGGGTTACCACCCGGTCCAGGAAATAGCGGTCGTGGGAGATGGCGACAACGGTGCCCCGGAAGCCCCGGATATACTCCTCCAGCCACTCGGTGGCGTGGAGATCCAGGTGGTTGGTGGGCTCGTCCAGCAGCAGGATGTCCGTGTCCTCCAGAATCAGGCGGCCCAGGTTCACCCGGGTCTTCTCGCCGCCGGAGAGGCTGTCGAACAGCTGGGCGCGCATCTCCGGCGTGATGGACAGGCCCCCTGCGATTTTGTTCACAGCCACCTCGGTATCGTAGCCGCCGAACACCTCGAAGCGCTCCGCCAGGGTCCCGTACCGCCGCAGCAGGGCGGAATCCGTCTCCCCTGCCGACATGCGGTTCTCCAGGACCTTCATCTCCTCCGCCAGGCGCTCCAGACGCCGGAAGGCGGAGCGGAGAACGTCCTCCACCGTGTACTCCGCCGGATAGACGGGAATCTGGGAAATCAGACCCAGCCGCCGGCCCTGGCCTATGACCGCGGCGCCCTCGTCGCAGTCCAGCTCTCCGGTGAGGATTTTAAACAGGGTTGTCTTGCCGGCGCCGTTGCGGCCCAGCAGACCCACCCGCTCCCCCTGGTCAATCTGAAAGGTCAGGCCGTCCAGAACGTTGCGGCCCACCTCAAAGGACTTGACAAGGGACTGAATTTGTATCTCAATCATAGCTCATACATCTTATTATCCTGTTTTTTGTGTTTTCATTATGTTGTTAGGCCTCTCCCGGAAGCGCCTCATTCAAAGTCCCCCCGCAGCTGCTCCGACAGCTGATCGAAGCGCATGGCGTGAGAGGCCTTCACCAGCATGGCGGTGTTGGGCTTCAGCTGCCGCCGGAGCTCCGGAAGGGCCTCCTCTTTAGTGGCAAAGTGGAGGGCCGCGCCGCCGCTCTGGGCGGCTCCGTCGGCAATCTTCGCCGCCTTGGGCCCGATGGCCGCCACCAGGTCGATGCCCAGCATGGCCGCCAGGGCCCCCATGTTGTAGTGGGCCCGCTCCGACAGGCCCCCCAGCTCTCCCACGTCCCCCAGGACGGCAATCCGCTGGTCACATTCGGTCTTGGCCAGAATCTCCAGCGCCGCCGCCACAGACTGGGGATTGGCGTTGTAGCAGTCGTCCAGAATCACCCTTCGGTCCGGCAGGCGCACCACCCGCATCCGGGCCCCGGGGGCGCGGTAATTCCCCACGCCCCGGACGATCTCCTCCCGGCTGAGGCCCAGGGCCTCCCCCACCGCCACGGCGATGGAAGCGGAATAGGCCATGTGCTCGCCGGGGGCGGGAATGGTCAGGCAGTAGCGGTCCCGCTCCGTGGTCACGGTGCAGGAAATGCCCTCGATGCCGTGGTCGGCGGTTTCGGTGACCCGGGCCTGGCAGTGCTCGGACCGGCCGCAGCGAACGGTGGGAAAGGGCACATCCACCGTGTCCAGCAGGCCGTCGTCCCCGTTGAGAATCACCAGGCCGTCCGGTTTCAGGCTCTGGAAAATTTCACATTTGGCCTTCAGAATGCCCTCCCGGCTGCCCAGGAATTCGATGTGGGCGTCTCCGATGTTGGTAATCACCGCAATGTCCGGGCGGACCATGGCCCCCAGATAGGCAATTTCGCCAAAGTGGTTCATGCCGGTCTCAATCACCGCCGCCTGATGCTCCGGGGCGAGGCCCAGCAGCGTCAGCGGCGTGCCGATGTCATTGTTGTAGTTCTCCGGGGTCTTCCAGACCCGGAGTTTCGCCTCCAGAACAGCGGCGATCATCTCCTTGGTGGTGGTTTTCCCCACGCTGCCGGTAATCTGGACCACCGGAATATGGAACTGGTCCCGATAGGCGGCGGCCAGGTCCCGCAGGGCCAGCCGGGTATCCGGCACCTGAATGTAAAACCGGTCCCCCCGCAGGGTCTGCGGCGTTTTTTCCCGGGCGCAGAAGCAGCCCGCCGCGCCCTTTTGAAGGGCCTCCTCAATGAAATCATGCCCGTCGAACCGCGCCCCCACCCAGGGGACAAACAGACAGCCCGGGGTCAGCTTCCGGCTGTCGGTGCAGACCTCTGTCACGGCGGGCGCTCCCTCCCGGGGATTCAGCCATGTGCCGCCCGCAGCGGAGACAATTTCGCCAACAGTCATCGACCGCATCTCAATGAACCTCCTCGTGTTCCTTCTTCCGCGCCCTCCGGCGGGGACGCTTCCCTGTATATGTAAATCAGTCTCTTCTCTTGATGTCCAGGGACAGCCGGACGATCTCGCCGCACAGCTCCCCGTAGCTCATGCCCGCCGCCGCGGCCTCCTGGGGCACGAAGCTGGTGGGCGTCATGCCCGGCAGGGAGTTGACCTCCAGACACCAGAGTGCTCCCTCCCCGTCCAGAATCATGTCCGTCCGGGAGTACACCGAAAGGCCCAGGGCCCTGTGGGCCTTCAGGGCCAGCGCTCCGGCGGCGGCGGCCTCCGCCTCCGTCAGGTCCGCCGGGCAGGTCTCCGCCGCGCCGCCCTTCTGGTACTTGGCGGCATAGTCGAAATCCTTCACGGCGGGCACGGTCTCCACCGCCGGCAGGGCCCGGTCTCCCAGCACCGCCACCGTCAGCTCCCGGCCTATGATCCGCCGCTCCCACAGCACTTCTCCGCCGAAGCGGCGCACCTCCAGAAGGGCGGTCCGCATCTCCTCCCGGGTCTCCGGCAGGAAGACCCCCAGGGAGGACCCGCCGGTGGTGCATTTGATGACGCCGCAGGGCAGCTCCCGGGCCAGACGCTCCGCATCCTCCGGGGCATACCGCAGCAGCTGCCAGGGCGGCGTGGGGATGCCGCAGGCGTCCATCATCCGTTTGGAAACCGCCTTATCCATGGCGATGCCCGAGGCCAGATACCCCGACCCGGTATAGGGCACCCCCAGCAGCTCCAGGGCCGCCTGAATCCGCCCGTCCTCGCCGTCCCGGCCGTGAAGGCCCAGAAACACGATGTCCGCCAGCTGGCACAGCTCCAGCACATGGGGGCCGAAGACCCGGGGGCTCTGGTCCCGCCGGCTCCGCCGGACGGCCTCCAGATCCGGGGCCGTGGTCTCGATTTTCGCGTCGGGGCACAGGCCGTCCTCCGCGTCAAAGAGGGCGGACAGGTCCCCCGGCGGGTTCTCGATTCCTAAAAACAGGTCCAGAAAAATGGCCCGGTGTCCCCGCTCCCGCAGAGCCCGGCAAATCCCGGTCCCCGTCACCAGGGACACGGCCCGTTCCGTGGAGAGCCCGCCAGCCAGCACAACAATTTTCAAATCCATCATCTTCCCTTCGCCGGTATCATACCATATTTTATTATAATCTGCTATAGTTTAGCACAACTGCATCCGGAATACAACCGCAAAAACCGCCTGTTTTGACGAAGCTCGACCTTGCGCCCGGGGAAAACCTGTGGTATTCTGCTGAAAAGGGAGGGATTCCATGACCGGCAAAGGACGTATGATTCCCGAATTAAAAATTCGGAAATCATACATTACGGGAAATCTGCCTCCGGCCACCAGGCTCTCCGGCCTGGACATTGAGGACGCCGCCTGCCGCCGGGGCTATGAACGGACGGCCCGGTGGCGCATCACGGATTTTGAGGACCCGTCCTTTGCGATTTTCTGACAGGACCTGTTCGCCGAGCTGGTCCCGCCGCCGCTGCCAGAAACCTCCCGGCAGACCTGAGGCCTCCGGCAAGCGGAGCCCGCCGGTTCTCCGGCGGGCCCCGCTTTTTTTGCGCGCCGCTTTTTTTGCGCGCCGCTTTTTTTGCGCACCGCTTTTTTTTGCGCACCGCTTGTTTTGCGCTCCATATTTTCTGCGCGCCGCTTTTCTTGCGCACTGCTTGTTTTCCGCCTCAAACGGAAAAAGTTCAGCGCGCCTTCTCCGTTCCCTCCAGCAGCGTTCCGGCGGCAGTCAGCATCCGGGCGGCGTCCGCCCGGGTGACGGGCTGGGTCATGGTCTGGCTGCCGAAGCTGCCGGCGGCCAGGACGCTGACCGCCTCCATGTTCCCCACCGCCTGGGCCGCCCAGGAGGGCGCCGTCTCCCGGTCCGCATACCACACGTCCAGATCCACATCCCCCAGGTCCAGCACCCGGTTGAGGATAGTGGCGGCCTCGTTGAAGGTGATGGTCTCCCCGCCCCGGAAGGCCGCGCCCTCGGCGGTAGAGCGGCCCTGAATCACGCCGTCCGCCACGCCGGCGGCGGCGTAGGCCTTGGCCCAGGTGGGAATGGCGCTGTCGTCACAGAACCCGGTCATGGTGACCTCCGTCACCTCCCGGCCCGCCGTCTCCAGGGCCATGGCCAGGAATTCCTCCCGGCTCACGGCCTGGTCCGGCTGGAAGTAGTACCTGCCGCCGATCTGGCTGCCGGTGAACACCCCGGCTTCCGCCAGCCGCTGGGCGGCCCAGGCGGAGGCGGGGTCATCCTTGGTATCGGCATAGGAGACGCCGGAACGGGTTTTTTCAATCTTCACGGTGACCTTGGCGGGAGCGGAGACATGGCCCTCGCTGTCCGTGGCGGTATACGTGAAGCTGTCGCTTCCGGTCATCCCCTGATCGGGGGTATAGGTGAAGCCGCCGCCCTCAATGACCACCACGCCCTTCCGGGGCTCCTGGTCCAGGGCATAGGTCACCTCGTCCCCCTCCGGGTCCGCTGCCTGAAACCGGCCCTGACCGGGGACGTCCCTGTAGGTCGAGAGGGACAGGTCCTCCGCCTGGGGCGCGCCGGGGTCCGGCTCCTCTGTTTTTTTGCCGAAGAACAGCGCCGAGGCGCTGCCCGTCAGCAGCGCCGCCGCCAGAGCCAGCACGGCGGCGCTTTTCAGGAACTTTGAAGCATGTGTTTTCAAAACGCAGTCCTCCTGTATGAATTGGTACAGGCGTAGTGTTTTCCTATTTTGTGAAATTATGCGGGGCGGGAGGCAGGCGCTGAGCGCTTCGGTCCCTGGGCCTTTTGGGGCCCCGGTACACGGGCCGCTTTGCCGGAGACCGGGGCGTTGACGTGTGAATAAAGGAACCCCAGCCCTGGCCGGATGGCCAGAGCTGGGCTCTTTTGAATCAATATCTGGAGTAAATCCAGGTGCCAGATGCTACTTCAGGCTTAGCAAAAGTGGAATACTTTCCTGTTCCACCCCAATACACCTTGCCAGAAACATTCCCCTCACAAGTAGTATACTTATCCGAAGAGTACCCAGGGGGCGGGGTAAGGGATGCGACAACAAATCCGTGGTTATATCCAGTTTCACTATTCTTCATCCACACATAATCGCCAACCTTGAGTTGGTCAAAATTCTGGTGCCGCACCACAGGAGCCTTTTCGTCAAACAATGCATCGCTGATTCCCGCAGCGAAAGCTCCACATGCAATCTTCCAGCCAAGACCTTGAGACTGATAGTTAAAAGTGGAACTTTCATCCCATGTGGTTCCGTGCGGCATCGTCTCCTCAAACTTTGCCAGAAGCTCCTTGATGTTTTCCTCCGTAATGGGCTTGCCATTGGTCAGATAGCCCTCCCGATAAGTCGTAGAGGCATTGATGCGGTCCATCATCTGCTGGGCATTCTCGCCATCCAGCATCTTAAACAGGGGACCATCGGTGACTTCCGGGGTTTCAGGCGGAGTAACGGGTTTCTCAGGCTGCTCAGGCTTTTCAGGCGTCTCACTGCTGCCGCCCATGTAATCCCGCAGCCGGTTGATGACGACACATCCCTGCGCCCGGTTCATGGAATTGCCGGGGCCGAAGCTGCCGTCGTTCTGTCCCGTCAGAAGCCCCAGCGTGTAGCAGACCATGACGGCTCGACGGCAGTTGTTATTGATGCTTTGGAAATCACTGATGGACCCCATAGACTGGAGATACTCAGTGTCGGTGGGAATCTTTGCCCCCTTATCCACCAGGATGTTATACATAACCTGCGCCATGTCCTCGCGGGGGAGGGAGGCCCCGATGGAGGCAGACGAGCGGCTGGCGCCGTTCAGGATGCCATGCTTATTCATGATAGCCTCGCCGGCAGCCGTGCCCTGGTCGGAGTAACCCGCCAGCTCGCTGGGATAGAAGGCCCGGGCCAGCATGATGGAGAAGGCCCCATAGGAAACGGGATTGGTGGGCTTGAAGGCGCCGTCGGGGTAGCCGGAGACAATGCCGTCCTGCACACAGCGGCTGACTTGCTGATACGCCCAGTGGTCCGCCGGGACATCCGAGAGCTCCGCCGCCAGAGCGGGGACGGAGAGGCCCAGGCAGAGAGCCAGGGCCAGGAGGAAGGAAAGGGTGCGCTTCATGGTCATTACCTCGTTTCTTTCTGTTTGTATGATTTAAGCCGTTTTGCGGCCGCCGCTTTCGGCAGCCCCTTTGCAGGCATTCCGGTTTCAGACGCAGGCCGGTCCGGGCTCCGGGCGGAAGGGTTTCTTTGGACCTGACGGTGAACCGCTCTCACCGCAGGGGCGACCGGGCCACCCGCCGCATCTCCGGGGACCGCTTCTTGATGCCCGACACCACCCCCATGGCCATGTACAGCGTGACGATGGAGGAACCCCCGTAGCTGAAAAAGGGCAGGGTGATGCCGATGGTGGGCATGACGAACAGGCACATGCCAATGTTGATGACGGTCTGGAAAATCAGGATGGAGGCCATGCCCACGCAGACATAGCGGTAAAAGGGGGTCTTGGACTTCCGGGCCACCAGCAGAATACGGAAGATAATCAGAGCCAGCAGCAGCATGATGAGGGCACAGCCGATCAGGCCCAGCTCCTCGCCGGCGGCGGCAAAAATCAGGTCCGTCTGCCGCGCCGGCAGAGACCGGTCCGCCCCGGTGCTCTGGGTCTGCGTGCCGTTGAGATAGCCCTGGCCGAAGGCCCCGCCGGAGCCGATGGCCAGCAGGCTCCGGGTCTGCTGCCAGGACGCGCCGAGGGGGTCAAAATCATGGTCGAAGAGCACGATAAACCGGTTCCGCATGTAGTTCGGAATCAAATCCAGCTCCCAGGCCAGGGCGAACACCCCGCCGAAGGCCGCGAAAAAAAGTGCGAACCACCGCAGGGCGAACCCAGCCACAAAGGCCATACAGATAAAAATAAACAGGAACACCAGGGCGTTGCCCATGTCACCGGAGACGATGAAGTACAGCCCGCAGAGGCCCAGCGTATGCCCCGCCACGAAAAAGGCGGAGCGGAAGGACTTCATATCCCGTTTCTCCTCCCACAGCCATTCCATCTGCTTGGCCAGCAGCAGCACAAAGCTGATTTTCACCACCTCGGCGGGGCCAATCTGAAACGGCACGCCGGGAAACTTCAGCCAGGCGTTGTTTCCGGTCTCCTCCGCGCCGATGCCGAAGGGGGTCAGCAGCAGACAGATGAAGCCGATGTTAAAGGCCAGGACCCACTTCCACTTTTTCATCACCAGCTCCAAATCCAGCATGGAGAAAAAGATATACACGCAGATTCCCAGCGCCAGAGAGGCGGTCTGGATGATGATGCGCCGGGTTCCCGTCTCCGAAGGCAGGTAGCGGGTGGCGCTGAAAATCAGCACGATGCCGTACAGCGTGGAGACGACGCACAGCCCCAGCAGCATCAGGTCCGCCTGCTGGATAAAGTCCGCCAGAATGGCTTTCAGTCGATTCAGCATAACACACTCCATCAGGGCCCATTCTCTCCGGAGGGGAATCCAACGCCCCCGCCGTCCCGGGCCCTTCCGTGTTATTTTACCACAGCGGAAAAAATCTGTAAACGCCGGAAATTTGTTTTTACAGATCGTTCAAATTGTGCTATACTGAATTGATTGACGAAAACACGCACAAGGGGGGACCCCTCATGGAATACATCTGCCGCGGCGAGGCGGAGACCGAGGCCCTGGGCCAGCGCCTGGCCGGAACCTTCGCCCCCGGCACGGTGCTGGCCTTTCAGGGCGGCCTGGGCATGGGCAAAACCGCCTTCACCCGGGGCCTGGCCCGGGGCCTGGGCTACCCGGGCCGGGTGACCAGCCCCACCTTTACCATTGTCAACGAGTACGACAGTCCCGGCCAGCGTCTCCCCCTCTTCCACTTCGACATGTACCGCCTGGGCGGCCCCGAAGACCTCTTTGACATCGGCTGGGAGGACTACCTGGACCGGGGGGGCCTCTGCGCCGTGGAGTGGAGCGAGCGGGTCACGGAGGCCCTGCCGGAGGGGACGGTCTTCATCACCATCGCCCGCCGCCCGGAGTCGGAGGACTGGCGGAGCGTCACCCTGGGGGAAAGATAAGGAGGCAGCATGAAAATCTTAGCGCTGGAGACCTCGGCCAGGGCGGTGTCCGCCGCCATCACCGAAAACGGAAGGGTCCTGGCCTCCGGATATCAGGACACCGGCCTGACCCACAGCCGGACCCTGATGCCCATTGTAGAGGGTCTTCTGAAAAACACGGGCATGACCGTGCAGGACCTGGACGCCGTGGCCGCGGCGGTGGGTCCGGGGTCCTTCACCGGCATCCGCATCGGCGTCTCCGCCGCCAAGGGGCTGGCCTGGGCCGCAGACAAGCCCTGCGTCCCTGTGTCCACCCTGGCGGCCATGGCCCGGAACGCCGCCCTGCCCTCGGAAGAGCTGCTGATCTGCGCCATGGACGCCCGGCAGAAGCAGATTTACAACGCCCTGTTCTCCGTCCTGGACGGCGGGACCCTGGAGCGCCGGACGCCTGACCGGGCCGTTTCTCTGGAGGACCTGGCGAAGGAGCTGGAGAACGTCCCCGGAAGCAAGACCATTCTGGGAGACGGCGCCCGGCTGTGCCTGGAGGCCCTGACGGCAGCGGGAATTGCCGGGTGCCGTCTGGCCCCGCCTCATTTGGTGATGCAGAATGCCGTGTCCGTGGCTCTGGAGGCGGAGGAGCTGGCCCGAAGCGGCGGCCTGGTCGACCCTCAGGAGCTGGCCCCGGTATACCTCCGGCCGCCCCAGGCCCTGACCCTGGGGGAGCGGGCGCGGAAGCTGCCGCAGCCCTCAATTCCTCATTTCTGATTTCTGATTCCTAATTGAAAAGCAAGGAGTGTTTTTTATGAGCGGAAAAGTACATGTAATGGACCATCCCCTTGTGGCGCACAAGCTGACCATTCTCCGGGACAAGGACACCAGCGTCAAGGACTTCCGGGAGCTGGTCAGCGAGATCGGCATGCTGATTACCTACGAGGCCACCCGGGACCTGCCCCTGACCACCCGGGAGGTGGAAACCCCCATTGCCAAAACCACCGCCCCCACGCTGAAGGGCAAGAAGTTCGCTGTGGTGCCCATTCTCCGGGCGGGCCTGGGTCTGGTGGACGGCGTGCTGCGGATGGTCCCCAGCGCCCGGGTGGGCCACATCGGCCTGTACCGGGACGAGGAGACCCTGGAGCCCGTCAAATACTTCTGCAAAATGCCCAAGGACGTGGCGGAGCGGGAGATTCTGATTGTGGACCCCATGCTTGCCACCGGCGGCAGCGCCGACGCGGCCATCGGCTTCATGAAGGAATACGGCTGCACCAGCATCAAGCTGATGGTGCTGCTGGCCGCGCCGGAGGGCATCGCGCGCATCCAGAAGAGCCACCCCGACGTGGATATCTACTGCGGAGCGGTGGACCAGCGGCTGAATGAGCACGGCTACATCGTGCCGGGCCTGGGAGACGCCGGAGACCGCATCTTCGGCACCAAATAAGCACGCAGACGCAAAAAAGCCGGAGGCCCACGCCTCCGGCTTTTTATGCTCTCCATCTATAAGGAATCATGAATGAGGAACTGCCTCGTTTTCAATAAAATTCCTAATTCCTAACTCCTCATTCCTAATTCCTAACTCCTCATTCCTAATTCCTAACTCCTCATTCCTAATTCCTAACTCCTCATTCCTAATTCCTAACTCCTCATTCCTAATTGGTCTTAACTCTCCACTCTCAACTCTTATCTCTCCGCTCTCTCAGTGAGGAGTTGCCTCGTTTTCAATAAAATTCCTAACTCCTAACTCCTCATTCCTAATTGATCTTAACTCTCCACTCTCAACTCTTAACTCTCTCAAGAGAACATTTGTCAAGGAGGGTTTCACCATAAAGATGAAATCCCCCCGATAAATTGAAAGTTATTTTTTTGCTGAATCGGAGAGGATATCCTCCAGTTCAGCTTTTCTTTTCAATTCAACTTCATCCCCACATTCACTTAAAAGGGGAAAACGCCTTGTTTCACTATCAATTCCAAGGATAGCAGGTATATCTGTTCCTGCTAAAATTTGCAGAACAAACTTACTGTCATCGGAGCTGATTTGTACAAGCGCTTCTTTTACAAGCGGATAAGCCGAATCGTCTTTGATTAAAGACCGAACGCTCCAAAACAGGCCGTATTCATATCCACGGCTTGGACCGTCTCGTAAATGTGTAAGCAAATAAGTAATTCCCTCTAATCGATAGTAACAGGCGATGTTGTGGATAATCCTTATGATTGTGTCCATAAATGAAGGCTGATAGCAATCATCGTCCAACATTTTTATAAAATCCAGAATATGGTCTAAAGTAAATTGCTCAGGATGCTCCAAAAACTCATCTCTGATTGCATAGTAATCATCAGAAGTATCCATATCATCTCCGTCTTCATCAAAAAGAGGAACACGGTTCGTGTGGACACCATCAAAAAAATCCATCTTTTCTTCTAATGTCATAGATTGATAGGTACCCGCTTCATAATCTTGATACTGCTCGACGGTCTTCAAGTATTCATCGTGAGATTCTATCTTTTCATAAGCCATAATTACACCGCTCCTTTTCGTATCTGTGCAACTTCCGATTTGTCGATTTGTCACGAGCCAAGTATACCATCAATGGGAATGACATTCAACCCTCATTTATAGGCGCTGATAGTAGTGGCAAGCAATGCCTCGGTATAGACCCTGTGCCGCTTGTTGGTGGCTGACGGCCCCTAAGCCCCCGGTGATCGGCACAGCTGCGTCCGATGCACAAGCCGCCGCTGGCGTCTGCTGGTATATACCGGCAGGGAACGACACCCCCGGAGGGCGCACGATGGCCGCAGGCCATACCACCACCAGCCAGCGGCGGTGGTGAGTAAGTGCGCTCTTCGAGAGGGCCAACAAAGATAAGGGAGCGCCCAGGTCATCCCCAGACACTCCCGTTTCGCTTCTCTCCTGCTGGTCGATCACCGCCCCTCCAGCCTGTGCCATTCTGCCACAAATGAACCGCAGTCAATGTAATGTAGTGGCTTGGTGAAACCACCCTTTATACATTACATCTCAGTAGAGCTGCGTATAAATCCCCACCCAGTGCAGCGCCGCCGCCGCCAGCACGAACACGTGCCACACGCAGTGGCTGTATTTCCGTTTCAGGGCGAAGGGGATCATCCCCAGCGTGTACAGCAGGCCCCCTGCGAAGATATACCACAGCAGCGTCCGGGCGTCCCGGTACAGGCTGGGCAGAAACAGCAGCCCGCTCCAGCCAATCAGGAAATACAGGGTGAAGTGCAGCGCCGGCCAGCGCCCCGGCCCGAACACAATCACCAGGGTCACGCCGGTGAGAATCACCGCCCACTGAATGCAGAACAGCACGACGCCCGGCCGTCCCCCCAGATACACCAGCAGAATGGGGGCGAAGGTGCCGCCAATCAGCAGGTAAATCGAGGTATAGTCAAAGCGGCGGCACACCCGTTTGGCCCTGGAGCCGGTGGGCAGGGCGTGATATGTGCCGCTCATCAGCATCATCACCACCATGCTGATCCCGTAGAAGCAGGACGCCGTCATCTCCAGAGGCGTGCGGGACCGGACCAGCAGCAGCCCCAGAGCCGCCGCCGCCAGCAGCGCCCCGGCCCCGTGGCTGACCGCGTTGAAGCACTCCTCTCCCACCGTCAAATGGGGCGGCTCGTTCCGGGCCTGCACCCTGGCCCTGCGCACCGCCCGCAGGCGGTTTTTCTGTACCCGCCGAATCTGCTCTCCTGTCAAAGCTGCCTCCATCGCGTTCCTCCCCGGCTCGCGCCGTTATATCATGTAATCTGGTTTACGAAACTATATTACACGATTTCATTCCGTCTTGCAAGTAGTTTTTTCAAATTTTTTGAGTTCATACAGACTGCGTGTAGTTTAGCACAACGCAAACGCAAAATCTCTGGCGTATTTGACGAAAATCTGATAGCATTGTTAAAATTTTCCGCCCTTTTTCATCCCTGTCCGTGCCGGGCGCAAAAAGGGCCGGCCCCTCTCCGTGAAGAAGGCAAAAAACGGGACAGACCGCACCGGTCCGTCCCGCTCCTTTCAGGGCCTGTTATTCACAGCCGCCGCCCGCGGCCTGGAAGAGTCAGTTTCTGCCTACGCCCAGCTCCCAGAGCTCGTCCACATACTCGTTTACCCACCTGACGCCGTCGGCCATCCAGTACTGCCGTTCCCTGGGCTTGGCGCGGGGGGAGTCCAGAAAAGGCTGGGAGAGAACCAGTCTGGCCGGGGGCGCTTCATAGATTCCGTTCAGCAGCGCCAGGTCCTCCGGATACCGGAACCAGAGGGACCGGTCCGGGTCCGGGTGCTCCCGCCGCCACAGGGCGAAGTCCGGCAGGAAATTATGATACGACGGCATTTCAAGGGCCTGAAACGCCTCTTCCGGCAGCAGGACCTGCGCCAGGCAGTAAAGCCCGTGGGCCAGGGTGCAGAAGGGCCGCCGGCCAATCATGTATTTCTGGTCCCTGGGATAGCCCCGGCACACCCCCAGCAGGTCTTCGCCTGCTTTGTCCATGTCGCCCCCTGCCAGGTCCAGCAGAAAGGAGAGCATGGCCTTTTCCAGCAGGGTGGAGCTCTTCCGCCTCATAAATTTCTCTGCGGCGGGAACGGCCCACTCCAATACCGCCGGGTCCCTGTACCACAGGCCGATCATCACATGGGCGGCGGCAGGGAAAAAGGGCTCGTTGCTGTTCTGCACCTTCGTGAGCTCCCGGGGCAGCAGCCGGTCCATGACCTGGGTGTTTCCGCAGGCGAAGCACTCCAGCATACAGTGAAAATTCCGCTCATAGCAGTAGCTGCCGTAGATGCTGGGCATCATGTCGATTTTGCCCCGCTGGTTCATGACCCGGCACAGCCCTGGCCAGTCCTTTTCCCGGACCCGCTCCTCCGTCCAGGCGTTCCAGTCCTCCGGCTCCGGAGCCACGGAGGTGACGAAGGTCCACTGGTTGCGGAGCAGATGCCGCAGCCGCGCCTTTCCCTCCGGCTCCCCGCCCTCATAGACGAATTTGTCCATGACCTTCTGATATTTTTCCCGCAATGTCGCGGGATCCGTTCGCAGTTCCATAGCTTCCTCCTGTATTCGGTTTCCCTGCCGCCATGACGCGCCGCCTGTTCAAAGCGCCGGGTTCCCCTGGGGGTCCCGCCCCTCCCTCCGGAAGGCCTCCGCCTCCCGGGCGGTACGGGCCAGATACCGGATGGCCTCCACAGGATAGGCCCCCACGGCGGTCTCCCCGGTGACCATCACCGAGGATGCGCCGTCCAGCACGGCGTTGAAGATGTCGCTGACCTCCGCCCGGGTGGGCACAGGGCTCCGCTCCATGGAGGCCAGCATCTGAGTCACCACCATGAAGGGTTTCCGAGCGGTCCGGCAGGCCGCCGCGATGCGCTTTTGCAGGGCGGGCAGCGTCCACAGGGGCCCGCTGTTCCCCAGGTCCCCCCGGGCAATGACCATCTCGTCCGCCGCCGGCAGCAGGGACGGCAGGTGCTCCACCCCCTCCAGATTTTCAATCTTGGCAAAGAGGCGGATATCCGGCCCGCCGGCGCGGTCCAGAGCCTGCCGCACCTCCTCCAGATCCCCCCGGTCCCGGACGAAGGGCTGCATGACGCCGGTGACGCCAAAGGACTTCGCCGCCCGGATGTTGGCCCGGTCCATCTCCGTCATGGCGGGCATGGGCGTCCGGACCCCCGTCAGGGCGGCGCTTTTCCGGCTCTGGAGGACGCCGCCCCGGAGAACCTCCGCCAGGGCCCCGTCCTCCCGCTGCTCCAGGACCCGGAGGAGGATTTTCCCGTCGTCCAGAAGCAGCTCCTGTCCGGGGCTCAGATAGGGCAGGGTCTCCCGGGGCAGGGGAACGTCCGTGCCCAGGCGGACCGCCGTCCCCTCCGACAGGGTCAGGGGTCCGGGCAGAACGCCCACCCGCAGCTCCGGGCCCTGCATGTCAATCAGCAGCCGGGGCGCCACGCCGCAGCGCCGGGCGGCGGCGTGGAGATGGTCCACCTGCTCCGCTGCGGCCTCCAGGCCGACGTGGGACAGGTTCAGCCGGACGCCGGTCATGCCGGCGCGGAACATGGCCTCCAGCGTATCGGTGTCGGAGCAGGCGGGACCCAGTGTGCCGTAAATGTCGATCATAAGAATCGGTCCTTTTGTTGAATTAGGAATTAGGAGTTAGGAATTAGGAATTAGGAATTGGGAATACGGGTTTCCCGTAAACCGGAAAAATTCCTCATTATTGTTGGATTAGGAATGGGGAGTTAGGAATTAGGAATACGGGTTTCCCGTAAACCGGAAAAATTCCTCATTATTGTTGGATTAGGAATTAGGAGTTAGGAATTAGGAATACGGGTTTCCCGAAAACCGGAAAAATTCCTCATTATTGTTGGATTAGGAATGGGGAGTTAGGAATTGGGAATACGGGTTTCCCGTAAACCGGAAAAATTCCTCATTATTGTTGGATTAGAAATTAGGAATTAGAAATTGGGAATACGGGTTTCCCGTAAACCGGGAAAATTCCTCATTCCTAATTCCTCATTCCTCATTTTTAAAAAGTGCGGCCAGGCTCTCGGTAAAGGGCGGCCGGCAGATGCCCTTCTCCGTGACAATGCCCGCCAGGAGACTGTGGTCCGTCACGTCGAAGGCCGGGTTATAGCACTTCACGCCGGGGAGGGCCATGGGCTTCTCGTACCAGAGGGAGCGGATTTCCTCCGGATCCCGGAGCTCGATGGGGATATGGTCCCCGTCGGGACAGCTGAGGTCGATGGTGCTGGTGGGTCCCAGGGTAAAGACGGGGATGCCGTAGTGCTTCGCCAGAATGGCCACGCCGCTGGTGCCGATTTTGTTGGCGGTGTCTCCGTTGGCGGCGATGCGGTCACAGCCCACAAAGCAGGCCTGCACCCAGCCGTTTTTCATCACCATGGAGGCCATATTGTCGCAGATCAGCGTCACGTCCACCCCGGCCCGGTGGAGCTCATAGCTGGTGAGCCGGGCCCCCTGAAGCAGGGGCCGGGTCTCGTCGGCATAGACACGGATGTGCATCCCCCGTTCCGCCGCCAGCAGGAAGGGGCCCTGAGCGGTGCCATACCGGGAGGTGGCCAGGGGTCCGGCGTTGCAGTGGGTCAGCACCCCGTCCCCGTCCTTCAGCAGGCTCAGTCCATATTCGGAAATGGCTCTGCACTTGGAAATGTCGTCCTGATGGATGTCCGCCGCCTTTTGATAGAGGGCGTCCAGCAGGACGGAGCGGGGCGCGGCGGCGTGAGCCTCCGCCGTTTTCAGCATCTCGCCCACGGCCCAGCCCAGATTCACCGCCGTGGGACGGGCGTCTTTCAGCAGGGCGGCATGGGCCCGGAGGTGGGCGAGAAAGGCGTCCGGCGTCTCCGCCTGGATGGACCGGGCCAGCACGTAGAGGCCGTAGGCCGCGCAGATGCCGATGGCCGGGGCTCCCCGGACGCGGAGGGCCTGGATGGCCTCCACCATCTCCTCCAGGGTCTGGAGACGAATCTCCTTTTCCTCATTGGGCAGGAGGCTCTGGTCGATGATGTACAGGGCTTCGGCGGCTTTGTCATAGCGGATGTTTTGAACATGGGTCACGGCTTTGACGGCTTCGTTCATCAGAATTCCTCCTCCCTTACACCCGGACGATGTATCCCTCTTTGCGGGGCTTGGGCGCGGGGACGGGGCCGTCGATATAGCCCAGGACGCAGTTCCCCACCCCCCGGAGGGTCTCCGGCAGGCCCCACTTCCGCAGCAGCGCCTTGCCCTCGGGCATGTCGAAGAGCTCCATTGCCCGGTTCACCCAGCAGGAGCCGATGCCCAGGGAGGCGGCGGCGTTCATCAGGTTCCCCATGACCAGGGAGCCGTCCCGCATCCAGTTGTAGTTTTCCCCGTCGGCCAGCACCACCACGGCGGTGGGCGCGGCGAAGAAGGTATCCGTGCCGGGACAGCCCCGAATCTCGGCGTTGAGCCGGGTCATGTAGTCCAGGGTCTCCCGGTCCTGAACCACCACCATCACGGCGGATTGCAGATTCCGGCCGGAGGGGGCCCAGGCGCCGGCCTCCAGAATGGCGCTCAGCTCCTCTTCGGAAATCTGCTCCGGCTTGTATCTGCGGATACTCCGTCTTCCCTTCAGGACCTTCAATGTCTCGTTTGTCATTGCGGAACCGTCCTTTCCCCCGCCCTCCGGCGGCTGTTGATGGATTTTGGCAAGCTTATCATACCACATTTTCACCAAAGGTCCAAGGAATATTTTTTACAGGTCCAGGCCGGAGGGCCGCCTTGCTTTTTCCTGGCGGACATGGTATACTGGACTCAACCAAATACGGAAAAAGGACCTCATATAAGTTCGCTGACAGGCGCGAACGTCTCTACGAGCCGCCGTTTGAAAAGGCTCTGCTATGGGTGTCTGTGCGGGTATGCCCGCGCAGGCGCTCCTTTTTTATGTCATTGGGGAAAAAACGGGACCCCTGTCCCGGAGAGAGGTGTTTTGTATGGCGCTTACTATTTTAAAGGGAACCATCGTCTCCGCCCCGGCCCCGGGGTGGCTGGAGGTCACGGAGGGCGGTTTTCTGACGGCGGAGGAGGGCCGGGTCAGCGGCGTCTTCCCCGTCCTGCCGGAGCGGTACGCCGGGGCGGCGGTGGAGGACTGGGGGGACGCCCTGATTCTCCAGGCCCCCATGGACCTGCACCTTCACGCCCCCCAGTACCCTATGCGGGGCTGCGGCATGGACCTGCCTCTGCTGGACTGGCTGAATGCCTATGCCTTCCCCACCGAAGCCCGGTTTTCCGACCCGGACTATGCCCGGGAGCTCTACAGGGCCCTGGCCCGGGAGCTCATTGAGAGCGGCACCACACGGGTGTGCATGTTCTCCTCCCTCCACCGGGAGGCCACCCTGATTCTGATGGAGGAGCTGGAGAGGGCCGGGGTGACGGGCTATGTGGGCAAGGTGAACATGGACCGCAACGGCGGGAAGAACCTCCAGGAGACCACGGAGGAATCCCGGCGGGAAACGCTGCTCTGGCTGGAGGCCTGTCAGGACTTCCGGCACATCCGGCCCATCCTGACCCCCCGGTTCATCCCCTCCTGCACCGACGGGCTGATGGATTTTCTGGGGAAGCTGGCGGCGGAGCGGAGTCTGCCGGTCCAGTCCCACCTGTCGGAGAACACCGGGGAAATACAGTGGGTAAAGGAGCTGCATCCCGATTGCAGCCAGTATTGGGAATGCTACGCCAAATACGGCCTTTGGAACCGGCGCACCGCCATGGCTCACTGCGTCTGGTCTGATGAGAGGGAGCGGCGGGCCATGGCGGAGGCCGGGGTTCTGGCGGTTCACTGCCCCGACTCCAACCAGAACCTCTGCTCCGGAACGGCCCCGGTGAAGACCATGCTCCGGGAGGGGGTCCGGGTGGCCCTGGGCAGCGACATCGCCGGCGGGGACCGGCTGAACATGCTGGATGTGGCCGCCTCCGCCATCCGGGCCTCCAAGGCCCGCCGCATTCTGGACAACTGGGAGACGGAATTCCTCACCGTGGCCGAAGCCTGGTATCTGGCCGTCTCTGCCGGGGCGTCCTTCTTCGGGGCCAAACCGGGCTTCGCCCCGGGGGAGCCCCTCCATGCCCTGGTGCTGTCGGACAGCGGCCTGCCCCGGTCCGCCCGGCCCCTGACGCCGGCGGAGCGTCTGGAGCGCTGCCTGTACCACCGGCAGAGGGACGCCGTTCAGGCCGTCTGGAGCGAGGGGCGGCAGGTGTTCTCCCGAACGAGATAAGGACCGGCGGACGCAGAGACCCGGGGAACACAGCCGGAAACCGGAATTCATACAAAAGACCCTGCCTCCTTCGAGGCAGGGTCTCAGGCTGTCGCAAAAGAATGTTTATCCCTTTTACCTTTTGTGTTGTTGGATTATAACTTAGTTAATTTCACCAAACCTTTTAATCAAGAAGAAAGCAGGTTATGATATATAAAATTTTCGATTTTTGATGGATGCAACCAGCGGTTGCGGAATTTTCAAGGGTCGTTGATAGTATGCCACAGGAAATTGCGGTATAGTTTTGATAAGGAGGTAAAGCAAATGTTGTCTGAAAAAATATATACACTCAGACGGAAGAGCGGACTATCACAGGAACAGCTTGCTGAGAAAATCGGAGTCTCAAGACAGGCAATATCAAAGTGGGAAGGAGGCTTATCCACACCGGAGTTAGATAAGCTCAAGGCCTTAAGTGAATGTTTCCAAATCACAATTGATGAACTTACTGAAAACCAAGCGATGAGCGTTTCGAACGATATGAGGAAAGGAAATGAGGATTCAGGTTCCCGCAGAACAGGCGAAAGCAAACTCGGACTTGTCCTTTGCTTCACAGGCGCCATTTGCCTTATCCTGTTTGGTATATTAACCGTTATACGCCCATCGTCTGTCAGCCAGATCAATGAATCGTCCATGATTACACTGAATGGAACAGGAATCCTCATTGTTTTGTTTGTACTGCTTATGATTTTGGGAATCATTCTAATTTTCAGAAGAAAATGAATTCAGGGAGGAATCTGCAATGAAGAAATATAAATATCTGACCGCTCTTTTTGCCATACTTGCGATTTTGCTTTCAAATGTCATGTGCGCCGCAGTCGCGTATAACTACTGCACGCTTCAGTGGTGCGGACAATACAGCGGATGCAGCGCTCCGCCAAGCACCGCGTTTGTATATTGTATCCCATATGGGATTGGAATTTTGATCTGCGTTGCTTTAACCCGTATTTTTTATAAAAAGCATCAAAAACTCATGTAAATCAGGGGGAGACTGTTTCAACAGAAGCAGTCTCCCTTTTTGAATATTAACGAAGGAGTTGTGTTTGTTATCCTTCAGCAACACAAAAGGTAAACGGGATGAATGTTTCGACAGACTGCGCAGGTTTTCAGAGCCCGCAAGAAGTTCTGAAAACGGATTGACTGCACATGAAAGACACCCGGTTTACCCGTAAAGGGCTCGCTGTCTTTCATACAATCTTCCTTTCCGAAAGCTGAAGGCAATCCGTTTTTTCGGCAGTCTCTTCTCACTCCCCCTCGTAGATGAAGGAATCGTCCTCCAGCATCCAGCCGCCGGGGTAGGTGTCCGAGGTATCCAGCTCCAGATTGGTCAGCTCCTTCCAGCCCTCGTCCAGGCCGAAAGCCCCGCCGGAGCGCACCGCCGTGCGGCCATAGACGTCCCGCAGCACCGCCGCGATCTGGAACACGTCTCCGGCCTCCGCCGGGACCGCCTGGTCCGGGAAACAGAAGGTCAGGAGCTGATAGCCTCTGACGCCGGTCCCGCCGCCGCCCTGACGCAGGCTGTCCAGAGCCTTCCACTGTTCCCCGGTAAGGGCCTCGGTCTCCTCCTCCACCACTCCCGGCGTCACGGAGAAAACCGCCCAGTCCACCAGCTTTTTGTTCCGGAACAGGCCCACCCGGACGCTCTCCAGCTCCGCCGCAGGCAGAGCGTCCCCGGAAAGCTCCGGCAGGGTTCCCGACGGGTCCCAGTCCAGCTGGCCCCGGACCTGCTCCGTCAGGGCGAAGGTCCCATTTTCCACCGGTTTCAGGCCCAGGGCGTAGTCCGCCCGGACCGCCGGGAAGGTCTGGCCGTAGAGCCCCGTATAGCGCTCCAGCACCTGGGTCTGCCGGGTGCCGTCGGGGTAGAGAAAGGCCACGCTGAGGGTGATGTCCTCCGCCAGGCCGCAGGTCAGGTGCGCCGTAAACCGCTGGCCCTCCCTCTGCTCCGCCCGGACGGCGGGGGCCTGATAACCGCCGCCCTTTCTGGCGTAAAACTCCGCCGTCATGCCCTCCACATAGTGTTTGGGCACGGCGTAAAGCTGGAAAAACGCCTGGCTGGCAGAGGGGTCCGCGTTCACCAGCTCCGCGGCATAGTCGGCGGTGACGGCGTTCTGGGACCGCAGAAGCTCCTCCACCCGCTGGGAAATGCCGTCGATCTGCACGTTGACGTCGGTCTGAACCTGGACAATGGAGCCTTGCAGATGGGCATAGCTTTGGGTCAGGTCCTTCAGCCGCATGTAAAATCCGGCCAGCACCCCGCAGAGGCACAGCGCCGCCGCGGCTATGGCTATCTTCACCGCCGCCGGCCGCCCGGGAGACAGCCGGGGGGCATACCGGGCGGCAATCTCCTCCACCAGTCTCAGCTGCGTTTCGCTCAGCTCCCCGCCGGCGGGGGCGGACTCCTCCACGCCCAGCAGCCAGCCCACGGACACGCCGAAGAGGCGGCTGAGGGCCACCAGCTTTTCCACCTCCGGCAGGGCGCTGTCGGACTCCCACTTATAAATGGACTGCCGGGACACGCTCAGCTTCTCCCCCAGTGCCTCCTGGGAAAGGCCGAGCTCCTTTCGCTTCTGGGCCACACGCTGGCCGGTTGTCATGGGTCATCCCTCCTTTGTGGGTCCAGTGTAGCAGGACCGGCGGAGCATTTTCCACCAACTTCCGGCTTTCTTTCTGCTAACCGGCGGTTTACATTCCGGAAAACCCGGGAAAAAACCGGGGAAAAGCCGAGGAAAAGCCGGGGGAACCAGGAAAAACCCGGTCCGGGGCGGACCGGGCGGTTGTTTACTCTTCCCGGAGGGCGCCGCCGTCCAGGCCGAAGTCCTGAGCGGCGCTGCCGGTGTCCCGGCGCAGCATGTGTTCCATCACCCGGATATCCGAGTCGATGTCCATGACGTCGGCCTGATAGAGCTGGTCCAGCTGGTGTTCAAAGCCCTGAACAATGGCGTCCATGGCGGTCTCAATCCGCTGCTTGGCCTGGCGGAGGTTCTCCCCCTCGATGCCGGCGGACTCAAAGGAGGCATAGGAGTTCAGCAGCTTCTGGGTGGTGGGCAGGTAGTAGTTCAGGAAGGTGCCGATGCGGTCCGCCTTCCTGGGGTCCTCCTCCACCGCCCGGAAGATTTTGGCCGTAATCTCCTCCAGCCGGTTCACCTTGGCGGAGAGAACGGGGTCCGCAATCTGGTCGTTGGCCCGGCGGATACTCCGGAGGATGCCGGAATAGCCCTCCTCTGCCTCTCTGGGCGGCCGGACCGTCTCCTCCTCAGCCTGGCGGGTCTCCGCCTGCCGCCGCTGCCAGCCGGCCTCGACTCCGCTGCCCCGGAAGAGGTAGCCCAGTTCCATGTTGACATAGGCCTTTCCCCCGAAATAACCCTTGTCAATCATCTTCTCCAGGTCCCGGGCCACCCGCCGTTCGCTGTAGCCCAGGGTCCGGGCCATCTCCTCCACAGGGACGGCCTCCCGGTCCCCCATCACCAGCAGATACCGGGTGTAGCGCTTCAGCGCCCGGTCCATGGAAAAGCCGCTGTACACCATGGCGCAGCCTCCCAGCAGTATGGCCAGACCCTGGGACATCTCCCACCAATAGCCGGCCGAGGCCTCCACAATCATACAGCCGAATATCGCCAGCGCCCCGCCGGCAATTTTCAGCAGCCAGGCGTTGGATTTTTTAAGCGCCGGGGCCCTGGTGACCTTCTTGGCCGTTTTGGCGGCCCTGGAGGACCGCCCGGTCTTGGCGGACTGCCTGGTCCCGGCGGACTGACGGGCCCCGGAGGACTGCCGGGCCGCGGCCCTGGAAAACCGGTCCGCCGCCTGTCCCAGAGACGACCGGAGAGGCGGAGCCTGCCGCACGCTCTTCTGAGCGTCGCTGCCGAAGAGCTTGAAAAACAGCAGCAGCAGTCCCAGGGGGAAGATGGAACAGAGGCAGAGGATAATCAGGGGCCAGCTCCAGTCGCCGGACCCGTTGGGCTGTTTCTGTTGGTTCGCCATGGTTTATGCCTCCTCGTCCCGGGGTTTCAGCTTCCGTTTGTGGCCGCTTTCGTCCATGATGTAGGTGTGGTCCAGCTGGCCCCTGAGGTTCCCCAGCACCGCGTCGATATAAGCCCGGCGGAGGACCGCCTGCTCCGCTTTTTCCGCCTCCGTGAGACCCCCTGGGCTCTTCGCCTTCCGGGCCAGCTCATTGATGCGGCCGATCTGTTCCTGTGTCATGCCTGTCCCCCCTGTTCCCGCTCGAAAATCAAGTCAATGGCCTTCAACATGCCGTTCACCTGTGAAGCCGGAATCCATCCGGCATAACGCCACCCCTCTGCCGCCCGGCGGAGAATGGTCTCCTGGTGGTCCAGAGACTTGCCAACAAAAACGCCCTTGTCCACCACGATTCTCTCAAACTCATATTCCAGCATTCCCACTCTCTCCTTATCTCAATACGATGCAAAAGCCCGGCATTCTTCATCAAATCAGAAATGAGGGGCAGAAATTTTATCAGGAACGGAAAACCTCTCATCATCTTCACTCTCAACTCTCAACTCTCCACTCTCCACTCTCCACTCTCAGACGTAGACCTGGAGCACAATGGAAACTCTCCCCTTCCGGGTCAGGCCCCCCGCCTCGCTGAGCTCGAATTTTCCAAAGCCCCGGGCGGACACCACATCCCCCGGGCTGAGGAGCTTGTCCGGCTTCACGCACTCCCGCCAGTTCAGCTGCACCTTTCCGCTCTCGATGAGGGCGGCGGCCTTCCCACGGGCCATGCGGAAGCCGGAGGCCGTTACCGCGTCCAGCCGGAGGGAGGACACCGTATCCCGAACCTCCTTCCGCCGGACCGCGGGGATGTGGAGATTTTCCGGCTGGATGGCCGACACATGGAGCTTCGCCCGGCCGGCGGAAGACCAGTTTTGCAGCAGGTAGTCCCCAACGCCCTCCAATACCAGCAGATCGGCGCTGCCGGGCCCTACCAGAAGATCCCCCACCTTTTCCCGGACGATGCCCATTCCCATGAGACTGCCCAGAAGATCCCGGTGGGTCAGTTTGTCCTCCTCCCGGTACGCGGCCCGGAGGCAGCGGATGGGGGATTCGGCGTTTTCCGGCTCCAGCCAGTCGGGAAGGAACTGGAGAATCTGCCGCTCCGCCCCCTCATAGCCCCCCTGACAGACACAGGCCGTCTCGGAGATTCCCGCCAGCCGCAGCAGGTCCAGAGCCTGGGCCCGCTGCTGGGGGCTCAGAAAATCCGTGGCGGCGGGGATATTCCGCCCTGACGCCTGCTCCGCCCTGTCCAGCACCTTGGCCAGGGTCAGACGGTCCTCGCCGGTGAGGCCCAGACGGTCCAGCAGCGCCCCCTTATCCATGGCGCAGCTCCTGGGTCCGGACCAGGGCGGCATAGGCCCCGTCCTTTGCCATCAGCTCATCGTGAGACCCCAGCTCCACGATTCTGCCCTCCTCCACCACGGCGATGCGGTCGGCATTGCGGACGGTGGACAGCCGGTGGGCAATGATGATGGTGGTGCGGCCCTGGGAGAGCTTTTCAAAGGCCTCCTGGAGTTTGGCCTCCGTCACGCTGTCCAGGGCGGAGGTGGCCTCGTCCAGAATCAGAACCGGCGGGTCCTTCAGGAAGATGCGGGCGATGGAGATGCGCTGCTTCTGCCCGCCGGAGAGGAGGGTCCCCCGTTCGCCCACGTAGGTGTTGAAGCCCTCGGGCATGGCCACGATATCGTCGTAAATCTCCGCCATCCGGGCGGCCCGGGCCACCTCCTCCTCGGATGCGCCGGGACGGCCGTAGCGGATGTTCTCCAGAATGCTGGCGGCGAAGAGGAACACGTCCTGCTGCACCACGCCCACGTTCTGCCGCAGGGACTCCTGGGTGACGGAGCGGACGTCGCTGCCGTCCAGGCGGACGGCTCCCTCCGTCACGTCGTAAAACCGGGGAATCAGCTGGCAGAGGGTGGACTTGCCGCCGCCGGAGGGGCCCACCACCGCCACGGTCTCGCCGGGCCGGATGTGGAGGTCCACGTCCCGGAGCACCGCCAAATCATCCTTGTAGGCAAAGCTGACGTGGTCCACATCGATGCGGCCCTCCACCCGGGGCAGGTGCCGGGCGCCGGGTGCGTCCTTCAGGGCGGGCTCCTCCCGCATGAGCTCGATGAAGCGGCCCAGGCCCGCCGTGCCGTTGGCGAAGAGCTCGGCAAAATTGGAGAGCTTGCGCACCGGATTCACGAAGGTGGTGATATACAGGCTGAAGGTGATGAGGTCCACGGTGTCCAGCTGCCCTTCCATGATGAGGAAGCCGCCGGCGGCAATCACCGCCGCGGAGAGGATGCAGAGGAAGAACTCCATGGTGGCGTTGAACCGGCCCATGGCCTTGTGGAAGGCCCGTTTGGAGGTCTTGAAGCTGTCGTTGGAGCTGTCGAATTTCCGAAGCTCCGCTTCCTCGTTGGCAAAGGCCTTGGCGGTGCGGATGCCGGAGAGGCCGGACTCGATATCGGAGTTGATGACGGCGGTCCGCTGCTTCACGGCGGCGGACGCGGCGCTCATGGACTTCCGGCAGCTCCAGACCACAAGGAAAAAGATGGGCAGGATGACGGCCACCACCAGGGCCAGCCGCCACTGAATGGTGAACATGATGATTAAAGAACCCAGGATGGTGACGCCGGAAATAAAAATGTCCTCCGGGCCGTGGTGGGCCAGCTCCGTGATGTCGAAGAGGTCCGCCGTCAGGCGGCTCATAAGCTGGCCGGTGCGGTTGCGGTCATAGTAGTCAAAGCTGAGCTCCTGCATGTGGCGGAAGAGGTCGTGGCGGATGTCCGCCTCCACCAGGATGCCGAAGGTGTGGCCCCAATAGCAGATTACATAGGTCAGCAGCGCCCGGAGGGCAAAGGCCAGAAACACCACCGCCATGACGGCGAAAAAGGCGCTGTAGGCGCTCTGGGGCAGCAGCTCGTACATGCACCAGCGGGACACCGCGGGAAAGGTCAGGTCGATGAGAGAAATCAGCAGGGCGCAGCCAAGGTCCATGAGGAACAGCCGCCGGTGAGGTCTGAAGTATGAGAGGAAGATCCGCAGGGGAGAGCTTCTCTGAAAATCCCGAGTGGTCATAAAACGGCTCCTTTTCCATGTTCAATCATATCCAATGTATCATATCACGATTTCCGCCGGGAGACAATGAAGGAATCGTAAAATTTCCTTTCCGGCGGAGAGAGGCGGTCATTTTGAGAGACCGGGAAAGCCCGGCGCCAAGGACTTGACAATATATACATATATATATAATAGTTTGGAAGAAAATTTGGCGAAGTGATCCAATTCCGGACAGCTTCAAGGGAGGAACCTGTATGAAAACAGTCCTGACAATCGCGGGAGGCGTCCTGCTGGCATTGGTGCTGCTCCCCTTCCTTGGGCCGCTGGCCGTGGTGGCGGTGGTGGGCCTGGCGGTAGTCTATTTCGTGAAACAGATGCTGGAGCTTGCCAACGACTTAAGCGGCGTAGCGGGCGACAGGAGCCAGCAAAAAGAAGCGCGGAAAAAGCTGGAGATCTTTGCCTCCATTCCGGCGGGGGCGCATATCCTGGCCTGTATAGACGCCGCCTGGCTCCTCTTTGTGCCTCCGGATGAAATTACGAGGAAGGCCATGCGGCAGAAGTCTTCTTTGACCCTGCCAAAGCAGCTCATCGCGGACCCGGACCGCTGGCACAGGGGCAGCGAGTCCTTCCTGAGCGGTGAATTCTGGTTCCTGAGCCGCACCGACCCCAGCGGCGGCGAGGAGCGGACCCGTGCCGTTCTGGCGCTGTGGCAGGAGATCGACCGCTGCTGCAAGGAGCTGTGCAGTATGAACAAGAATTTTGTGACCTCTCAAAGCCAAGTGGAGGCGTCTTTTGAGAAGCTTCGGCAGGCGAAGTTCTACGAGGACTGCGGACAGGAGGCCCGGGACGCCCTGGCCCTGGCGGAGCAGGTGAAGTCAGAGAAGAAAAAGAAGTGACCGCATTCCGCAATAGGAACCCCCCGGCAAAGCCGGGGGTTCTTCATAGACGGGCAAAGCCCTATGTTACCAGCGAGCGCGTCCCGT
>ERZ808051.486-NODE-486-length-43070-cov-36.866932_pt1 | contig 43070 bp, 27 predicted proteins | sample MGYA00380199_ERZ808051 | MGnify/ENA primary metagenome ERZ808051 (study PRJEB31490, sample SAMN06133391) | mouse gut metagenome | isolation source: J11 | host: mice | place: China: Chengdu | collected 2015-05 ... | reverse complement strand
AAATGCCTAAAAACCGGCATTTTGGCGCTGGCTCCGACACCATGCAGCAAGTGCATGGTGCGGGTGTGAAAAGTAACTAAAATTGTTTTTTCATACCGGTCATACGCTTGCCGCATGGTCCCAGAGCAGCGTCAAATACCGCTACATCCTCTCCGGCGCAGAAAAACCGAGCAGGTCAATACACGTTTCCAGCACATCTCTGGTCAGCGTAAGCAGCGCAATCCAGCCGGCCTTCTTCTCCTGATCCTCCTCCGTGAGGATCTTTGTCTCATGGTAGAAATGGTTGAACGCATTAGCCAAATCATAGATGTAAGCGCAGATTTTATGGGGCGCAACCTCCTCACAGACTGTCTCCATCATCGCATTGTATTTCGCAAGCTCCAGCATCAGACTCTTTTCCGACATATTTGTCGCCTCTTGAATGACTGTATCAGTCAACTTTCCTCCCTGCTCCTCATACTTGGCGAGAATTGACTTGATTCGTACAATCGTATAGAGAATGTACGGCCCGGTATCTCCCTCGAAGGAAGTGAACCTGTCCATATCAAAAATATAGTCTTTGGACGCCTGATTGGACAGATCTCCATACTTGATCGCCGCCAGTCCGACAATCTTCGCCGTCTCACCTGCCTGCTCCATATCAATCTCGTAGCCCTTCGTCTCCGCGTTCTCCTGTATTTTGCGAATCATTTCTTCGTTGATCTCGCGAATCAGGTTCTCTAACCGCATGACGCCGCCCTCTCTTGTCTTAAAGGGTTTGCCGTCCTTGCCGTTCATGGTGCCAAAACCGATGTGTATAAGCTCCGTTTCCTCATTGACCAATTTGGTCTTTCTCGCGCAGCGGAATACCTGCTCAAAATACAGATCCTGTCTCTTATCGGTCAGATAGATCAGCCTGTCCGGATGGAAATTTTCCATGCGATCCATAATGGTCGCCAGATCCGTCGTATTATAGAGGGACGCGCCGTCGGATTTTAAGATCATGCAGGGCGGCACTTCCTTGGTGTCGGTTTCTTCCTTCACATCCACCACCAGCGCACCGTCGCTCTCATAGGCGTAACCGCCTTTTTTCATCTCCTCCACCATGCCGGGAATCATGTCGTGCACATCGGACTCCCCTTTCCAGAGGTCAAATTCCACGTTCAGATTGGCATAGTTTTTCTTCAAGTCCGCCACCGACACGGCGATAATGTGATCCCACAGCGCGCGATACCCGCGCACACCACTCTGCAATTTATAGGTGGCCTCCATGGCATCCGCCTTGTACGCCTCATCCTCCTTGGATTTGGCGCTGGCGGTCGGATAGATTTCCTCCAGCTCGGATATGGTAAAGGGCGCCTCCTTCGGGTATTCCCCCTCGTAGGAATCGTCAAAATAGATCAGGTCAGGCTGTCTTTTCTGCAGTTCCGTTATGATCAGTCCCATCTGCAGCCCCCAGTCCCCCAGATGAATGTCGCCGATCACCTCATGTCCCGCATAGCGGCAGATCCGCTTGATGCTCTCCCCGATTATGCCGGAGCGCAGATGACCCACATGGAGCGGCTTCGCCACGTTTGGACCGCCATAGTCAATGATTATCTTCTTTGACCCAGGCGTCTGGAAGCCAAACTTTTCCGCACCGGACATATCCCGCAGGTAGTCCCGCACAAAGGATTCCTTCACCCTCATGTTTAAAAAGCCGGGCGCCACGGCGGAAACCTCCGACAGCACGCTGCTCTCCTGCAGTTTCTCCGCCACATCCTGCGCGATCATAAGGGGTGCCTTATGGTATTTCTTCGCCCCTGCCATGGCGCCGTTACACTGGTACTCGCAAAGATCCGGCCTGTTGGAAAGGGTTGCCTTCCCCAGTTCAGGATCGTACCCTGCGGCCTCAAACGCCTGTTTCATTTCCTCCGAAATCAAATCCAATATTTTCTGCATTCTGGTCTCCATTCCGGCGATTCGTGTGATTTTTCACACCGCCCTCCGTTTCAAAGCGTTTCCCGCCGTGTCTGCCCCATGCATACGCCGGAAAATCGCGGTTCGTTAATCATAAGCAATGCAATTTTACCACAAATCCCCATAAATGTCATGGTCTTTCCAAAAGTCCTATGTCAGGAAGTAACAGTTCAGCCTTGCACTATTCCGCGAGTAAAATCGCTCTGTATGCGATTTTGCGAGTTGTGCAAGCGCCAAAATGCGACTTTGGAGCATTTTGTGTGCATCAGACGTGACAGTGAAGCCGAAGGCTGAACTGTTACGTCAGGAAGCCCGCAGACACTCACTGCCTGCGGGAATACACGCAGCCACAGTAATCCTGCCGGTACAGGCCATATTCCTTCGACAGCTCGATCGACCTTTTATATCCCTCTCTCTTCTTAAAGTCCGACGGCAGCCACACCGCGCCGTACTCCTGCGCCAGCTTCTCGCCGATTTCGTTGAGCTTCGCGGCATTCTTCAGGGGACTGATGGAAAGCGTGGTGGTAAAATAGTCATAACCGCCTTCCCGCGCCAGTTTAGCCGTCTCCCGCAGTCTCAGCTCATAGCAGGCAAAACACCGCCCGCCGCCCTCCGGGCACTGCTCCAGACCTTTCGCCATGTCAAAAAAACGCTGCGGCTCATAGTCCCCCTCGATCACGTCGATCCAATATGCCGTGCTTTCCGCCTGCTGCCTATCCACACCATGTGCTGTGCCCGTATTTTGTACCGATCCCGCATATAGCTCCACTACGCTGTCCGGGTTTATGCTGACCACCTTAGTCAATTCCTCGTTATACGCGGCTATCAGCCGTTTCTGCTCCGCCACCCGCTTGCGGTACTCTGCATCCTCCGTGATGTTCGGATTAAAATAAAAGACCGTGATCCGGAAATACTGTCGCAGATATTCCAGCACGTAACTGCTGCAAGGCGCACAGCAGCTATGCAGAAAAAGGGTCGGCGGGCACTCCTTTGCCGCACCGATCCTTTCTATCAACTGATCCAGTTCCTTCTGGTAATTCCTGACCCTGTTCATCTACTTCCCCCGCTTCGCAATCGACGCTATGTCAATCAGACTCATCTCTTCCCGGGTTGCCGCGTTTTCCAGACTGGTCACAAGAGCCGCCGCCGTGTCCATGGCCGTGATACAGTTGACCCCCGTCTCGATGGCGGTTCTGCGGATCAGGAAACCGTCCCTGTTCTTGTCCCGCCCCTGCGTGGGCGTGTCGATCACCAGATCAATCCGATGACCCAGAATCAGATCCATGACCGTGGGCGATTCCTGCCTGATCTTATTGACCTTGCGCGCCTTCACCCCGGCCTCGTTTAAGGCCGCCGCCGTACTTCTGGTGGCATAGATAATATAGCCCAGCTTCTCAAAGCGTCTCGCCACCCCGATGGCTTCCCCCTTGTCCGCATCCTTCACGGTAATAATCATCTGTTTATGCTTCGGCAGACTCACACCCGCGCCAAGAAACGCCTTGTAAAGCGCCTCGTTAAAGGTCTTCGCAATGCCAAGGCACTCGCCGGTGGACTTCATTTCCGGCCCCAGACTGATCTCCGCGCCACGGATCTTCTCAAAGGAGAACACCGGCATTTTGACGGCGAAATAGTCCGCCGCAGGCTGTAAGCCCGGCTCATACCCCAGATCTTTGATCTTTTTCCCGATAATCACCTCCGTGGCCAGATCCACAATCGGAATGCCAGTAACTTTGCTGATATAAGGCACGGTGCGGGAAGAGCGGGGATTGACCTCGATCACATACACCTCGTCCCCCATGGCGATAAACTGAATATTGATCAGGCCGATCACATGAAGGGCCTTCGCCAGTCGTCTCGAATACTCGGCAATGGTTTCCTTCACCTTATCGCTAACCGTGGGCGCGGGATAGACGGAGATACTGTCGCCGGAGTGCACGCCCGTCCGCTCGATATGCTCCATAATGCCGGGAATCAGGATGTCCGTGCCGTCGCAGACCGCGTCCACCTCCAGCTCCTTACCCTGTAAATATTTATCCACCAGAATGGGGTGATCCTGCTCGTAGCGGTTGATCACCGCCATAAACTCCTCGATTTCCTGATCAGACAGTGCGATCTGCATTCCCTGTCCGCCGAGCACATAGGAGGGGCGCACCAGCACGGGATAACCGAGCCTGTCGGCCACGGCTTTGGCCTCCTCTGCGGTGTAGACCGTGCCGCCCGCCGCCCTCGGAATCCCGGTTTCTTCCAGAATTTTATCGAAAAGCTCCCGATCCTCCGCGGCGTCCACGTCCTCCGCCTTTGTGCCAAGAATCGGCACGCCCATCTTCATCAGGCTCTCCGTCAGCTTGATGGCCGTCTGTCCGCCAAACTGCACCACCGCGCCGTCCGGCTTCTCCACATTGACGATATTCTCCACATCCTCCGGCGTCAGCGGCTCGAAGTAGAGCTTGTCCGCAATGTCAAAGTCTGTGCTCACCGTCTCCGGGTTGTTGTTTATGATAATGGTTTCATACCCTTCCCTCGCAAACGCCCAGGTGGCGTGCACGGAGCAGTAGTCAAACTCGATGCCCTGCCCGATGCGGATCGGCCCGGAGCCAAGCACCAGCACTTTCTTTTTCAGATGACTCTCCACCACCTCCGTTTCGGAACCGAACACCGAATAATAGTAGGGTGTGCTCGCCGCAAACTCCGCCGCACAGGTATCTACCATCTTGAAGGCGGCAACAATGCCGTTTTCATAACGCATGTTCTTTATTTCTTCTTCGGTTTTCCCGGTCAGCCTCGCAATCACATTGTCGGGAAACTCGATCCGTTTCGCTTCCTTTAAAAGCTCCACCGTCAGCGGCTCCTTTAAAAGCCGCTCCTCCATCTCCGTGAGAATCGCAATCTTGTCGATAAACCAGTGATCCACCATGGTGATCCTGTGGATCGTGTCATAGTCCACGCCTTTGCGGATCGCTTCCGCGATAATATAGATTCTCTGGTCGTCCACAATCTCCATGCGCTCCAGAAGCTCCTCTTTGGAGAGCGCCGAGAAATCATAGCTGCGCAGGCAGTCCACATGCTGCTCTAAGGAACGGATCGCCTTCATCAGCGCGCCCTCGAAATTGTTGGCAATGCTCATCACCTCGCCGGTGGCCTTCATCTGCGTCGTCAGCGTGCGTTTTGCCGTAATAAATTTATCAAAAGGCAGTCTCGGTATTTTCACCACGCAGTAGTCGAGCGTCGGCTCGAAGCTGGCATAGGTCTTTCCCGTGATGGCGTTCTTGATCTCGTCCAGCGTATAGCCCAGCGCGATCTTCGCCGCCACCTTTGCAATCGGATAGCCCGTGGCCTTACTCGCCAGCGCGGAGGAACGGCTCACACGGGGATTTACTTCGATCACACAGTATTCAAAGCTGGTCGGATGCAGGGCAAACTGCACGTTACAGCCGCCCGTGATCTCCAACTCGCTGATGATATTTAAAGCCGAACTGCGAAGCATCTGGTATTCCTTATCGCCCAGCGTCTGGGAAGGCGCCACCACGATGCTGTCGCCTGTGTGCACGCCAACCGGATCCAGATTTTCCATGTTGCAGACGGTGATACAGTTGCCCGCGCCGTCCCGCATGACCTCATACTCGATCTCCTTCCAGCCCGCGATACACCGCTCCACCAGCACCTGTCCCACACGTGAAAGGCGCAGACCATTCGCCAGAATTTCTTCCAATTCAATCTGATTGTGGGCGATACCGCCGCCGGAGCCGCCAAGCGTATAAGCCGGCCGGAGCACTACAGGGTAGCCGATTTTGTTCGCAAACGTCACGCCGTCCCCGATATTTTCCACCACAAGGGAGGGCGCGCACGGCTCCCCGATCTTCTCCATGGTCTCTTTAAACTCCAGACGATCCTCAGCCTTTCGGATGGTTTTCGCCGTGGTGCCAAGAAGGGTCACTCCGTGAGCCTTAAGAAATCCCGACTCATCCAGCTCCATACCTAAGTTTAAGCCCGCCTGACCGCCCATATTGGGAAGCAGAGAGTCCGGCTTTTCCTTTATAATAATCTGCTCTAACACCTTAGCCGTCAACGGCTCGATGTACACCTTGTCCGCGATATCGCCGTCCGTCATGATGGTGGCCGGGTTGGAGTTGACCAGAATGACCTCCATGCCCTCCTCCTTTAAGGAGCGGCACGCCTGCGTTCCCGCATAGTCAAACTCCGCCGCCTGCCCGATCACAATCGGCCCCGAACCGATGACAAGCACTTTTTTCACGTTTGGATTTTTAGGCATTGTATTTCCTCCATTTCTCAACCCCGAAGAAACATAGTAACTCTTAGTAAGCGTACTCTGCTTACCTAGTACAGCAAATATTAAATAACTGACATCTTGACTTGTCTGATTGTTCATCTGCGGCGTTGTCATCAGTCGACGTAGCCACCGCTACGCCTCCTTCTTCCGCCTTGCATATGAAACAATCATCCAGCGTCAATATATCAGAAATTAATTATTTGCTGTACTAGAGTTACTTTTCGTCTTGATTTTCTCTATAAACCGGTCAAACAGATACGAGGAATCCTGCGGTCCCGGACACGCCTCCGGGTGAAACTGCACCGTAAAAATGTTCTTTCCCGTATAGGAAAGGCCCTCGTTTGTACCGTCGTTCACATTGATAAAGGCCGGAACCGCCACCTGCGGATCAAGCTTGTCCGTATCTACCACATAACCGTGATTCTGGGAGGAAATGTAAACCCTGCCGGTCTCCAGATCCTTCACCGGATGATTGCCGCCCCGATGCCCGTATTTCATCTTGAAAGTGTCCGCTCCCGTGGCAAGCGCCATGAGCTGATGCCCGAGACAGATCGCAAAAATCGGCGTATCGGACGCATAGAGCTTTCGGATTTCTTCTATAATAGTGACACACTCCTTCGGATCGCCCGGGCCGTTACTGAGCATAATGCCGTCCGGCGCATCCGCAAGGATTTCCGCCGCCGCAGTCTGCGCTGGGTAAACGGTCACGTCACAGCCCCTTGCCGCCAGCGATCCTGCAATGTTGTCCTTAGCCCCCAGGTCAAGAAGCGCCACCCGCAGGCCTGCACCGCTTAAGCAGCGTACAAGACTGGGCTTCTTTTCCCGTATACCCGCCTCAAAGTCTTCCCTCTTAAAGGAAGAACTGCCGGAAAGCGGCCCGTTCTCCGTAAGCTCTTTTGTCCCGGGCAGCATATATTTCTCCGCGCAGCTTACCCGTTCCACTACCTTACCTGTCGTATATGCTTTTAACTTGGGAATGATTTCGTCCAGATTATAGTCGTTGTCGGTAGTGATCATACCGTTCATGGTACCCTTCTCCCGAAGGATTCTGGTAAGGGCTCTGGTGTCGATTCCGGCGATACCCGGCACACCATTGTCCTCTAAGAATTGTTGAATTGTCATATCACATCTGAAATTGCTGGGAATCCTCGAAAGCTCCCGCACAATAAAACCGTCCGGCCAGGGCCTCTTTGACTCCATATCGTCCCGGCATATCCCGTAATTGCCAATCAGCGGATATGTCATGCACACTGCCTGCCCCGCGTAGGACGGATCAGTCAGCACTTCCAGATAACCCGCCATGGAAGTGTTAAAAACAATCTCGCTGACGATCTCCTTCCTCGCTCCTATATGCGTCCCTTCAAACACAGTGCCGTCTTCCAGTATTAAAAATGATTTCATCTTCTACCCTGTCCCTTTCGCCGGCCATTTTCCTTTTTAGTAAGCCTCCGCACACGTATCGTATGCGGAGGCTCCTTTGCCATCGCCTATTGTATCATATATTTATTATTTTTGGTATACCATACTTTTAAATAGAGCTACATTTCTCCATAACAAAATTCACAAGGACAATTCCCTGCCGCTCCACATGCTGTTCTTTGATCACAGTATACCCCCTCTTCTCGAAGAAAGGTCTTGCCGTAATGGATGCGTGGGTCGTGATTTTCCCCTGAACCGTCCGCTCTAATTCGTCGCAGATCGCTGTCGCTATGCCTTTTCTTTGATAGTCCTTGTGCACATACAGCCTGTCGAGATAGCCTGTTTGATCTATATCGCCAAACCCGGCTATCCCGCCGCCCTCAACCGCAACCAGGCTGTAGTGTTCCAACAACGAACGGTTCCATTTTTGTAAATCCACGCTGCCTGTCGCCCATACGGATAACTGCTCTTTTGTGTAATCCTTCGCATTCACAGTGTGGACAGTGTCATAAAATAAATCGGCCAGTTTTTCACAGTCAGACTGTCTGTATTCTCTGATAACTATTTTCTCTTCTCCTCCGCGCTCGCAGGCTTCTACCTGAAATACCCGACGCCGCTTTCGAATATCTTCATATCCTGATCGCCAAAAATATTCACCGCCACACAGTCGCCTATTCTCTCCGAATGCGCCATCTTGCCCAGACATCTGCCATCCGGAGAAGTGATGCCCTCAATCGACGCGTAGGAACCGTTGATGTTCCACTCCTCGTCCATGGACACACTGCCGTCGGCATCCGCATACTGGGTCGCCACCTGCCCGTTGGCAAACAGCCTGTCAATCCACTCCTTCTGCGCCACGAACCGTCCTTCACCGTGGGAAGCAGGGTTTGCATAAGTCTGACTGGGTTCTGCTCCGGCAAGCCATGGAGACTTGTTGGAAACCACCTTCAAATAAACCATCTTGGAAATATGCCGGTTCACCGTGTTGAAGGTCAGGGTCGGAGAGTCCGCTTCCTGCCCGCGAATCTCACCGTAAGGCACAAGCCCCAGCTTGATCAGCGCCTGAAAACCGTTACAGATTCCCAGCGCAAGCCCGTCCCTCTCGTTCAAAAGCTTCATCACCGCTTCCTTCATCTTCTCGTTCTGGAAAGCGGTCGCGAAGAACTTGGCGGAACCGTCCGGCTCGTCGCCCGCGGAAAAACCGCCGGGGAACATAATGATCTGCGCCTGCCCGATGGCCTTCTCAAAGGCCTCCACGCTCTCTCTGATATCCGCTGCGCTCCGGTTCTTAAACACCTTTACGACGGTCTCCGCTCCGGCTCTCTCAAAAGCCTGCGCACTGTCGTACTCACAGTTCGTCCCCGGGAATACCGGTATAAATACCGTGGGCTTCGCCACTTTATGTTTGCACACATAGATGCTGTCCGCGCGGTACACCTCTGATGCCACCGGACTCTTGTCCTTTCCGGCCGTATAGGGAAATACCTTGTCGAGCTTTTCGCGCCATACCTGCACCGCCTCGGCTCCGTCAATCTTCATGGAACCGTAGGTGAACGCGCCGTCCGCCGTCACGGTACCGATCTCCTCATAGGAAATCCCCAGTGCCTTCAGGTGGTGTACTTCTTTTGCCGGCATCTCTGCCACGATATCGCCAAGACCATTGTCAAACAGGTATTCCATCTTATAGGAGGAATCCACCGCCACGCCAAATCCGTTTCCAAAAGCCATCTTGCTTACGGCCGCTGCCACGCCCTTTGCATCAAGCGCATAGGCCGCCACGATCTTTCTCTTCCTGAACTTAACCGGCATTCCATTTATGACTTCTGTGTCAGTATACTCTGACATTAATGTCATTATCTTGTCATAAAGTGTCATAACTTCGTCGTAAACCGGCAGATCATAGGCATCACGCGGGATGCGGAACCGCACGAGGCGATCCCCCGGATATTTTAACTCAGGTGTGACAATATTCCCGCTCTTATTCACATTGACTGCGAAGGACACCAGCGTAGGCGGCACGTCGATATCGTTGAAGGTGCCGGACATGGAATCCTTCCCGCCGATGGATGGCAGGCCGTACTTCATCTGTGCGTCATAGGCGCCAAGAAGCGCCGCAAAGGGCTGGCTCCAGCGGGACGGCTCCCCGCTCATGCGCCTGAAATACTCCTGGAAGGTAAAGCGGATCGTCCGGTAATCTCCGCCGTTGGCCACAATCTTCGCCATGGACTCGGTCACCGCGTAAACCGCACCGTGATACGGGCTCCAGCTTGACAGGTATGGATCAAACCCGCAGCTCATCATGGTCACCACATCCGTCTTTCCCGAAAGTACAGGGAGTTTGGCCACCATAGCCTGCGTCTCTGTAAGCTGGTACTTACCGCCATACGGCATATACACACTGCCTGCGCCGATGGACGCGTCAAACATTTCCACAAGCCCCTTCTGGGAGCAGACATTCAGATCACCAAGAAGCGAAAGCCACGCCGCTCTTACATCCTTGCGGGCAAGCGCCTCCGCCACCGCGGGCGTCGCGATCTTTTTCAGATAATTTTCTTTCTCGTCCGGAATCTCCACATAGACGTCCGTCTCCTGATGGGCGCCGTTGGTATCCAGAAAGGCTCTGGACAGATCCACAATTTTCTTCCCGCGCCATTTTAACACCAGACGGGGTTCCTCAGTAACTACCGCCACCGGCACCGCCTCCAGATTCTCCTGCGCCGCATATTCGAGGAACGTGTCCACGTCGGCGGGCGATACGACGACTGCCATGCGCTCCTGGGATTCCGAGATCGCAAGCTCTGTCCCGTCCAGACCCGCATACTTTTTCGGCACCTTGTCCAGATCCACCACAAGACCGTCCGCCAGCTCACCAATGGCCACGGACACACCGCCCGCGCCGAAATCGTTACATTTCTTAATCAGCCGGCTCACTTCCCCACGCCGGAACAATCTCTGGATTTTTCGCTCTGTGGGCGCGTTTCCTTTCTGCACCTCCGCACCGCATGTATCAATGGACTTCTCCGTGTGCACTTTAGAAGAACCCGTAGCGCCGCCACAGCCGTCGCGCCCGGTTCTGCCGCCCAGAAGAATAATCACATCGTCTGGATCGGAATTTTCCCGGATTACATTCTTTCTCGGCGCCGCTCCCATCACCGCGCCGATCTCCATCCGTTTCGCCACATAATCGGGGTGATAGATCTCCTTGACCAAGCCGGTCGCTAAACCGATCTGGTTTCCGTAGGAAGAATACCCGTTAGCCGCGCCCCGCACCAGCTTTTTCTGGGGCAGCTTTCCCTTTAGTGTGTCCGCCACAGGCACCGTAGGATCCGCCGCACCTGTCACGCGCATCGCCTGATAGACATAGCCTCTGCCCGAAAGGGGATCCCGGATCGCGCCGCCAAGGCACGTGGCCGCACCGCCGAAAGGCTCGATCTCCGTGGGATGGTTGTGCGTCTCGTTCTTGAAAAAGACAAGCCACTCCTCCGTCACCGGGCCGTCGCCGTAATCCATCTCCACCGGCACCACCACAGAACAGGCATTGATCTCATCGGACTCCTCCATATCGTCCAGCTTCCCGTCCTTTTTCAGCTTCCTCATCGCCATCAGGGCCAGATCCATCAGACAGACAAACTTATCCTCCCTGCCCTTAAAAAGCTCTTCTCTCACTTTCAGGTAATCCTGATAAGTCTCCTCCATCGGCTCCCGGTATCTTCCCTCTCCGAAGCTCACATTCTTAAGCTCCGTGGAAAAGGTTGTATGGCGGCAGTGATCGGACCAGTAAGTATCAAGCACCCGGATTTCCGTCATGGTAGGATTCCGCTTCTCCTCTTTCGCAAAATAATTCTGAATATGCAGAAAATCCTTGAACGTCATGGCAAGACCGAGGGACTCGTACAACTCTTTCAGTTCCGCCTGCGGCATATCCACAAAATCCTCCCGCTCCGGAAGATTCTCCAGCACAGCCACATCCGCAGGCTCCTCGTAATCCATCGCCAGCGTATCCGGTTTCACCATACCGGTCTCTCTCGAATCCACGGGATTGATACAGTACGCCTTAATCCGGTCAAGCTCATCGTCTGTCACCTTTCCATTGACCAAATAAGTCACAGCCGTCCGGATGATCGGTTCCTCGTCCTCTTTTAAAAACTGCACGCACTGCACAGCGGAGTCCGCCCTCTGGTCAAACTGCCCCGGCAGAAACTCTACGGAGAAGACACGCCCGTTTTCCGGGATCTCAATCTGCTCCCGGTATAAAATATCCACCGGCGGTTCCGAAAACACGGTGAGGCAGGCTCTCTCAAAAACCTCGTCGGAAATATTCTCCACATCGTACCGGATGAAAACCCGCACCTGCTCCACACTCTTTATGCCCAGAAAACTTTCGATCTCTTCCTTGAGTTCTCTGGCCTTCACCGCAAAAGGCTCCTTCTTTTCCACATAAATTCGTCTGACGTTTCCCATAATCAGTTCTCCTCCATTGTCGTTAATCCCATCTTGTCCCACGATAAACTCTAACTGATAAAAGATACCCCGTCCACGGAGTATCTTTTTTCCCTGCCGTCCTCAAATCTCCGTAATCAGCCCCTGCATAATGTAGAGAAGCTGCTCATCCACCATCTTTTCCGTAATGCCGAAGGTCTGCGCATTGATCTTCATTCCCTCCAGCACATACATGATATTCGCCGCGGCCCCTTTTGGATTCTCACAGTAAAACTCGCCGCTTGCAATTCCCGCCTCAATCAGCTTTTCAATCACCCTGACGCCTGCGTCAAACTGCTTTCGCAGCATATTATTCTTATCGGTCGGTTTATGGGCGAAGAAATATTCATAGACCGCTACGGTCAAATTATCCTTATTTTGCAGAAGCTCCTTTTTCTGCTCCTTCAAAAAGAGCGTCAGAATATCCGCCGCCGTATCCTCTCTGGCGATCTGCTCCGTGAAAACGTCGTCCGTTTCATCCGCCTCCATCTGCAGCACTTCCATCAAAATCTGATCCGTGCTGTCAAAATACAGATACAGGCCGCCTCTGCTGATCTCACAGGCTTCCACAATATCCTTCATGGTCACGCTCTTAAACCCTTTTTCCACAAACACCTTTCTGGCCGTATCCAGTATATACTTCTTTTTCTGTGCTGATTTTTCTCCCATCGTTTCCTTTATCTCCCCTAAAATGTATCTTGCGGCCACTTTTCTCTATGTCTTATTGCTGTTTGCCCTCTTCCTTGACATTGACTACTCTGGTCTGTACCGGATGATCCCAGAAATCCAGATTTTCCTTCATCTTCGTAATTACTTTCAGGAAAACGCCGCTCTCCACCGCCTCCGACCATCTCCTTCCCTTCGTCATGCCCTCCATTACATATCTGGAAAGAATGCCTTTCAGCACGTCCATCTCCCGGATATCCGCCCTCTTAATCGCGAGAAGCTCGTCCTTTAACGCACGGATCCTGTGTCTGGAATAAATATATCTGTAGTTCCGGTCCATCAGCTTCGTCCTCTGGGCCTCCTTGATGAAGCTCATAAGCGTGCTGTCATACACCGGAAATGCAATCGAATGCTCCGCAATCCCGGAACCGGAATAGCTCTGCTGCACACGCATACCATTCTTGCTCTCCAGCCATGGCAGGTACCGCGCAAGCCTTTCCACATCCGCCCTGTATTCATTCACGATTTGCTGTCTGTAGGCAATCTCTTCTTTCTCTATCTGTGTCTTCTCCATGATTCTTCACTCACTTCCGTTTTTCAAATTACTCATAACCCCAAACGGCCTGTAACAGGGCCAAAAGTCCCGACAAGCCTGTCATTTTCAATTTTAACACAAAATCCCGAAAAGTACAGCACAAACTTTCCGCTTTTATGCCGCGCTTTTACTCCTCTTTCTCCTTAACCCGGACCTTATAGCTGATTTTCACACCGCTCCCGTCCGTGGTTTTCAGCGTAATTGTCGCCGTTCCCGGTTTGCGCGGGGTTACATACAGCTTCCGCACCCCTTTTTCTTTTATCATCGTCACTTCCACGATCTTCTGGTTGGAAGAAGAAGCCTGCACATACCCTCCCTTCACATCCGTATAAATCACATATTTATACCCTTTTTGAACGCTGTCCGGCGTATGCGGAAAATAATTGTCATATTCATTGACATTTCGTCCCTCATACAAGCCTGACGCCTTCACATAAGTTGCCTTCGGCACGACCACCACCCTGTAGGTATCTTTTACACAACTGCCATCCTTCGCCACAGCCGTCACTGTCCAGATTTTGGACTCTTCCGCCGTCTTTGACGCCGTCACTTTGCCGGTGGAACTGATCTTCACCCCGCTTTCAGCAGGGGCGTTGATGCTCCATGTCACGCCTTTGCCGGAAACCTTGCCGTACTCGCTTTCCAGAGTCGCCTTTAGCTGTATGCTCTTTCCCATAACGACGCACATATCCGTGCCCGAACCGCCGGACGCCGTAACCGTTTTAGCGGAAATATGTAATCTGGAGACTGGGTTTTTGACAGTGACCGCACAAGTCAATTTCCTGTTTGTACCGTCTGTGGACGCCACCGTAATATTCGTTTTTCCTGCCGCCCTGCCCGTCGCACTGACGATGAGCGTGATCGTCTTCCCCTCGCCGGATGTCACCTCCCCGGACACCTCTGCCGTGGCTATCCCCGGATTGCTGCTGGTCACCTTGTAGGCATCCAGATCCGCAGCGCCTTTGGCTTTTATTGCTACCTCAATCCGCTTTTGTGTCTGCGTATCGCTGGCCGCTTTTTTCCTGTAAAGCGTCAGTTTGTTGTCTTTCCTGTCGGAAAACGTGAATTTTTCTATGCTGCCGTTCAGCACCCTGACCTCTGCCTCAGCCAAAATCCCGCTCCCGTCGGCCGTGACAGCCCTGACTTTGTAGTTTCCGCCTGTCGCACCGGCCTTCGTGGTCAGTCTGCCGCTTGTCGCATGGATGCTCACTCCCAGCTCTTTCGCGCGCGCCTTCGTCACCTCTCCGCGTTCGTCGTGCAGACTCCAGACTACCTTCTTGTTCGTCGTATCCTTCGGCGTCACTTCCGCCAGAAAGGTCACGCTCCTGCCCGCCGCCACGGAAACCGGACCGGACACATTAAGACCTGTCGCAAGCTGTTTGATGGTTACCGTGCAGGATGCTTTTTTATTGCCAGAGTCATTCGACAGCGCGGTAATCGTCACCTTACCCGCCTTTTTGGCCGTCACCACGCCTGCACCGTCCACCTCCGCAATCTGTCTGTTGCTGCTGGTCCACTTAAAATCAGCCGCTGTCAGTGTCACGCCGTCAATCGTCGCTGTCGGAACCAGATGCTTTTCAAAATCATAGGTATTCTGCTCCGGCAGCGACAAAAGAACGCTTTTCAGCGCTGTCGTTCCTATTTTCTCCCGCAGGAATCTGACACGCTTAACCCGTATGCCTGAAATCACTTCTATTTCATATTCCGCCGTCTTCTTTCCGTCGTCCTGCGCCGTCGCCACGGCCTTAAAAACGCCTGACGGCGCTGTTTTGCCCGCAGTCACCCTGCCTCCTGCAGAAATCTTAAGCTGTCCCGCCAGTGCACCGGAAAGCGGCGTCCCGTCGGCATTTTTCAGCTCCCATGCCACCTTCTTGTTCGCCGCGTAAGCAGGCGTTATCTGCGCCGACAACTGAATGCTTTTTCCAAGAGCCACCTGCTGTACACCGGAAATCTCTATGTCCGTCACATACGGCTTCAACGTATAGTTTACCGATTTCACGGCGCTGGAGGCGCCGTTTTCATTCACTGCAATCGCCTTGATCGTCGCCCTGGCACGGTTCTCCAGATCGAACGGACCGGTGTACTGTATGGCATCCGCATTCGGCTCCCCGTTCCTGAACGCAGGCGTTTTTCCGTTATCCGTATAGTAGATAGTCGAGCCGCCCTGCGCCCCGATTGTAACCGTAACCTTCTGCGCCTTACTCTGATCGTCGGGAACAACCGTAATGACCGGAGCAGTCGGTCTTGTAACCGCCGTGCTTAATTTGAAGATTCTGGTCAGGCTGGGAATGCCGGCGCCCATGCCTGTGCCTGCCGCCCTGACACAGTTGCTCTTCATGACTCTCTCCAGCGCGTCAACCCTGTCGCTGTCCTTATCCATGTTTTTCAGCGGTTCGCAGGATCCTAACAGCACGGCGGCTTCGCCGGAAACCACCGGACATGCCATGGAGGTGCCGCTCATAAACGCGTGCGATGTATTGGATGAATGGTAGGTAGACAGAATGTTTTCTCCCGGCGCGCTCAGATCCACCCATGAGCCGTAAGTGGAAAAATGCGCTCTGTTATTGTCCGTGTCCGTGGCCGCCACACAGATCACATGATCGTAGCAGGCAGGATAATTGATGTTGGACACACCGTCATTGCCGGCCGATACAATCACGGCGATCCCCGCTTCGTAGGCCTCCGTTATCTTCGTCTGATAAACCCCGCTGAAACCGGCGCCTCCCAGACTCATATTCACAATGTCCACGTCCAGCTTAACCGCTTCGGTCAATCCGGCTATGATGTCTGCATCCGTCCCGATTCCCGCCTCATTCATAACCCTGATATTATAGATCTCCGCCTCGGGCGCGATCCCCGCGCCGCCCTTCCCGTTATTCGCCCGCGCGCCGATAATGCCCGCCACATGGGTTCCATGGCCAAGTCCGTCCTCCGCCGATTCGACGCCCGTCACTTTGCTGATGTTTTCCCTGATCTGCAAATCCGCATGGGAAGCGTTGACGCCGGAATCCAGTACCGCCACCTTGATGCCGGCTCCCCGATAGCCCTCACTCCACGCATAGGGAGAGCCGACAGCCACATGCTGCCACTGATAATTGCTGCTTGTCGCCTTCAAATAGGGATCGTCGAAGGCATTGACCGCCTGCGCGTAAGCCTCCGACGCCGGCACATCGCTTTCCGCCATCATCACATCGCCCTCCGGCATCAGCCCATTGCTTTCCGCCATCATCACATCGCTCTCCGGCATCAGCCCATTGCTTTCCGCCACCGGCACATCGCCCTCCGGATCCGGCACATACTCTTCCTCCTCAATCTCTATCAACGCATTTCCGCTCTCCTGCTGCGCAACGTCGCCGTGCACATAGCGGTAATAGTTCGGCCACACCGCGGGAAGGGCAGTTCTGGCGGACGCCGCCGCCTGTATGGCATCGCGCACCGTCGTCTGCTCTTCCAGCTCCAGCACAAGCAGACCGTCCTCAAAGCTCTTGATTCCGGCATTGTACGCCTGAGCGATCATCCCGGCTTCCTTTTCGGACTGCGCCAGCGTCACAACTTCTCTCTCAACATACAAAACGCCCTCCGCCGACTCGTCCACATCCTCCATATTGTCCGCCAGAAGCCTTTTCTCGCTGATCTGCGTCGAAGACAGGCGGTAGCTGTCCGGCATACCGGTAAACCCGCCCAAATCCTCCTCTTTTTCCGACTCGTCCTCCGGCAGTTCCTCCCCGGACAGTATATCTTCCGGCTCTTCCCCTTCTTCCATATCTTCCAGAAGCTGCTCCTCCTCAGACAGCGCTTCCTCTGAAAGCCCGTCCTCCGGGGACGTCATTTCTCCGTCCGGCTCCGGCTCCTGCGTCCCGTCTCCCTCTCCTGATTCCGGTTCTCCGTCTTCCTCTCCGCTCCCGGATTCTCCGTCTTCCTCTCCGCTCCCGGGTTCTCCGTCTTCCTCTCTGCTCCCGGACTCTCCGTCTTCCTCTCCGGACTCCGGCCCCTGCGTCCCGCCGCCTGCTGCGTCCTGATTTCCTTCCGTTTCTTCCCCGGACGGCTCCTGTGCCTCCCCCGCCGAAGGCAGCTTCCCGTCCTGTGTCCCGTCGTCCACACCGTTTTCATCCCCGGCAGCAGGCGGACTGTCCTCCCCTGCCTGCCCCGTATCTCCGGACGGCGCATCCTCTCCCTCATCCGAAGGAGACACCGTCACAAATTCCGCCCCATTCTCCTGCGCGGCACAGACCACAGCCGCTCCTTGCGGCTCTGCCATCAGCACCGCCAAAAGCACCCAGAACACAATCACTTTCTTCCATTTTCGTTTACGGCTTATTCTCTGCACCTGTCCACCCTCTTTATCGTAATGGTTTTCAGGTAATTGCGAAGCTCTTTTAAGGTTGTTGAATTTGCACAAATAGCATAATCAACGCAGACTCGCTTTCGCTCCGTTCCAAACGCAGCGGCTCTAGGCTCGAAAAAACCTCGCCAAGTGCCGGCGTTTTCCAAGGGTCTGCTTATAATTATGCTATTTGCACAAAAAAGCCACAATTTGATGATTTTCGCAATTACCTGATAATGTTTTATATCATTCTAGCATATTGCAACAATCCTCACAATAAAAATCACCCTTCATTGACTTTTCCTCCAAAAAAGCATAAGATAGAAACAGGTTTTTGTATTAATTTCTATCAAGGGGGTAATCAAATGGCAGTAAAAGAATTTCCTGCGGGCACCCAGTTAATCCAGAGTGAGCAAAATCTGACTGCCCTGCATGTCATCGCGAAAGGAAGCGTGTGCGCCTCTTATCCGGGAGGCACTTTTTATCTGAAAAAAGGAGACGTCATCGGTGTCTGTGAGATCTTCTTCGGCTCTCACTTTATCACTTACGAAACGGAGGAGCCAACAGGGATCGCCTCCTATCCGTGTACAGCCGCGCAGCTTTCTCTTCTTATGTCAAAAAGCGTGGATCTGGCGAATATGATCGTCTCTTCCCTGTTCCGGCAGTTCCGTGAAATATATGACCAGTACGAGCTGATGCGTTTTGACTGTGAAAATATCTACCATTTTCTGATGGACCGGTATGAAGAATATAAGTCATTTTGCGTGAAGCATGGGTTCACCCCCAGAGCGCTGCCCGATATGGAGGATCTGACGCCTCTTACGCTGGAAGAAGATCTGGAGGGATGGCTGGACGGCTACTACGAACAATTGACCATTATGGTCACTCAAAAATCCTCCAAATTCCACAAGCCGGACTTTCTTGCGGGTGTGGTTCTGAAAGCGGATCTGGATATCCACCGCATTATTTCCATATGCCGCGTTTTCTACGATTACAAGGCGGAGATTGCAAGTTTTCTGATGAACGAAAATCATCTGGACTTCTTTGATCTCTACGCAAGTCTTCTTTATAAACTGGGGGCGAACGATACGGATTCCACTACGGTAAGCGCAGCGATCTCCACCATCATGATCCAGTTGGAAGACCTGCCTTCGATTGACCGTGAAATGTATCAGCAAAGAGTCGCCGAGTACCGCACGAGACTGGAAAATCTCGGGGAACGCAGCGACGGGGAATCCACTGCTTCCGTGGACGAGGTGGCTGACATAGAGCACTCTATGGAGACCATTCTCTCCTATGCCGGGGTGGACGTTGAAACCGCCGCCGCTTTCCGCGAATCTGTCGACAAATTTGCCAAAATGACGGACAAGAACGCTTCGGATGACGCTGCCAGAAAGCTGCGCATGACGATCACCAAGCAGTTCTATGTGATCTATGAAAAGGCTTTCGTTAAGAGCCTGGAAGATACCGCTTCCATTCCCAAGGTAGTCCGGATGTTCTTTAATTTCGGCTATATAGATGAAAATCTGGCCGGCCCTGAGAACGCTTCGTATCTGTACTCGATCATAGACAAAATACCTTCCGATCCCAAACGCAAGGTCTATACTGCCTACGAATGGTTTACCGCCATCTATAAAGGTGAGAAAGTACCCAGCCGTAACGAATTTGATTCCGACTTCCCCACCTTCCTGCGTGAGCAGAAAATGACTGGCAATATCACCGCCGAAGACGAAGCGCGTATGCTGAATGACCCGCTGGAGCAGGTGCTCTTTGAAATACGCAATATGTTTCCTACCGTCAACAAGATTACATTCGGCCGCGTCTTAAGCTTCTGCCCGATCTTCTCGGAACACAATGTTCTGAAAGAGCTGGATGGCACGCTTGTATCTGCCGAAAAGGTGGAAGAATCTTTCCAAAAGATCCGTGACATAGATTTCAGCGCTTACTACCGCGACGTCATTTACACCAATCCCGACATCGGCATCGGAAAGGAAACCGTCGGCGTAGAGGTTCTTCCTGACATTATTCTCATGCCCAATGTGGGGACACGCGGCATTGCATGGCAGGAAATCGAGGGGCGTAAACGTACCACACCGGCCCGCATGATGGTGTCCATCTTCCAGTTGGAGGATCTGACCAACATTCTGGTCCGGCTGACCGGCGATTTCCGTTGGGAAATGTGCAAGCGCGTGCAGGGCGCCCGCTGGAACGATATTTCGGAGGCGTCCCTCACAAGCGAATATTTCGATTACATCCAGTTCTACCGTAAGAACCACGAGCTGTCTGCGGACGCCAAGGACAAAATTAAGCTCAACATGAAAAAAGCGAAAAACAGCTATAAGGAAATGTTTATTATGGACTACGAAGCGTGGATTCTGTATGAAGGCGCCGGATCGCCCAGATTGAATAAGGTGTCCCGCAATATTATTTTTACTTACTGTCCTTTCTCCAAAGCGATCCGCACAAAGCTGATGGCGAACCCGCTTTACAAAGAGACCATGGGGCGCTACGATATTAAGCTTTCGCAGAAGCTCCACCATTATGACAATGTATTCCAGAAGTTGAAAAACACGGGAATGCCGATTCCTCAGGAACTGCAAATGCAACGCGACTATCTGTGTAAGTAGGTTTGATTCGCTAATATAGTGTTATTCTTCTGTAATATACTTATAGACTGTCAGGGAAAAAAACGGTATAGTAATAACAGACTTGATCACGGAAGTCAAGTCGGCAATAGCAATTCCGAAGAATTCCCCTTTTACACAAGCAAGAACCCCGAAGGCCAGGCCTCCGGGGTTTTTGCTGCGCAAACGCACATGTAACCGTTAATCTGTTGCAAACATAACGGGCAGGAAAACTTTCCTGCCCGATAATATGTACCGTATTCGTCTATTTTTTATCCGTACTTGCAGGCTTCACAAGGAAGAGACTGATCAACAGTGCGATAATATAGAGCACGATTGTAAAGTACAGCACGTTCTGGTATCCCACGGGATTCACCATATTTCCGTGCGAATCCTCGATAAAGCTGCCCGTATTGCTCACGATCAGGGTCGCAATCTGGTTGCCGGTAAGACCCGCAAACGCCCATGCGGAAAGGGTAATACCGTGGATTGCACTGATGCTGCCCATGCCGTAGTGGTCGGAAAGCAGGGTCGGCACATTGGAGAATCCGCCGCCGTATCCGGCATTTACCATAAAGATCAGCGCCAGCACCAGAATGATCAGAAGCATATTGCCCTCGCCGTTCTTAATACCGCCGGTAAGCATAACCGCGCCGGTAAATATAATTGAGAGCACGAAGATCAGCTTGTAAATTGTATTTCTGTCCTTCATCAGATCCGCCCACGCAGAGAAGCCGAGACGTCCGCCCGCATTGAAGATCGCGGATACGGTGGAGATCACGCCCACCACACCGGCAAGGCCGATACATTTCACGATCATCTTCTCCTGAGAGATCAGTGCAAGACCGCAGGTGATGTTGATGTAGAACATCAGCCAGATACCCACATAGTTGCTGACAGGACGGGTTTTGATGGTAGCCATGATACCCTGTCCCTTTTCCTTCTTCTGGGGCTCATGCCAGCCTGCCGGCTTCGCCAGAAGGAGGTGACCCACAAACATCATTACAAAATAAACCGCTGCAAGAATGTAGAACATCTTGTAAATGCCGCCCTCTCCGAGATTGGCAAGGAGCGCCTGCATGATGGGACTTGCAATCGCTTTCGCGCCGCCAAAGCCTGCTACCGCCAGACCTGTGGCAAGCCCCTTCTTATCCTCAAACCAAAGCATCAGCGTCTTTACCGGAGACAGATAGCCCGTTCCGAGTCCGACACCCATGATAAATCCGTAGCAGATATAAATACCTACCAGAGCGAGAACGCTGCCCGGATGGGTGCCTCCATAATAAATGAAGAAACCCGTGCCCGCCATACCAAGGGCAAATGTGATCGTTGCGATCAGGGAAGACTTGTGGATGTCCTTCTCCACCACGTTGCCCAGAAATGCCGCGGACATGCCGAGGAAGAAAATAGCGAAGCTGAACGCCCACTCTGTAGCTGCCTTGGAAAATCCTATGTAGTCAGCGATCTCCTGACTAAAGATAGACCAGCAGTACACCGTACCGATACTGAAGTGCAGGAGCAATGCCGGGATCGCGGCACGCACCCATTTGTTTTGACAGTTTTTCATACTTTTACCTGTTATCCTTTCGTTTATATTGAGTCAGATGCCCCGTCAATGATAACAGGATCTAACCCTCTCACAAAACTGTTTCTAACCTCTACCATTTTAAAACAAAACGACTGGAATTTCAAGCCACATTCATTTCCCTTGTCACGTTTTAACAGTTCAGCCTTCGGCTTCACTGTCACGTCTGATGCATACAAAATGCTCCAAAGTCGCATTTTGGCGCTTGCACTATTCCGCCATTCATTTCAACACCAGCACCGAAAATCCTGGCATCACAGCCTTACCGTTCTCAAAACGGATTTCTTCTTCCCCTGTGACAAGCGCACCGCGGATTTCTGTCTCTGCGCCAATCTGCTTTCCGTTTAAGGTAATACTGGTCAGATCCAGTTCCTCTGTCTCCGGCCCCGTCACAAACACGAGCAGAAGCTCCGAATCCCCGTAAGTCTTTTTGATGGCGCAGACGGTTTCCTTCGTATCTTCCGCCAGAAAATCCCCTGCAAGGACATACTCTGCCTTCCCTCTGGCAATCTCCGGATTCTGGTTCCGGATTTTGAGAACCTTCTTATAATACTGGTAGACGGAACGTTCGTCCTTCTCCTGCTCCTCCAGACTCTCAAACTTCATCTTCACGTCTTCCATATCCGCAGGCCCGTCGCACATCCCCGCCGCGTCAGGATTCATGCTCCAGTACATAGGCGCCCGCTTGTTCTCATCCTTGCCGGAGCCTTTCATGCCAAGCTCTTCCCCGTAGTAGAGAAAAGCCGAACCGCCCATAAACAGATTCATGGCGCCTGCCATCTTGGTCTGCGCGGCAGAGTTTTCCCCCGCATAGTAACCCGCACTTCTGCCCATATCGTGGTTGGTATAAAAAGGCGCGTCGATATAATCCGGGTTGTAGGCGCCGAAGGTTTCGTCCAGAGAAGCGACCGCCGCACCATACTTCGTTGCCGGTGAACCGTTCAGCACCTTGGATATAATGCCGTCCTTGTCCGCGAACGCGAAGTCAAAAACACTGTCGATGCCGCTCTCATAGTACTGCGCGTAGTCCGCCATATCAAGCCACGCTTCGCCCACAAGGTAAGCGTCTGGTTTCTGTCCCTTGACTGTATCAGTCAGCCATGCCAGAAAGGCAATATTGGACTGAGGCGCACCGGAATAAAACTCTTTTACCGCATCCAGACGGAAACCGCCCACCCCCATGTCCAGCCAGTACTGCGTGATTTTCGCAATCTCCTCCCGCAGGGGTTCGCAGTCTAAATTAAGATCGGGCATTTCCGACCAGAACTGCGCCTCATAATACCAGTCCGTCCCTTCCACCTGATAATATCCGCCGCCCTGCTCTTTAGAAAAATGATAATAGTCAAAATAAGGACAGTCCGCTGCGTCCGGCTGTGCGCCGCCAAGACCTTTCAGATAGGCGCACGCCTCCTGAAACCAGGGATTCTGCGAGGAGCTGTGATTTAACACAAGATCCATGATAACCCTGATCCCACGCTTGTCGCACGCAGAAAGCAGCTCTTTAAAATCCTCCAGCGTGCCGTATGCCTCGTCTATGGCATAGTAATCCGCCACGTCATACTTGTGATAAGTAGGCGAAGGATTCACCGGCATCAGCCAGATCCCGTTACAGCCCAGATCCGTGTCCGTGGCGTCGTCCCCGTCGTTGATGTAGTCCAGTTTGGAAATCAATCCCTGCAAATCCCCTATGCCGTCCCCGTCACTGTCACAGAAAGAATAGACAAACACTTCATAGTAGGTTCGATAGTTGTCGTCTATGATCTGCAGCGGGTTTTCCTCCCACGGCTCCGCAGCGGATATTTCCGCCTCCTGTTCCCCTGCGTCACTGCCGTCTGCAGGCGCGCCCTCACCTGCAGCGTCTGTGCCTGCGGCCGTCCCATCCGCCACGTCTCCCCCGTCTGCCGAAGCGTCGTCCGTTTCGGCTTCCTGCCCCTGCGCCGCCGCATCGGGCGGGTTTTTGCCATTCTCCGTCCCGCCGCATCCGGGAAGAACCAGAGCCGCCGCCAATATTCCCGCCAGAGTTCTTATATATCTTCTCTTCATCTCATCACACTCCATTTTGATTTCTTTTAAATTCTGCATTTATGTAAACCTTTCTTTGCAGACACAAACAAGCTGCACTAACAAGTACAGCTTGCGCCACCATAGTCCTGCCTGATTTACAAAGTAGGAGCGCGGCGGAGATATGGATTTCCGTCCGCGCCCAAAAAGCTTCTGCTTCTGACCTTACCCTTTCACAGAACCGCCTGTAATACCCTCCACATAGAACTTCTGCATAATCAGGAACAGAATCGAAATCGGCACGGATATCACCACGCCGCCCGCGCAGAATACGGAGAAATATTTCGCGATCATGGACTTGCTCAGCATGTTAAACAGGCCAATCGCCACTGTCCAGTCCGTCGCGATACCGGAATTTAACATCAGCTTCGCAAACACGAAGTCGCCCCAGGGTATCAGGAAAGAACTGATAACCGTGTACACGATGATGGGCTTGGAAAGAGGAATGATAATCTTAAAGAAAATCTTCGCCTCGGATGCGCCCTCTAACCTTGCCGCCTCGCTTAAGGAGACGGAAATCGTGTCCATGAAGCCCTTACAGATCAGGAAGCCAAGACCTGCGCCCGCAGAGTACACGATAATCATGCCGATATGGCTGTTTGTCAGGTTAAAGGTCTTTAAGATAAAGTAAATAGCGATCATGGAAAGCACGCCCGGGAACATATTTAAGATAATGCTGAAACTCATCAGCGACTTTCTGCCCGGGAACCGCAGCTTACTCATGGTATAACTCACCATCAGCACAAGAATGGTAGAGATCACACAGGTAAAGACCGCAATTACAAAGGTGTTCATAAACCACTTGTTGTACTGTACGATGGAATCCGCACGCAGGAATAACTGCGCGTAATTGTCTAATGTCCACGTCTCCGGGAAGAAGTGTGAGGTGTTGATTCCCTTATACCCGCTAAACGAGGTAACAAACAGCCAGAGAATCGGTATCAGCCACACCACTGCAAGGAGAAGCAGAACAACGTGTCTTAAAATAGCCTGAATCGTCTTTTTCATTATTGAAATTCCTCCTCCTTATCTCCCTTGATTGTTCTTGTAAAGGTAACCAGTGTAAACGCCGCGCAGATGATAAATACGATAATACCGATCACGGACGCCATCTTATAGTTGTAATACTCGTTCGTCAGCCTGAACAGCCATGTCACCAGCAGATCGATCTCCTTCGCGTTGGAGTTTGCGAGAAGCTGGTCGCTTGTGACATACACATCCTGCGTCAGCAGATAAATGACATTAAAGTTGTTAATATTCTTGACAAAGTCCGTAATCAGACTCGGCCCGGTTACAAAAAGCATGTACGGCATTGTGATTTTCACAAAGATCTGGAAAGGATTCGCGCCGTCGATTCGCGCGCTCTCAATCTGATCCTCGGGAATGTTCATCAGTACGCCCGTTGCAATCAGCATCTGATAAGGGATGCCGACCCAGATATTGATAATGACGATCATCACCTTCGCCCAGCCCGGGTTTGTCAGAAACGGAATGTAACTCAGATTCGCGGGAACAAGGCCCACATTCTTTAGGAAATCCGTGAGACCGATGCTCGTACAGAAGGTATTGACGATACCGCTGTCTGCGAAGAAGTTTCTCACCAGAAGCAGTGTCACGAACTGCGGCACCGCAATGGCAATGATAAAGAGCGTTCTCCACATCTTCGGCAGCTTCGTCTTCTTATTATTGATAAACTTGGCGAGCAGGATACCACCGATATAAGTCGTAAACGTAGCGAGCACTGCCCACTCCAGTGTCCAAGTTAATACTTTCTTAAAGGAATACCCAAAAGTCACTGTCACGGAATCCGTAAACAGGTTCTTAAAGTTTGACCATCCCACCCATGTAAACAGAGCGCTGGGCGGCATATGCTGCTGGTCATAATTGGTAAATGCCACTGCCACCAGCACCAGAATCGGCAGAATATTCATCAGAATGATACCGATTGTCGGCAGGGTAAGCAGCGTAATATGAAATTTTTCGTTAAACAGCGCCTGCACATCTTCCTTAAAGGTATTGATGTGCTCTCCGTTTTCTTTCTGAACCTGCAGGCGGTAAACCGCTTTCATGTTTGCGATCCAGAACAAAACAAATACAAGAATAAGGAACAGTGCCATAATGGAATTCAACAGAATCAGAAAAGAATTGTCATAGTCGTTGACCGTACTGGTCATAGTCAGCGGGTCAAACACCTGCTCAAACTGCACTGTGCCGAGCGTTCCGAACTTAGCAAGGTTTGGAGCCGCATAGCCGACACACAGCACGACAAACAGCGCTTCCACCAAAAACATGATAATACCGTTAATTACCTGCTTTCTCGCGAAATAGCCCGCGCCCATCAGAACCGCTGACAGCTTAACCCACACATCTCCCCTGACAAAGGCAATTCCAATATTTTTAAAATAATTACCTATCGCATTTAATGCCTTCTTCATATGAACCTCCATGCCAGAAGTAACCTTCTCTTTTTAAAAGAGGGCGAGTGAACACCACTCACCCTCTCTGTTTTTATATAATTTGTTATTCAACAGCCGCCGTGATACCCTCTACCGTCGTATCCAGAAGCTCCTGCAGATCGGTTCCGTCAGGATTACCGGATGCAAGAATCTGTCCAAGCGTCTCAGCGGGAGACCAGAAGTTGGCGCCTACACGCTGAGGTGTCGCATATGCTGCCTGCGCTGCCAGAGCGGAGATAGCCGGATTTGCCATTACCGCATCGGAAGATGCTGCCGCAAGGTTAGAAGGGCCAAGGCCTCTTGCTTCAAATCTTGCCGTCTGTGCTGCCTCGTTGGTTAAGAACTCTGCCAGAAGCATCGACCAGCCTACATTAGCGGAGTGCGGATTTACGCCAACCAGCTTATATCCGGAGTAAGAAGACATCTGGCAGTCCTTGCCGCCCGCCTTGAAGGTAGGAAGCTTGGTTGCCGCATAGTTGTCGCCCCATGCTTCTGCTGCCGTCTCTGCTCTCCATGTACCGTTTACACATGCTGCCACATTGCCCTCTGCAATCTGGGTAGCCATATCCTCGTCGCTCATATCTACAAGCACGCCTGACGCCGTCAGATCGAGAATTGCCTGCGCTACATCCGTACCGCCTGCTGCATTCCATGTACATGTGTTGGTAAGACCATCATCGTTCAGTGTCAGCTCAAGGCCTGCGCCCTGGAAGAATGCGTAAATATACCAGCCGTTGGAAATATCCATCGCGATCTTCTTGCCTGCCGCACCTGCTACCTCAACCATCTTCTCCAGGGACTGTACGTCGCTCTCGGAGAATACGGAAGAGTCATAGAACATAAAGTAACCGTTATCCGCCGTCATCGGATAAGCGTATACCTTTCCGTCCACAGCAGCCGCCTCCACAGCGCCGGTTGCATTCTCATTCACTACATCGAAGGTGTAGTTTGCCGCTACCTCCTGCAGTGCGCCTGCTTTTACAAGCTCGTTGATCTGGTCATCCGCAAATGCATACACATCCGCAGCCGCCTCTACGTCCGTCAGAACGGTATCTTTCGCGGTAGACTCACTCTCTGCACCGAGGGTAATATCAAATGTTACATCAGGGTAAGCTGCCTTAAACTCGTCCAGCAGCTTGGTGGTAAGGTCCTGATCCTCCTCAGAAGCCCATACCTTAAGTGTTACCGTACCTGTCGTCGCTGCAATCAGGTTTGCAATCGGGTCTGTTCCCTCTGCCGCAGCCGCGGGAGCCTCTACCGCAGGCGCCTCCTCTGCTGCCGGCTCTTCCGCCGCGGGTTCCTCAGCTGCAGGCGCTTCCGCTGCCGGAGCTTCCGCCGCAGGCGTCTCAGCCGCGCCGCCGCCACAGCCTGCCAGACAGCCGGCAGTCATTGCTGTTGCCAGTAAAGTTGCCAATACTTTCTTTTTCATAATTGAACTCTCTCCTTCCGACTTTGTGATCAAAAGTCAAATTTTTAGTTTCTATACAAAATGCGAAGCTGCGGCAAAACCGCCGTAATTCCGCACTTTATACCATATTCCTCCGCGCCACCGTCCGCGGCCGCTTCGCTTTTATGTGCAGTCAGGGTTTTTATATCCTAATGTATTAGGATATAGAGAAAGGGCTAGCCCTTTCTGCGAAATTTTCGTAAAGTTTCGTATCTGCTCAGGTTAAATTTACCACTTTTTTATGTCTGCTGTCAATACGGAAAACGTTTTTTCATCTTTTTTATACAAAAAGAACTGTCTCTCTTGCATTTTTATTCTATATCTAATATGCTTGTCTCATATCTGTCACGCTGCCAGCCCCGTGAGGGACACAGCGCTCCAAAAAGAAATACGGAGGTTATCATGACTACAATCAAAGATATCGCCAACTGTCTCGGCATTTCCGCCAGCACCGTGTCTAAGGGCTTAAACGGCGCAAGCGACATCAGCGAGTCCCTGCGTCAGACCGTGCTTGACACTGCTGTAGAACTCGGCTACACCACCAGAAAAATGCGCGGCAGAGATCACCGGAAAGTCTGCCTGTTCGTGGAAAACATGGATTATGAAACCCCTGAGCAGTTCGGCTGCGACATCATTCTGGGCTTCCGGCAGGTCGCCTTTCGGGAAAACTTTGACGTCACGGTATTTCCGGTCACACCCGATATACAGGCTGCGGAAAAATACGATACTTTTATGTTAAAACACGGGTTTGTCGGCGGTTTTATGGTCGGCTTCGCGCTTATGGACGACTGGATGAGTCAATTTGGCACAACCTCCATTCCAACCGCCCTCTTCGATAATTATATCCGGAAAAATCCGCTCGTAGCCTCCGTCGGCTCGGACACGTCAGAGGGCATCGACGACGCCATTGTCCATCTCATGCATCTGGGGCACCGCCACATCGCCCTGCTCAACGGTTCCTGGCATTCCTGTATCACGGAACAGCGTCGCCAGGCCTATATCGACAGTATGACCGCCCACAACCTTCCCTTTGACAAAGGCACCATGCCTTACGGCTACTATGTAGCGGATTCCGCCAAGGATCACATTGACCGCCTGCTCTCCATGGGCATCACGGCCATTCTCTGCGGCAACGATCTGATCGCCTCCGGCGTGATCGACGAGTGCCGCAAACGTGGCATCAGAATCCCCGGAGAACTCAGTGTGATCGGTTTCGACGATATCCCCCTTGCCGCCAGACTCGACCCGCCGCTCACCACCATCCGTCAGGATCGTTCAGAGCTTGGCAAGCTGGGCTTTTATGCGCTGCATTCCCTGATCAACCACATTCCCATCAGCCGGACCATGCTGCGCCCGCAATTGATTGTGCGCAAATCCACCGGCCCGGTTCCGTCTCAGCTTTCTCCCACTGCAGGCTGATAATCGCGGATCACTTCCAGCGCAGGCAGGGATTGACCATCATAGTCAAACAGCGCCTGATTCGCCCACTCATTGCCGCCCGGGCCTTTTTCTTCTATATACTTTAAGGCTTCCTCATTGGCCCAGCCCGATCCCGGCACCGGAATCCACGCCGGTTCCCAATAGAAAAATCCTCTGCATTTCTTCTCCGGCACCTGATCAATCACTGCAAACAGTGCCTTCATAAACGCTGACTGCCCCTCCTTCGTCATGGAAAACGGCAGTTTCTCCACCAGCGCAGGCCTTGTAGCATATCCCTTGCGCTCGTTTGCCGCAAGTTTCTCCCAGGATGCATAATCTTCCATTGTATAGCCCATGGAAACCTCCGCAATCACAAGTTCCTTGCCGTAACGTACCGCCAGATCGTTCATATTCTTCTGCAAATCCGAGAGACTCCCGTGCCAGAACGGATAGTAGGAAAGCCCGATAATCTGGAAGTCCTCCCCCCGCTCCATATAATGATCAAACCAGTCACGATACATCGGCGCGTTGCCGCCGTTGTCCAGATGGATCATCACCGGCATACCGCCGTCCAGAGAACGCACCGCCCGGATGCCCGCGCTGACAAACCGCGCCAGATTATCGTAATTGCCGCACTCCGCGAGCTTTCCGCAGGGCCAGAGCATCCCGTTGGTCAGCTCGTTTCCGATCTGGATCAGATCCGGGTACGCCCCCGCATCCAGCAGGGTCAACAGCGTATCTCTCGTAAAGGTATAGACCGCCTCGGTCAACTGTTCTGCATCCATCCCGCGCCACGCCTTGGGCACCCGCTGTTTTCCAGGATCCGCCCAGAAATCGCTGTAGTGCATACAGAGCAGCACTTCCATGCCGTGCGCTTTCGCCCGCTTCGCAAGCTCTATCGTCGTTGGCAGATCGTTGGTTCCCGCCCCGTAAGGCGTGCCGTCCTCCGCATAAGGATCATTCCACAGTCTGAGCCTGACCGCATTCGTCCCATAGCTTTTCAGGATCTCAAACACGTCCTTCTCTTCCCCGTGGTCATAAAATTTTCCGCCAAGGCTCTCCACTTCTTTGATCGTGGAGAGGTCCATGCCTTTATAAAACTTCATATTTTGTCTTCCTTTTCTCTGCCATAAGACCGGCCACTGCGGAGAATGCCCGTTTTTTGGCATTCTCTGGTGTGAGACTTAGTGCTTCTTAGCGAAGCAGCCTCTGCTGCTGAGTTCCAGAAGCACTTCTCACACTAATCAAACTTCGTAAACCGCTTCATCGCGTCCTTATACCGGAACCGCACCAGCTCGTTCTTTTCGAGCACGTCTTCCTCGGTCCCCACATACTGACAGCGGATGCAGTGATATTCCTTCTTATCCTTGTCATAAAACATATCAATATCCAAGTCTCTCATAAAGCAGGAGGGACACCTGTAATTTAATTTGCCTTTGCCAGATTGAGCCATGTCGCAAATACCTCCTTATCTTTTAACAAAGTGGTGTAGCCTAACGTGAACATCGGGGAGAACGCATATCCCTCCTTGATGTAGCCGACCGCCTCTTTCTTTTCACAGCTTATGGACACTCTCGTCCCGATTTCGGGAACCACTGCCGCCGCCTCTGTCGCGCCCTGCATCAGCGCCTCGCGGCACTTGTAAGCGTAGTCGATCTTTTCTGTGGCGGAGCCGTCGGTCACGGACAGTTTCACGTTGCTCATGTCCTCGGAATACTCCGTGGTGCCGTAACAAGCCACCATGTACTCGTTGATCTCCACCTCCGCGTTCGGGTCGCTCATCTCAAGAATCGTCCGCTCGATCTTAATGCCTGAGCTGCCCTCCTCGAAGTACATCTTCGTCTGTAATTTCACGGTCAGATCATGGAACGCAATGTCCACCGGATCAAGGGTCAGGATTCTCGTATTGCCCTCCTGTGAAAAATGCGCTTTCGTCCGGCACAGACACAGATCCACTTCCTCGCCGTTGTGGGTCAGCTTCGCGCTCCTGACCGTACCCTCACCCGCATAGTGGGTAAAGTAGCCAGCCCGGTACTTCTCCTGAATCAGGAAAGGATAAGACGCATCCGTCACATGCTTCGTGCCGATACCAACCGGCCATTCCAGCTTCGCCGCGTAAGGCCGCAGGTCTACAATCGCGCCGCCCTGATCCATGTTAGCGCAGACTCTCATGAAAGGATCGCAGTACCAGAAAAGCTGTTTGTCCGATCCGTACAAAATATCTCTCCACAGCGCGCACTCCGGCTCGGTCAGCCTTCTGTTCGCACGGTAAAAGTCCGCGAACTCCGCCATGGTCATATCGTCTAACTTACCTTCCTTTTTCAGCTGCCCGTAATACGCCATGCCGTCCTCGTAGGATTTCAAGAGCAGCTCATAGGGCGCCTCCCAGCGGCCCATCTTGTTCATCCAGCCCGGTCCCACAAACATCATGTTGTAAGCGTAGCCGTTGTTGTATTTTGCCAGCGCCCGGAACTGGTCAATCAGATTATACAGGTACGGATAATCCCAGGTCTTGGAAGCGTAACACATACTCCGCAGCACGTTTTGCGGGTGCGTCCCGAAATTGGAGCCGTTGCCGTCATAGCAGGCAATCAGATCCCTGGACAGGTGGGGAATCGCCACAATGCCCGAATCCTCCGCCTCGTTCGCCGCAGGCGCATGGGTGTTTTGCTTGCTCGGAATCCAGGGCGCCCAGGGGCCGCCGTCCATAAAGGTGTACCACGAATTGTTGCAGGTATGATAAGCCTTCGGGCCTTCCTCCCAGCAGGTAGCCACGGCGCATTTCACCATGGGATATTTCTCTTTGATATAATTGGTCAGATCGGCGTCCATATAATAGGAGCCCGTGGACTCCGGATAGAAGCCGAACCTGTCATGGAATTTACCGAACACATCGTCCACGATGGATTTCTTGTCCTCCATGGAAAACATCCAGATACAAAAATCCTTCGTCTTATATTTCTCGCGGAACTCCTCGCAGGGAAGCCCCAGAAGGGACAGCGCGATCTCGTCGCCGTACTGCTCGTGATCCGCCTTCGCAAGCGCCACCGCTTCGTCATTAAACAGGGAAGCGTAAGTCATCTGAATCGTCGTCTTTAATCCGTTCTTGTGCGCAATCGCCTGCTGTGTCTTAAAGATATCGAGCGACTCTGTCAAAAGCTCTTTTCTGCCGATATCCTCCTCCTTGCCGTGCCCGGTCACCTTCTCCGCGTACTCAGGTACCATCTCCGGCCGATGGATGATGTTTACAATAAACTTATCCATGTGCCCCGTCCTCCATTTTTTATTAAGTCTGTTTTGCTTTCATTTTCGTTACTGCATACAACACTTTTCTGCACATTGCTCTCTTGCCGCACATCCATTTGGTAGTTTTCACTTTGCGCAATCGGTTGTTCATGCTCAAATAATAACAAACTGCACAGAGCTTGTCAATACATTTCTCCCAAAATAAGGCATGATTTTCTTCTGCATCTTATAAAAATTTTTACCTGACCGGCGTCTCGGACTATCCCTGCCGCAGACACCGGAATACCTTGAGAGAAGCCAGCGGATGACCGTAATAGTCAAACAATGCCTGATTGTCCCACGACGATCCTCCGTAATATTTACCGGCATCCTTCGGGTCATAACCGGACGCATAGGAAGAAGCCCATCCGGCGCCTTTTTCCTCCCACGCCTCCTTATTCGCCGCAAGCGTCTGATCCGCGTCCGCCGCGCCTTTTTCCCAGACATTGACCGGCAGCCATGCAGGTTCCCAGTAAAAATAGCCAAGTCCTGCATCTCCCACAGCAGCCACCGCCGCACAGACATCACGGATTTCCCCGGCCTGTCCCTGCACTGTGGCCGGATACTCCGGCAGCACGTCCCGCGCACCGATGCTGTTGGCTGTGCCGTCCCCGTCGCCCGTCGTGTAGGGATAAGAATTTTCGACCACCAGCACATCCTTCCCGTAAGCCTCAGACACCTTTTGCAGCGTGTCCGTCAGGTTCTCCATCGTTCCGTGCCAGAAAGGATAATAAGATACCGCAAAAATATCGTAATCGACCTCTTTCTCTTTCAGCTTCTGCGCCAGCGCAAGCGTCCCCGTCTGATCCGCAATATCGGTAAAATGTACAGCCACACGGATCTCCTGTCCGCGCTCTTTGGCCACGTCCCTGACCGCTCTGGCTCCTGCCTGCAAGAGCAGTCCCCGCGCAGGCCAGTCCGTTTCTCCCGCCATGCCGTTGTTGATCTCGTTGCCGATCTGTACCATCCCGACGTCCGCTCCGCCATCCAGAATTTCCTCAAGGCTCTGCACTGTAAACGCATAGAGCGCTTCCGCCTTCTCTGGGGCTTCCATGCCCTCCCACGCCTTCGGGCACATCTGTTTGGAAGGGTCCGCCCAGAAGTCGGAATAATGGAAGTTCACGCAGAGCTTCATCTGCTCTTCTGCCGCCCGCCTGCCGATTTCAGCCGCTGCCGCCGTATCGCAGTTACCGCCGCCGTAGCCCTTCCCGTTCTCGTCAAAGGGATCGTTCCACACCCGCACTCTGATATAGTTCACCCCGTTTTCCGAAAGTGTCCGGAAAATGTCCTGCTCCTGTCCGGCTTCGTTATAATAGACAACGCCGCTCTCCTCCTCCGCGAGCACACTGGAAATATCCACGCCGCAGATAAAATCCTCCCGCAGCCCTTCTATCGGTTCCACATGTATTTCCCCTGACGCCCCGGTTTCTGCGCCTGCCTGCCCCGCGTCGTTCTGTTTCGCATCTGCCTGCTCCGCGCCATTTTCTCCTGCCGTCGTTTGTTCCGCATCTGCCTGCTCCGTGCCATTTTCTCCTGCCGCCGTTTGTGCCGCATCTGTCTGCTCCGTGCCATTTTCTCCTGCCGCCGTTTGTTCCGCATCTGCCTGCTCCGCGCCATTTTCTCCTGCGCCCGCCTGCCCCGTGGATACGGACTCTGTCTGCAAAGTCCCCTCCGCGCCACAGCCCGCCAGCAAAAGCGCCGCCATCACTGCCCAGGCAAGCATACGCCGTTTCCCTCTTCTCTTCGTTCCCGCCATTTCCATTTCCTCCGTTTCTTTCTGTCTCTGCCGCATTCCGGGTTCGCGTTGCTCGTCATAAGTCTTCCGCCGTCTGCGCTCATGCAAGCATGGCGCTGCCTTCGGAAGCCTTCTGACTCTGTATCTTTCCGGCTCCTTGCATAAGCAGACCCGTAATGCTCCGCATTCCGGGTTCGCGTTGCTCGTCTTAAGCCTTCCGCCGTCTGCGCTCATGCGAGCATGGCGCTGCCTTCGGAAGCCTTCTGACTCTGCTTATGCGCGCAAAACGGACAGCAGTATGGATTGCCATAATGCTGCCCGTAAATCATACCATATTCTGCCTGATCACTTAATGATGTCTTCCTCCGTGATGGCCGCCGTGGTGTCCACCGCCGCGGTAACCGCTTCCCTGCCCTGCGTTCTGGTTCGTGCTCTGTCTCACACAGGAATTATCACAATAACCGTTCGCGTGGTTGTAACCACAATAATTCTGGCTGCCGTGGGTGTGCTGTCCTGCCACCGTACATCCCTCCACATGGCAGACCCCGACCACGCCGCAGGTACCGTCGCAATAACCGTGCTCATGACCGTAACCGCAATAAGTCTGGCTGTTATGGACATGATACCCCGTCTCCGTACAGCCATCCACCGTGCAGACCCCGACCACACCACAGGAACCGTCACAGTAGCCACACGCATGATTGTAACCGCAGTAAGCCTGACTGTCGTGCAGGTGATACCCTGTCTCCGTACAACCCGCTACCGCACATACGCTGACAGCGCCACAGGAGCCGTCGCAGTAACCTCCCGCATGGGCATATCCACAATAAGTTGTATTATCATGCGTGTGTAACCCGGTTCTCGTACAGCCATCTACCGTACACAACGAACAAACCGCGTTCACCGCGGCACCTGCCTGACCATGATGTCCGTGAGCGGACACAGGCATGACCACCATTCCGGCCATCAGCAAACCCGCCGCTCCGTATGCAAACAATTTCTTCATCCACACAGATGCTCACCTCCTTAGATCCTTATTCCCATCATATAAGCTAACATATGCATTGTCAATAGGACTGCCGGAATCTTTTCGTGGTTTCATAACAGTGAAGCCGAAGGCTGAACGGTTACGTGGTTTCCCGCATCCGGATCTCGTACCCCAGAAGTGTGCGTCCCTCCGCCGACTCCCCATCCAGCATACGCAGCAGCAGATCGCACGCCTTTTTCCCCAGTTCCTCCACATCGAACCGGATGGACGTGACAGCAGGGATCCTGTTTGCCAGCATGGAACTGTCATAGAAAGAAGCAATCTGCACCTGCTCCGGCACAGCCACCTGTCTCGTCTGCATGACATTCAGCACACAGCCGCACAGGAAATCATCCATGCATACGATCCCCTCGACCTGCTCCGCCAAAAGCCTTTCCACAAGTTTTTCCACTTCCCGTTCCTCATCCACGTTGAGAAAAACATGCCTGCTGCCATCCCACTGCGGCCGACTGGCAAAGGCGTCCTCAAAGCCCGACAGACGGTTTTTCGTAACCATATATTCCTCCCTGCCGCCGATCAGTGCGAGACTGCGGACACCCCCGTCAAGCAGTCTCCCCGTCAGCTCCCGGCAGGCTCCCCTGTGGTCATTGTCAATCTGTACCACATCCGCTTCATCGGTGCTGCCAATCGCCACAAATGGTACGCCGTTCTCCCGCAAATAGCGCATGGGCGCATCGTCCGTCAGCGTCCTTGTGAGAATCGCCCCGTCGATTTTGCGATTCGTCACCGCCCTCTCAAGCTGCGTGATTTTGTCGGCAGTCACCATGGAAAGCAGCACATCATACCCCGCCTCAGAGGCCGTCCTGCTGATTCCCAGCATACATTTCTGGAAAAAGGGAAGCTCCATAATCTGATAGTCTCCCGGCAGCACCAGCCCCAGATTAAACGTCTTATTCTGTGCAAGTCCCTTGGCTACCACATTCGGACTGTAATGATGCGCTTCTATATATTCCTGCACTCTTCTTCGCGTCTCCTCCCCGATCCTGCCCTTGCCGGACATGGCTCTGGACACAGTGGTTTTAGACACGCCAAGCTCCTGCGCGATATCCGCGATTGTGAGATTTCTGTCTTCCATGGCATTTCGTCCCTTCCCCGCAAATCATATTACTATTGGTTTTTACGCAAGCCGCAGGGAGGTTGACCGTTATGGTCACTCCCAACATGCTCCTTACCGGCGCACATCTGGCTGCGCAAGCGGTTGCCCGATATCAGATTACCAGATTCCACCCAATTGCGCAACCGGATTCAAAATTCCCCGCTTCGATAAATTCAGCCCTTTTCCCGTAACTCTTCCGTACATATTCCACTGTCACGTCTCCGGAGAGTGTGGTATACTTAACCCATCCCCAATTTTACAATTACACAGGATAGGCAATTGCGAAACTCTTCAAATCGCGACTGCATTGTGCAAATTGCATAATTATAAGCAGACCCTTGCAAAACGCCGGTACTTGGCGAGGTTTTTTCGAGCCTGGCACCGTTGCGTTTGGAACGGAGCGAAAGCGAGTCTGCGTTGATTATGCTATTTGTTCTCATTCAACAACCTTAAAAGAGTTTCGCTAATGCCTAATTACACAGGAAATCAAAAGGAGGATTCTTTGTGATGAAAAAGCTAACCCGCAAAGCCTTATATCTGGCGCTGGCCGTATCCGTTCTTTTAGGGTGCGTTCTCTCTGCTCCGGTTCCGGTCAGGGCCGCTGGCCCTGATCCCATGGAAGTGCATTTTATAGATGTGGGACAGGGCGACGCCACACTGGTCACCTGCGGCGGCCACGCCATGCTGATCGACGCAGGCGATGATTCCAAAGGCACCGCAATCCAGAACTATCTAAAGAAGCAGAAGATAACCAAACTGGATTATCTGATATTGACTCACCCGGACGCCGACCACATCGGCGGCGCGCCCGTGATTATCACAAAGTTTGATATCGGAAAAGTGTTTGTCTCGAACTTTGAGAAGGATAACAAGACCTATCAAAAACTGATACAGTCGCTGGACGATAAACGAATCAAAGCGTTGACTCCAAAGATCAACGCTAAGTATTCGCTTGGTACTGCCGGGATTACCATACTTGCTCCCAACGATTCATACGATAATCCCAACGATGCCTCCATCGGGCTGCTTCTCAAAAACGGAACCCGTTCCTTCCTGTTTACGGGAGATGCAGGCGAGGATGCCGAGAACGATATTTTAGAGACAGACATTGATATCTCCGCGGATGTATATAAGGTCGGCCATCACGGCAGCAAATATTCGACCTCCAAAGAATTTTTTGAAGCGGTCGATCCCTTTTATGCGGTGATCAGCTGCGGAGAAGGCAATTCTTACGGCCATCCCCACGCGGAAACGCTGAACACCCTCCGCACAAACGGCGTTATGGTTTACCGGACGGATGAAGCCGGTACGATCATCGCGTCCACGGACGGCAAGTCGATCTCCTTCAACGTACCCGCCTCCGAAAGCTGGAAGGCAGGAGAACCGACCGGCGGCAGCTCCGGCTCCTCCACAAAATCGACGACGCCCGCTAAAGCCTCCGCCGCCCAGACACAGAAACCGGCGGAAACATCACAGCCGAAAGCGCCTGCCGGTACCGGACAGACTGCTGCACCCGCTGCCTCTGAACCGGATCCGGCACCAGCAGCGCCGCCTCAGAATGAAACCGCGCCCGCCGTGGAGGAAAAACCACAGGACAGCGCGCCGCCTGTCACCAACGGGCTGACCTATGTACTGAATGTCAAGACAAAGAAATTCCACTATCCCACCTGTAATTCCCTGCCCACCACCAACAGGCAGGACAGCTCCGAGAGCCGGGACAGCATTGTCACGCAAGGGTATGTGCCGTGTAAAAGATGTAATCCCTGAGCGGTTCACGACACAAAAATCCGGCATAGAGGTTTCCTTCTTTTGCCGCAAAAAGCTCTGCAAACTCCCATCCGGCATGTTTGCAGAGCTTTTTCCTTTTTATGTATGACGCTATCCTATACCCGGTAGCCGCTCAACTCCCGGTTCATAACCGAGATGGCAGAAAACGTATCCGCCGTCGTCGTCTCTATATTCTTCATCTCCTCGTCTATGGCCGCGATAAGCTCCGAAAGCTGGATAATCTCCGCGTTGTTTTCCTCAGAAGCCCCACCGACGGATTCCATTGCCATCCCGATCTTTTGCAGCACCCCCGTATACTCTTCCATATTTTTTAAAAGACGCTCCATGGATTTTCTGATTTCATCCGATTTTTCCGCGAAGCTGTGGGACAGCCCACCAAATTTCTGATAATCTCCTGAAATTTCGTTCTCCAAAAAGTGAAGCATTTTATCCGCCAGCATTCCAAGACCCTGTATGGCTTCCACCACGTCTTTGCTCATCTTCTGAATTTCATTGGCGGCCTCATTGGTGTTGCCCGCCAGCACGCCAATCTCTCCTGCCACGACGGCAAAGCCTTTTCCCGCTTCCCCGGCCCTCGCCGCCTCGATAGACGCATTCAGCGCCAGCAGATTCGTCTGCCCCGAAATCCCCAGAATCGTCTCGGAGAGTTCTTTGATCCGAAGCACCGCCTCCGCTCTTTTCTTTTCCTCCTGAAGCATCCCTGACATCATCCCGACGGTTTTCCCGATCCCCGCAAAGGAAGTCTGCGCCGTTTCATTCAGCTCGCTCGACGAGACGTTGATCTCCTGCAGACCGATCGTATTTCCCGCAATCACCTCAACGATGTTCTGTATGTCTTTATATACAAAGTCTACCTGTTCGCCCACCGTCCCGACAGATGCCGCAATCTCCTCGGAAGCCGCCACCATGGAATGTATGGTGTCGTTGATACCTGCCACCTGCGCTGCCGAACCGGACACATGGGTGTTGATATTACCCATTTTCTCCTCAATACTGTCGGTTCCGCCTTTGATTTCCCTGACCGTATTGGCCGTTTTCTCCAGAAGACGGTTTAAGCTGTTTCCAATCACTTCAAGCTCATCCCCCGAGGTGATGTTTAACACCTTCGTCAGATCCCCGTCGTCGGACGCAACCTCCAGAATCTTATCGTTTACCTTAATAAAATTACGCCGCATTCTGACTGCAACCAACAACGCCGCCACAATTGCGAAGAGCAGAGCCGCGGCCACTGCCAATAAAATATTGCGTATCAGACTGTTTAAGGAGGTCTGTATGGAGGACGCCTCATAATCCACCGCCACAATACCAAGCGCCTTACCGTCATACAAAATCGGCGCATACCCGCTGTAAAAGGTGCCCCACTCGTCGGTAAACGGATCCTTCGTCACGGACGGATGTCCCTGCATCGCCTCAAACATGGCTTCCTGCGCCTCATAGTCCTCCGCGTATTCTCCCGGATCATCCGGATCCGTATCCACCACGAACTGAAACCAGTCCGCATCTTTAGGCATCAGCGTGTAAACGTAGGTGACCGATTCGCCGGCCAGAAAGAAACGCAGACTATCCTTCACCACCAGACACGCCGCCCCGTCTCCCTCTACAGCCTTCGCGAAAACTTCTCCATCCACATTTTCCGCGGCTATCACCGCAATTTCCATCACATCATCCTTGCATTTCTTTTGCAGAAAATTACCCATATCTGTATAGGCAACACTCCCCACAATCAATGCCACAACAAGAGCTGATCCTAAAATAAAAAGGAAAAGCTGCGCCGCAATACTGAGTTTTTTAGTCTTCATCTCTTCCGCCCCCTCCTTTGTGGAACTAGCCGCAAAAGTGTCGGTGTTATTATACAGAAAAGAGGGGGTTGGCGGAAGGGGAATGGTATAGATTGCGGGTTTGAGGGTATGCTTTGCGTGGTTGGTTTACATAATACGCATCTACCGACTCCTGCTCTGGGCATATCTTATTTTAACTGCCTGCGCAATGAGACTGCTTTAAGAATTCCGGGCACAATCAGTACCATTTTCTTCTCTTACCCGGATCAGCTCATTGATCTCCTCTGCCTGCATTTCCTGTCGCTTGCGAAAATACCAGAAGATAAACCCATCAGTGAATAAAAAGATTACCGTAAAAGAGGCAAAGACGGAAACATCCATGCCCTTCCAGAAGAATATCCTGGAAATAAGCAATGACAGCAGATACAACACCACCGATTCTGCTATACAGTTATGACTCCATTTGCGGAATTTTATTCTGCTAATCAGCGTATCTATAAACTGGCATGCAACAAGCCACACAAACAAGACCGGCAGGAATGGGGAAACTTCATTCCCCCACAGCAGATCAAGCCCCCAGTTTGCAAGCACGATCAGGGTAAAGCAGATGCAGGTAGATGGAATTCGGTTCCATAATAGATTTTTCATAAATTTTCTCCTTTCAGCTTATTTTTCAATACTTCGATGTAATTACGGGTAACGATCTGGGTTTCCCCATTCACCAGAAAGGCTTCCAGCCGATGATTATAAAGCGGGCGCACGCTTTTCAAATAATCGGTGTTGATGATACAATTTTTGCTGATCCTTATAAAAGAAGTATGAAGCACTTTTTCTTCCAGCGCAGCCAGCGTATCCCGGCAGAAGTAAACCTCCTTTTCCAGATAAAGAAAGGTTTTCCCGTCCGCAGAATCCATAAAATAAATTTGTTCCAGCGGAATTTGGTACTCCTTCTCTTCCTGATACCCCGTTAAGGAAAAGCCATGCTGCCGGATCAGCTCAATCAAATGACGGAGCCTTCCATCCACATGGGCACAATTGATAATAATTTCTGTTTCGGAAACCGCAAGATCCTGATGGATAGTCAACTTCATTTTTCTCCTCCTCCCCGCCTCGGCAAAACTATCGTATCATTCAGGCGTGGGCAAAACAATACCCCGGCAGGCAAGATGCCCTATGCCGGGGTGAAATACCTTTTTTATTCCCTTTTCCTAATACTATAGCTTTACGATATTGAATACCAGATGGAGCATACCTTTTTCCCTGCTCCTACGTCCAACGCCATCGTTCACCTTCCCGGTAACCTCCAAATCCTGCCGTTCCCCTGATGACAGGCTGTAAGTCTCAAATACACTCTTTCTTTTCTCGGCATCGGGCTTATCAAAGTTAAAATATAACAACCCTTCTATGTATTCTTCGTGCAATGATTCATCAATACCATCCAGAATTGGATAATAGAGTTTATCTGCCTTCCTCTTTCCCATGAATTTTCTACCCCGGCAAACTATCTCACGCTCTAGTCGGAATACTCCCCTCCACGCACACCGCCCCATACCCCGCTAACGGCAAGTTATTGCCACAAATTTTTTTACCTTTTTTGAGTGGAAATCGCTGAAAGGCGCATAACTTCGTGGGGCGTATGGTAAATTATTGCTAAGTCGGGGCAAAATTGATGGTAAATTATTGTCAAGTTATTATATCTTCAAATTCTCTGTACTTTATAAATCTTTCGTTCTTTTAGAATTTACTCCTTTTCCCAATACCTTTATTACCAAAAAACATACAAATATCTTTCTACTTCTCATAACCACTTATAAAACGCCCAATGTATTATTTCCTACTTTTATATATTCACTCCTCAAATTTTTTATTAAGAAATTTACTCCATTTTAATAATGCATTTCCATACCTCAACTTAGAAGATTCCAACCAATTCCTATGGAATTTATCATTCAATTTTTCGCCCAATAGTTCCTTAACATAACAAATTGTATCACTCTCATTTATAGTCTTAAAAACCTCATTTAAACTCTTCAAAATGGCTAATTCATCACCGTTCCGTTGCACACTAACAGTGGTTGTTAATATTTCTAATGCATTTCTATAACCTTTATCTTTTAATTCTACATAATTATTTTTTCCACTTTCAATCATCTCCCAAACTTCAACTACTTTTTCTGGTGAAGTCTGTCCCCAAAATAATCCTGTTGCTGATACACTATACCTGCTTCTACTTCTTCGTCTTTCACTATCAAATTTAATATTCGATAATTCTGGCGCTTTTATAAAATAACCTCCGACCTTCTCCACAAAAAAATTTAATTTTATAAACCAATCAAATATTTTACTAGAGTATATATTTCTTGTTTTATCGTTTAATAATTTTTCATTATATGTTTTATCAAACAACACTCTAAAATCTGAATATGTGAAACCATTTTTGAGTTCTTTTTGGCTTTCGATATATAAAATATGGCGTTTAAAAAAATCCCATAATAATTCTATGCTTCTATCTAAGCTATCAACCATCAGATATATTTTCTCGCTTTCCCGTTTTGCCAGCCCAAACATAACCATATCAATCATAACATTATCAATAGTGGAACTTGTAAGTCCAACTCTATTGCATAACTCATTATAAGACAAAACATTTTCTTTTTCTAATAACACTATGATAACTTTACATATAGTCGAAAACATATATTGTGGAATATAATCTAACGTAATAGTTGGTGTCGTTCCATTTACAATATAATCTCTAAATATATCCCAATAAAGTGTAAGTTTAGATCCACGGTGTATCACAATTCTCTTATTAATTAATAATTGTAAGACATTATTTCCATATAAATCAAGTATACGATTGTAGTCCGCCGGAGTATCTTTTGCAATATCTTTCAAACATGCATGTTCCTCACCTGTTAATTCGGATATATCTTTATCAAATAATTCTGTTATTTCTAATTTTCTTCCTATTACATTTTCTTGTGAACTTCCCTCTTTAATTAATTCAAATACATGAATACACAATTTCTTCAAAAG
>ERZ808051.485-NODE-485-length-43583-cov-10.908082_pt1 | contig 43583 bp, 44 predicted proteins | sample MGYA00380199_ERZ808051 | MGnify/ENA primary metagenome ERZ808051 (study PRJEB31490, sample SAMN06133391) | mouse gut metagenome | isolation source: J11 | host: mice | place: China: Chengdu | collected 2015-05 ... | reverse complement strand
CAATTCAAATTTCTAAATTTTTTAGACAGTCCCATCACTTTCATTAAACTATCTGCATCGATATATTTCTGTACTGCTTCCGTAATAACAAGCAGCATTTTTGAGATTTCTTTAAGGACTCTCTAAAACCATAGCTTCCATGCTCAGTATCTACTTCTCATATTAACCTCTAGCCGGACTTTTGGGAACAAACTCCAATTTCAGCGTCATTCCCATTAATTCCTGTCCTTTCTGCAAGCTCTTTTTGGGTAAGATTTTGCGAAATCCTTGCGTCAACCATTGCCCGGATCACATCCATTTCCGGCTGGATGTCTTCCCATTCCTTTCTGAACTCATCATCCTGCAATTGTTCCTTTAAAAATTCCTGAAATTCACTCATTTTCTTTCACCCTTTCCAAATAGTCTTTACGATATAATTTTGCCAGCCTTATTTCCTGCTTTGGCGTCTCCTGCGTCTTCTTAATAAATCCATTCGTCATTATAATTTTCTTTCCATAGCAGAAAAAATATAAAACTCTGGTTATATCTGTTCCGACTTTTCCACGGATTTCAAATATTCCATCATCCAGATGTTTACTGTATGGCTCTCTTAACTGATTTCCCTTTTCCTCTAGCACATTAATAATTTCTAAAACTTTTGCCCGCATTTTAACATCCAGACCAAGGATAAAGTCTTTTGCCGTTTTTTCACCGTTAGCTTTAGTTTAAAATTCCACCTCAAATTTATCCATTGTAATCTCCAATTTTCTTTCTATATTTAGTATATGGCATATATACCATATTGTCAACAATATGCCCGCTGAATACAAATTCAAATACTAGAGATTTTCAAATTTACTGTACGCTGAAATCTGCAAAAAGGTCAACAACCTTACAAGTTATTGACCTTTCCCTGTGTTGAATTTCTCTCAAATAGTATCTCACCAATTTGATATGGATATATAGAAATCCGCATGAACTTTTATGAAACCTCAAATCCCGCAAGATATTGTAAACACTGAGGTTTATAGACATTTATGAGAATCCGTAAAGATATAAAACCAGCCTCGCGTATTACGATGCCTCTATTCATATTTCTTCAAAAATTCGTCTGGAAGAATTGCGGGAACTCTTGATGAAACAAAATCCTTTGTATTTCTCGTCACAATGTAATCTGCAGAAATTGCAAAAGCACACTCTTCTTGAAGACAATCTTCAAAATCACTAAAATCTTCATTATTCAAAGCAGAAAGTATTTTAAAAGAATCAATCCCTTCCACCCTAACAATCTGGCAAATATCCTTTAACGCTTCTCGCCGTTCCTCTCTCGTCATAAATTTCCGCAAAATATAAAAAAGATTTGGAACAGAATGAGCTGCAATATATCCATGGATTCTTTTATCTGCGCACATAATAAGAATATTATTCGCAATATCATAATAAGGATCTCTGCCTAATAACAGGTCAGCCAAAATATTTGTATCAATCAAAATTCGCATATTTTTCCTCTCTAGCCTCTGCTAACTCAGCTTTGTAATCAATCTCTACATCCCTTTTCTTACGAAACCGCTGCAAATCTTCCAGTGCTATTTGTTCCAGCGTCATACCATCTTTTTTTGTATTTTCGGACAGTTCCTCTACACTTTCAAGGAGCTGTACTACATAGAATAACTTTTCCTCTGGCATACGCCTGATTATATCAACCGCTCTTTCTTTCAGCATCGTCATAATATTCCTTCTTTCTTTTCGCATTTCTCTATTATTATATCAAATAACCGAATCAATCACACCACTATTTTTCCGCAGATTAATTTTGCTTAACAACACACTGTCTTTACTACTTTCTCTGCACGAATCCCGTTCACCATTATGCCTGTTCCATACAGTCCATTTCAGAATTACGAGTCTATCTGCATACCATATATTGTATTTCATCATACATTTTGGCTCAATATTTAGTATTACCAAAATATCTACATGCTAGGACACAAAATATTCGACAGCATTATTCGGAAAAAACTCTTTAAACTCTCCATATAATTGCCCTGCCAGTGTCTTGTTATGTGCTATGACAAGCGTTGGTTTATCTAATTGCTGGATGATGTTTGCCATCGTGAAGGTTTTACCGGAACCCGTGACACCGAGAAGAGTCTGGAACTGGTTGCCTTCTTTAAAACCCTTTACCAGTTCTTCTATGGCCTGTGGCTGGTCGCCTGTGGGGGGGGGCGTATTGTGACACTAATTCAAAATGATCCATGATAATAATCTCCATATAGACCATTTCCATTTTGGAAATAGCGAAAAAAAAACAGAACCCACATTCTCCTTGACCTAAAGGCAACTTGTTGCTATAATTCATATATGCAACAAGTTACTTATGAGGGAATCACATGAACACCGATGATCTGATCTCAAAATTTTCCGACACCACAGAAAACCAGATGAAGGCTGTTTTCAGCACATTATTCATTGCCGGCAATAAACTGCAGACACTTTTCGATAAGAATATTCCCCAGATATCGCTCAAGCAGTTTATGCTGCTGTCGATCGTCAGGCAGTCAGGAGACCCGTTAACTTTTACGCAGGCTGGAAATCTGCTTGGCTGCTCCAGACAGAATATAAAGAAGCTGGCCGATGTTCTGCTGAAAAAGGGCTTTATCGAGGTGAGACAGAGCCCCGCAGATCCGAGAGCCATGTGCATCTACCCCACGGAAAAGGTTTCCGCTTACTTTGAAAACGACTTTTCTGCCTACCAGAAGGAATTAAAGTATCTTTTTGAGGTCTATACAGATCAGGAGATCGAAACGCTTTTTGATCTTTTGACCAGGCTCTATGCGGGAATAGATCATCTGGAAAAGAAAACCGCCGAAAACAGACAGGAACCGGCACAGAGAGGAGAAGCAATCGTATGAAGACAATCGTCATATTCAATTCACAGACAGGATTTACCAGACGGTATGCAGAATGGATCGCCGAGGCAACCGGAGCCGACTTCATGGAATTATCACTGGCAAAGCAGAAAGACCTGACCGCTTACGAAGCAGTCATTTTCGGGGGATGGGCCTGCGGCGGCGGAATCCGCAACCTCAGCTGGTTCAAAAAGAATATGGTAAACTGGCAGGATAAGAAGCTGATCGTATACTGTGTCGGTGCAAGCCCGATTGAAAACCCGGAGATCGAGCCGGCTCTCAGACACAATTTCACGGACGAAGAATTTAAAAGGGTAAACGTGTTCTATTGTCCGGGCGGGTTAAACTACGGGAAAATGAAAGCACCCTCCAGACTGATGATGAAAATGTTCCTGAAAACAATGACCGCCAAAAAGAACAAGACAGAAATGGAACGGGAAATGATCCGTATGCTCTCCTCCTCTTATGACATTTCGGACAGGAAATATATTGAACCGATCATAAAGTGTCTGGCGCAATGATTTCGTCAGGCCGCCAAATGGCCGCCGGCCGCATCCTTTTGTTTCCAAACACGGCCGCCGTGGCGAATGCCGTTAACATGCACAGACGGGCAGGCAGAGATTAACCCCTGCCTGCCCGTCTGTCGCTTTATTTTCCTGTTATCCCTGCAGTTTCACTATCAGCGTCTCATATCCCTCCAGCTGGATCTGTCCGGAAACTTCCTGCCCCGTATACAGATCCGTCGCCTTCCGGCAAAGTTCGATCTGGGCCGATTTCTTATCGTAATTCAGCACGAAAAGATACCTGTCCTCGCCCTTCGCCCGCACTGCGATCTCACAGCTCTCCGGCACATGGATCACATCCCGGTAGGGCGCGATGACACCCAGTTTTTCCAGGAAGATACGGGCGCTCTCTTCGTTAAATGCCGTCCCGTAATAATAGACTTTACCGTCGCCGACCGTATTGCTGACAAGCGCGCCGCTTCCCGCATAGTAATCGGAAGTATAAACCGCTTCCTGCCTGCCCGTGCCCACCGGCTGCAAAAGATCCGTGAACACGCTTGCCATAAGTTCCGTATCGCCCCACTGTATCGTTACTTTTCCCGCATCGGGCGCAATGAAGGAGTATTCCGGAATATCCGTGCCGGACAGATCCGACAGCAGTCCGGGCAGTTTCTCCATCACACATCTGCCGCTCATGTCCTTGTAGCCGCTGCGGCATCCGATCACCAGCGTACCGCCTGCTTCCACATAAGCCCGCAGCACCGCTTCTCTCTCCCTGGTCATGATCGTCGCATGAGGGTAGAACAACACCTGATATTTTTTCAGTTCCGCCGCCTCTGTGGCATCATTCAGATAAACATAGTCAAAAGGTGTATGGCTCAACTGCAGCGCCTGGAACAGCCCCTGCTGACTGGCTCTTTCCACTCTCTCATGCCAGACATCCAGCTGGGCATCCCATATGTTGTCGTAATCCTTTACGATACCGACCTTCGCCTCATAGACGGCGCCGGCCAGCTCTTTCATGCCCTGCAGCTTCTCATGAATCTGCCTCACTTCCGCAATCCTGCGGTTCTCCCTGCCGGAATAATCCAGGATCCCGTGCCAGTAGATCTCCGTCCCCATCGTACAGGTGCGCCAGCGGAAATAGCTGACATAATCGGCTCCGTGGGCGATCGACTGCATGGTCCAGAGCGTCATCTGTCCCGGCCTCGGCGTAGGCGCCTCCATCCTCGTATTCCAGCCATTGGCCCCGGACTGCTGCTCCATAATACCGAAAACCGGTGACAGGGAACGAACCTCCGCCAGATTCCGGCTCCATTTCCGATCCTTGATCTCGCCCGGCGTATCCCTGTATGCATCCAGACAGTAGGCAAAGTTCGGGTAGGAGTCATAGGTGATGAAATCCAGGCTTTCTTTTGTCATCTGGTGATTGTCCAGATTGCCGAAGATACCGTTCGTGGTCACGAAGTCCCCCGGCTTTACATATTTGCGGATAATGTCGCTCTGCATTTTTACAAAGCGTCTTGCACTGTCCGAGATGAAACGGGTATAATCCAGCACCTCATGCGGATTGGTGGAATCGCTGTATGTTTTGCGCGGCACATGAATCTCCTCCCAGTCCGTATAGGTCTGGTTCCAGAAAGCCGTCCCCCACGCCTCGTTGAGCGCATCAAGGCTCTCATATTTGTTTTTCAGGAATACCCGGAATGCCCTGCTGTCGCTCTCGGAATAAAATACGTTCATCTCGCAGTTTACTTCATTGTCGATCTGCCAGCCGATGATACACGGGCGGGACGCGTAATGAGACGCAAACTCCTCCACGATCCGCTCCGAAAGTTTCTGGTAGACCGGCGAGTTATAGTTGTAATGTCTCCTTGCCCCATGTCTGTAAAGCACACCGTTGATATCCGCGTTCAGAACCTCCGGATACTTCTCCGTCAGCCAGGCGGGCGGGGTTGCCGTCGGCGTACAGAAGATCACTTTCATCCCCATCTCCTCCGCCAGATCCAGGAATTCATCAAAAAATGTATAGGTAAAATTCCCCTCCGTCGGCTCTACTTTGCTCCATGCAAATTCTGCAATACGCACTACTTCGATGCCGGCCTCGAGCATCCGCGCCAGATCCTGTCTCCAAAGCTCTTTCGGCCAGTGTTCCGGGTAATAACACGTTCCCAGAACCAGTCTGTTTCCATCTAAGATCGCTCCCATAGTCTCATGCTTCCTTTCTTCATAAACTAGATCAATGTTCCTTCTTCTTACCTTAAAGTTTATTCTTACCCTTCTCTTACTGTCAAGCACTTATGCTTCTCCGACCATCACCGGCAGACCCGTTACAGCTCACGGCCCGACCGACCACAAACTGTAATACATCCAGCCCATTCCAGGTCGTTTGTGTTCCAAAGCCATCACTCCTTTACCGCCCCGGCCGTCAACCCATCCATAAAGAACTTGGATGCACACAGGAAACAGATCAGCAGCGGCAGCACCGCGCAGGTACTTGCCAGCATGACAGCGCCGTAGTCCGTTCCCCGGTCGGAGACCATGGAGCGCAGCATCAGCGGCAGCGTGTACAGCTTCTCTTTGCGCAGGATGATCAGCGCCTGCATGAATTCATTCCACATATTGACAAACTGCATGATTCCCAGTGACGCATAGGCCGGTTTCAGGATCGGTGCGATCACTCTGAAAAAGATCGTCCACTCACTGCACCCGTCGATCCGGGCCGCCTCCATCAAAGATCTGGGCACATTGTTCTGACAATACTGCCGCATCCAGAAAATACCGAAGGCATTGGCACAGCTGGGAATGATCAGCGCCTTAAAGTCATTTACCCAGCCAAATTTGCTCATCATGATGAACCAGGGGATGATACCTGCCGTAGCCGGAATCATCATGGTCGCCAGGAGGATCGCAAACAGCTTGTTCCTGCCCGGAAAATCGTACACCGAAAAGGCGTAACCGCCGATGGAGCAGAAGAACAGCACCAGCACCACATGAGATCCCGTCACGATCACACTGTTTAAGAACGCCCGGGGCAGGTTCACGGCTGCCGTCATATTTTTAAAGTTTTCCGCCAGATTGCTTCCAAACCACATGATCGGCGGGAAGGAATAGATCTCGTTGGTCTTTAACGTAGCCATGACAAACATCATGAAAAACGGCAGCAGCATAAGCAGGGCTATGAAACACAGCACAAAATATAAGGACACCTTTTTCCCTGTCGGATGCAGGAAGGAAATAATAACCAATACAGCTGCAACCGCAGCGATCACAAGTAATAATTTTGCCATTCTTTATTTCCCTCCCTTTCTCTTGACCGTGTCTTTCTCTTCCATGACCTTATTGAGTACCACGGAGATGATCACTACCATAAACGTGATCACATAAGCGATGGAAGACGCATACCCGTATGCGTTGCCGCCCTGGGGCGCTTTGCTGAGCAGGTAAGTCATCAGGGTCAGGCCGCCATTATTCGGACCGCCGCCCCAGCTGCTGCCTGTTAAGATAAAAGGCTCCGTAAACAGGTTGAACATACCAATGCTGGACTGAATCAGCGTAAACAGGATGATCGGCTTTAACAACGGGATCACAATAGAAAAAACGATCTTGCTGTGGCTGGCCCCGTCGATCTCGGCCGCCTCATAGATATCGTTGCTGATTCCCTGCATACCCGCCAGATAGATCACCATATTCCAGCCAACCCATTTCCAGGCAAACATGATGATGACCGCCACCTTGATCAGTTTTCCGTCGCCGCCCAGCCAGTTGACCGGCGCCTCTCCCAGAAGTCCGACGAAGTAATTGATGATGCCGTAATTGAAACCAAACAGATTCTGGAAGATAATGGTGATCGCCACCGCGCTTGTCACCATGGGCATGAAATAGATCGTCTTGAAAATGTTCTGTCCCTTTACGAGTTTTGAATTCAGAATATAGGCCAGCACCAGACCGCCCAGCAGGATTGGAATATGCGCGATGATACCGATGACCAGCGTGTTGGAAAGCGCCTTCCAGAACAATGTATCCTGAAATAAGTTGATGTAATTTCCCAGACCGAGAAAATGCATCTGCCCCAGGCCGTCCCACCGGAAAAAGCTCAAAAACAGACCGGCCACCATCGGAAACAGGCCAAAGATCGCAAACAGTATGTAAAAGGGAGCAATGTAGACATACGCAACCCGATACTCTTTCAGTGTTTTCAGAAATCCTCTCTTATTACCCTTCACCCTTCTCTTTTTCCTTTCTTTAAGATCAAACCGGCGGCAGCTTTCTCCGCCGGTGAAAGAAAACAGCCGGATCATGCAATCCGGCCATTTCCTCATGATTACCTCCATGCCGGAGCATTTTCTGCTCCTTCTGCTTTATGCACTATTCTGTCCAGACACCCGCATCCTTCAACGTCTGGATCTGCTGTTCTTTCAGCTCAGCACACGCATTGTTGATATCGTTCGCCAGCCTGTCGCGGATCTGCTCAGGCGTCTCGCCCGCTTCCACGCCTGCGTTGAAAGAACTGTAAAGATAACCTTCCGCTGTCGTATCCATGATCGTGTTGTTGACAACCGGTACATTGGCCGCAATCTTTGTCGCGATGGAATTCGGAGCCTGTCCGCCGAAGTAGTCGTCGCCGTCCGTATAAAGCTCAGGTGCCGCATCCCATGCCGGTTTGTAAGCCGGGAAGTAGTCGATTGCCTTGAACATAGTGTTCTGGCCCTCTGTGGTTGCCAGCATGTATTTGACGAACGCCCACGCCGCTTCTTTGTTCTCGCTCTGCTCCGGGATCACCAGGAAGGAACCGCCCCAGTTGGTGTCGCTCATGCCTGCCGGCAGACCGATCGCACCCCAGTGCCCTGCGCCGTCGGGATCGATATCTGTTTTCAGGAAACCAGAGAACCAGGAACCCGCCGCTACCGTTACGCAGGTGCCTGCCGCATAAGCGGCATACGCCTCTGTGCTCCACATATCCACGTTCATATCCCAGCCGTTCTCGCGGATCTTAAGACAGGTCTCAAGACATTCGATATCTCCCTCTCTCTCCAGGATCAGGTTCAGATCTTCGTCATAGTAATCTCTGTTGATGAAAAGCCACTGGTACGGATATGCCGCAGAGGGAAGGAACCATCTCTGTCCGGGAATTGAAACCTTCTCAGCCACTTCCAGCACGCCGTCCCATGTGCTCATAAGCTCCGCCACTTCTTCCGGCGCTGTGGGAAGTCCCACTTCCTCAAACACATCCGTTCTGTAATAGTACAATGTGGGGCCAAGATCCCAGGGAATCCCCACCAGCCGTTGTCCGTCGGATGAGGTCGCCTGATCCCACTTAAAGGCAACAAAATCATCTTTCAGCTCGGCAGCCCCAAGCACATTCAGATCTGTCAGTGCGGAACTGTCTCTGTACTGTGCGATATATGCACCCTCGACCATTGCCACATCCACCGCACCGCTTCCTGCCGTCAACGCTGTCTGCAGTGCCTGATGATGCGCTGTCGTATCGGTAAATACCAGCTCTACCTCAATATTGGGATAGGCCTCGTTGAAGCCTGCCAAAGCCGCCTCAAAACCGTCGTCGCCCGAAGGCCAGCCGCCCACCTCAATGGTGCCCGAAATGGATGAAGGATCTTCCTCTACCGCCGCCGCGATGGATGCACCTTCCTCCTCGCTGGTGTTTTCAACATTTGCGCCCCCTGTCGATCCACCGGCTGCATCTGACGAACCGTCGCCGCCACAGCCTGCCAGCAGGGATGCCGACATGGCCAGAGACAGAACTGCCGCCACAAATCTGTTTACACTTTTCTTTTTCATACACGCTCTCCTTTTTTGCATTTATTTGATTCAACCTGCTTTTCTTTATAAACAGAAAAAAGCAGGAGAATTTCAACTTTCAGCTTTCGTATTTACGGCCGCAGATTCCGCACCGAGTCCCCTTCGGGACCTTTGACCGGCATGTGCGTGACATACTTCACCTTATTGCCGTCAATGACATTCAGCAGAACCTCCACACATTTTTCGCCGATCGCTCTTGGATTTAATTCGAGGGAAGTGAGCAGCAGATCCGGATATCGCCGGGAGTAGACGCCGTCAATCCCCATCACCGAAAGGTCGCCCGGAATCTCATATCCCAGCCGTCGAATCTCCTTACAGAATCCCAGTGCGATCTCGTCATTAAATCCAAGCACCGCCGTGGCATCCGAGTTCTGTTCGGAAAAAAGTTTTGCTGCCAGCATTCCCTTTTCAAAAAAAGTCTCCTGTATGTAAAGGCTCTCTTTGCCTCTCTCCTCCGGAAAAGCCAGCACCCTGTCGTCATCCGGCAGGCTTTGCCTGTCCACACCGAAAAAATACTGCTCCAGATCCTCCCCCAGCTCATACTTCATGAACTCGGTCCAGGCTATGATCCGCGAATTCTTGTCCTGCAGATTGTATGGCGAGATCATGGCGATTCTGTGATGCCCTCTGTCCCACAGGTACTGCAGGGCTGTCAATGTCCCTTTCCAGAGATCACATTCGATCATCGGGATGGATTTTGTGAAGGAGTAAAAACCCCCGTAGGATGCAGTCACCACCGGAAGATGATAATTCTTCCCGATATCCTGCAGATACAGTTCCGCCACGCCTTCATTGGGCAGAATCAGCCCGTCCACCATCGTATTGCGTATGCTGCTGAAATCCAGCTTGCCGTGTACCACCACCATATAATCCCGTTTATTTGCCGCCTCCAGCATCCCTTCATACATCTCGATGTTAAAGGCGTTTTCCAGCTCCCTGCAGTAAAACAGGATCTGCTTTGTACGCTGGCTTGTCAGGGACATTGCCACCGGATTGGGGTGATAATCCAATTCCTTCGCAATCTGCAAAATCTTCCTCTTTTTCTCAGCATCCACATACCCACTGTTATTGAGCGCACGTGAGACCACGGAAATCGAAACCCCCGCCCGCTCTGCAATATCCTTTCTGGTGATCACGCTCTGCTTCCTCTTTTGTTCAGCCAACATCAACGGTATAAAATTTTGCAGCACATAAAAATGCACAAAAAAACCTGTTTTTCAGTCCTTTTTGTATCTATATTGTTTTCTTAATCATAAGTTGCATCATAAAAAACTGCAATTCTTGATTATGTGGTCGCGCATCCACATGGCAAACCTGCATGATACGCTCACACTGCCGGATTGACTTCAGCTTTTTATTTTCCCCTGCTTTTGACAGGAAAACGGGCGAAAATGGCAGCATTCGGCGGTGTATTTTTGCAGAACTATCCTTTATACTGTATCTACAGATGACACCTCCGCCGCAGGCCGCAGGGAACGGAACGCAGGAATACAGTGCATGTAGAACAGATCCAGAGCCTGGCACAGGAATATGGTCCTGCTGCCATAACCGGCGGGAGGATGATCAAATATACAATCACAGAGGAGGGAACAGCCATGAGTTTAGGAAACAGCTTATTTAACGCACGCAAAAAAAGCGGCCTGTCACAGGAAGAGGTGGCGGAAAAACTTGGCATCAGCAGACAGACCGTCTCCAAATGGGAGCTTGACGAGACACTCCCGGACATCCGCCAGTCCAAGAAACTGTCCGTGTTATATCATGTGACTCTGGATGAACTTGTTGACTTTGATATCAAGGTGAAGGAAATTGAAGAGGTCATCGAGAACACGAGTGAAGAGACCCAACAGAAGATCGACTGGACACAGATGTGGGCAAAAAAATATCCGGTTCTGGCCTCCTATCAGCAGGAAGTCAAAACCGAAGTATACACCGCAAAACTGCAGGAAATGCTCACAGATTTGAAACATCACTATGGGTATGGCGACGAGGACGCCTTTCTGGTATTGAAAGACATTCTGGCGCAGATCTATGCGAAGAAGGAGCAGAAGGCATAACATAAGACCCCGGGACGCGGGGGCTTCAGGCCTCCACCGCCCCGGTCGTGATCTTCTTGATCCACCTGCCGCCCCGCAGACGGAACACACACCACACTGCCTTCGCGATCTGGTCGAATTTCAGCGCCGTGTAGATCCAGAAAGCCGGCATATGGAACACGAATCCTGCCAGCAGCCCCAGAGGAATAGAGAGCACCCACAGAAAGATATTGTCCGCCAGCATGAGCATCTTCGTATCACCGCCGCCCCGCAGCACGCCTTTGGTCATGATGCTGTTGGCGGACTGGAAGATCATGATAAAGCTGATGGCATTCATCAGCTGCTGGGCGATCATTGCCGTCTCAGCAGACACATTGTAGGCGCCGATGACCGGCCGGCTGATCAGCAGGATGACACCGCCTGCAAACAGGCCGAGACAGATTCCCAGTCCGAGGAATGCATAGCCCTGCTGCTGTGCCTGTTCGCGTTTGCCCTCTCCCAGTGTCTGTCCGGTCACGATGGCCCCCGACTGCGAGACGCCCTGTGTCAGCACATTACTCATCTGCTGTGTGACACTGGTGATCGCATTGGCTGCCACGAAAGCCACACCCAGACGGCCGATGACCATCGCCACCGTATTGTTGCCGATGGCGAGAATGCCGTCGCTGATCAGCACCGGTATACTGATACGGATATATTCCCCTATCAGATCCTTCGTCTGTATGAAAAGATCTCCCAGCCGGAAATGTATTTTCTGATCTTTGAAAAAGAGATAGCCGCAGATCATCCCCGCCTCGAACAGCCGGGCGATCAATGTCCCGATCGCCGCGCCGGCGATCTCCATCCTTGGCATTCCGAATTTACCGAAGATAAACGCGTAGTTGGCGCCCAGATTGACAAAGAAGGCGCCCATAGACACATACAATGGCATCTTTACCTGCCCTACACTGCGCAATGCGATCGTACAGACCAGAGACAGACCCAGAAAGAAATAGGTGATGACCGAATACCGGAAATAGACCGCTCCCATGGAGATGATCGTCGTATCGGTCGTATACATCCGCATGATCACGGACGGGATCGTCAGCGTAGCCACCGCAAAAAGCAGTGCCAGGCCCACCGTCAGCCGCACCATAAGGCAGATCGTCTTTTTCAGCGCCAGAGAGGACTTCTCCGGCTCAGTCTCCTTCATCCCCCAATAGCGCGACACCAGCACCGAGGCTCCCATGCCCAGTCCCATACAGAAAATATGATAGATATTGATAAACTGATTGGCCAGCGAAGTGGCCGACAGCTCCTGCTCTCCCAGCGTGCCTACCATGATCGTGTCCAGCATGTTGACGCCGATCGTGATCAGGCTCTGCAGGGAGATGGGAAGCGCCAGCAGAAGCACTTTCTTATAGAATTTGTGATCCGATAGAAAAACAGTCTTAAGTAATTTCATAAAGCATTTGTTCCCACTTAACCATACTGTCTTATAAAGAATATGTTATGACAGCAGCATCTTCTCTATGACACACGTATGTTTTCTTTTGTCATTCTCCACGTTGTAACTGATTCCCACAAGCAGGACCTCTTTGCCATATCCCTGCAATGCATCCGGATATCGCTTTTCTTTTATCTGCGCGATCGCTCCCTGCGCAGACTTCTTCCATTTCAGCTCGATCACCAGCGCTGGCAGCGCCGTCGTTTTTTTCGGAAAATAAACGAGATCGGCATATCCGTCACCGGCCGGCAATTCTTCAAACTTCAAATAGTAATCTTTATAACTGAAATAGGCAAGTTTGATCACGCTGCGCAGGGCCTGTTCATCATTGTAATACAGAATCGCAGTCTCTTCCGCATGAATCTTCTGAATCCGGGCCGCCACGGCATCCGCCTTCATCTGAATCGTATCCATGATCAGCTGGTCGCTCTCACGAACACGCCGGATTGTTTCCTCCCGTCTGACCTTACGGACAGACTTCGAAAATTCCAGTCTGATCTCTTCATTGGGGATATGCGCCATTTTCGTTTTCTCATGGTAGGCAAGATAGCCCAGATGGATCAGCAATGTAAGGATATCGTCTTTATTCTGAAAGGTAACCAGATCATTCGCAAACCCGTTCGTATCTACAGGAACTTCAATGCCGCCAAGCAATTCCGCTATGGTCTTCGACAGCCCGTCAAAATCCATACTGATATAATCCATCAGGTTTTTGGAAGCCGAGGTTTCTGTCCAATAAGAACGGCAGCTGTGGTATCGCACCGCCTCCATCACAGAATTCGGATTATATACCGATGCATCTTCTGTCAGTGTGTAGCCGTCATACCATTGCTTCATCATGGCGAAATCACAGCCATGCTCTTCACACAGCGTCTGGACTTCCTTTTTGGTAAAGCCCACATATCCGGCAAATTTCCATGGATTGATCATGGAAAATTCTTTGAAATCGGATATCGCCGACTGCGATCCGTCTTTCTTGATCGGAAGGATGCCGGTCATATATGCAGCTGCAAATATGCGTGCCGTCGTACCGCTTCCTTTAAACAGGGTGCGCAGGAATTCCAGGTATTGCTTCTGTATTTCCGGCGTTTCCCGGATGGGCACGTCCCATTCATCAATTATGGCAATAAATTTATTGCCGGTCAGCTCTGCCGCGTGCACCAGTGTCGTGGAAAAAGATTCATCCACCCTGAGTCCCGGATAGGCATCCGCCAATTCCTCCGTCACCTTGCGTCTGATAAAAGAAAGCATCCCCTCGCTGCCGGCTTCTCCCAGAATATTGGTCATATCCAGATAGATCACATCGTATCTGTTCAAATGTTCCTGGTATGAATGGCGAAGGGCTGGATTTACGGCAATCTCGAGATCGGCGAAGAGCGGAGCAGAATCGCAGGTTTTATCGTAATAGGCACACAGCATCTGTGCCGCGAACGACTTGCCAAAGCGCCGCGGCCTGCTGATACAGGTCAGCTTCTGCGTTGTCCCGATCGTGTCGTTTATCAGACCGATCAGACCGGATTTATCCACATACGTGCTGTTTCTTATTTCCGCAAATCCGCTGTTGCCGGGATTCAGATAGATTCCCACGATCCGGCCGCCTCCCTTCGTTATCTATTCCGGCATCATAAGTTTCCGCTTATCATGCACGCTGATCTCCTCACCGATCTGCACTTCGATCACATGCAGCTTCGTATCCGCCAGAATCGTGTGCGCCACCCCGGCAGGCATCCGGATCACGTCTCCGGGTCCGACCTGACGGGTCTGTCCGTCCACGATCGTCCTTCCTTTGCCGTCGATCACCGTCCACACTTCGTCCCGCAGTTCATGGCTGTGGTAATTCATGCCATGTCCGGGATTCAGCGTTACCTTGATCGTCATGCTGGCATCCCCGATGTCCACCACCTGAAAGCTGCCCCAGGATTTCTCGGCAAACATGATCTGCTGGTCGATCTGGTCCACATAAGGCTTGATATAACTGGACTGCATCTTGTCCGACACCAGAATCCCCTCCGGGCTGGCCGCCACCACCAGATCTTTAAGGCCCATGCACAGTACCGGCACATTCAGCTCGTTCACCACATGCACATTTTCACACTTCTCATTGAGCATGGCCTTACCGATACTGCTGCTCTCCATTGCCTCGGTAAGCGTATTCCATGTGCCCATGTCCTTCCACATGCCCGCAAACCGCATAACCTCAATCTGCCGCTCATGTTCCACTACCGCATAGTCAAAGCTGATTTTGGTCAGCGTCTCATACTTCCGGAAAAGATCCTGATAATCCGTAAAATCAATCAATTCATGGGCCCGCTGCAGCACGTAACCCAGGCGAAAAGCAAACACGCCGCCGTTCCAGAGCGCGCCCTTCTCAATATACTCTCTGGCCACCTCTTCGGTGGGCTTCTCCTTAAATACGGAAACACTGCTGACCGTATTCTTATCTTCCGGAATGATATAGCCGTACTTGGCGCTTGGATAGGTAGGCTCTATACCCATAAGCACCAGATTCGCCCCGCTTACGGCCGCACGGCCGCCCAGCGCCTGCAGCGCCCTGAAATAGTCTTCTTCCACATAGGGATCCACAGGGCAGACCACCACTGCCTCTTCTTCCTGTACCCCTCTCACGTCATGCAGGTAAGCCGCCGCCAGCGCAATGGCCGGAAACGTATCTCTGCGGCATGGCTCCACGCTGATCCCCACATTCTCTCCCAGCTGGTTATGGATGGCGGAAACCTGCGATTTGGAGGTGGCGATCGTCACCTCGGCCTCGCTGTCCACGGACAGAATCTGACGGTACACACGCTGCACCATAGACTCATACTCCCCGTCCGCCGTCTTGAAGATCTTGATGAACTGTTTCGATCTGGTATCGTTGGAAAGCGGCCACAGGCGCTTGCCGGATCCGCCCGATAATAATACGATATTCATAGTAAACTCCCATCATGCTCAGCCTGCCGCCTGGCGGGCCGCACGGCCTATTTTATCATTTTATCAATTTCCTCTTTGGCCCGCTCCAGCTGATTATCCACGCCATCGACATAGTAGGCTTCACTGTCAAGCTCGCATACGATATCCGGCTCGATACCCGTGCCGTGGATATTATTGCCTTTTGGCGTAAAGTAGGAACTGACCGTCAGTTTCAGCGCAGTGCCGTCCGTCAGAGGAAGCACCCGCTGTACAATGCCCTTGCCGAAAGTCGTAGTGCCGATCAGCGTACCGATCTCATAGTCCTTAACGGCTCCCGCCAGAATCTCGGACGCGCTGGCCGAGTTACCGTTGACCAGCACCACAAGCGGTATCTGCAGCTCGTTTCTGCCGTCACAGCTGTACTCTTCCCGTTCCCCGTACTTGTCTTCTGTATACACGATCAGCCCTTTTGGCAGGATCGCTCTGGCGATATCCACCACCACCGGAAGGCTGCCTCCCGGATTACCCCGCAGATCCAGAATAATCCCTTTTGCCCCGGAGCCTTTGACCACAGCCATCGCCTCCGTGAACTGATCCGTTGTCACCTCATCAAACTCTCTGATCTTAATATAGCCGACCCCGTTGTCATACATCTCGTACTCAACCGTGGGGGATTCTATCTTCTTTCTCGTGACATCGATCTCCAGATAGTCGGCTTCTCCTTCTCTGTAAATGGTCAGATGCACCTTCGTGCCCTCTTCGCCTTTTACCCTGGATACGATCTCCGTCAGCTCCAGCCCCTGAATCTGCTCGTCATCCACCATATAGATGATATCGTTTTCCCGCAGGCCCGCTTCCTCGGCCGGTGTACCGGCGATCACTCCTGCGATCCTGGCCAGTCCCGTGGCCGGATCCAGACTCAGATATGCACCGATGCCGTAATAAATGCCTTCGGTCGACTGCATCAGCTCCTGCCACTCTTCCTCATTATAATAGACAGAGTAAGGATCCCCCAGAGAATTCACCAGCCCGGAATACAGGCCGTCGATCATCTTCTCTTTGTCGATGTCTTCTTCTTTATAATAATACTCCGCTATGACTTCTTCCAGCGCCTCCAGTTTCTCCATCGTCTCTGCACCGGTCAGGCTCCCTGCGCCATCCTTGCCGGCACTGGCCGCCGTACTGGCGGATTTGTCCGAGACCATCAGATACAGTCTGACACCCACATAGGTACCACAGCCGACCATGGCAGTGATCAACACGCCTGCCAGCAGACCGAGCAGAAAATGTCCGCCTCCTTTGCCGCCCGTCCCTCCTGCCGGCGAACCCGGCTGCGGCGGTATGGGTGGCTGCGGCTGATAGTACGGGCCGTTCATGCCCGGGTTTCTGCCTCCTGGTCCGTAATCGTGATTATAGTAATTGTTGTCTCCGTTTTGATTCAAAATGATTCATCTCCATCCGGTTGATTTTCCCCTGCATCTAAACATCTCATCTAAGCATTTCATTCCTGTATCCCATGTCAGCCCTGACACGGGCAGTTCTTATTTCAGATAATTCCACGGATTGACATAGTTTCCGTTCAGGCGCACGCTGAAATGCAGATGATTCCCCGTAGAACGTCCCGTACTGCCCACTGCCGCGATCTTCTGTCCCTTCGTGACTGTCTGCCCCTTGGATACATACAGCGCGGAACAGTGCATATAGATCGTATAAAGCCCGCTGCCGTGATCGATCATGATATAATTGCCCATGGAATTATTGTAGGCAGCTCCCACTACATCGCCGTCATAGGCCGCCAGGATCGCCGTGCCGCCGGCTGCTGCCATATCCAGCCCGTTGTGGAACTTCTGTACCCCCAGGATCGGATGCATACGATTGCCATAATCATCGGAGATCCGCTTGTATCCCGGGCAGGGCCATGAAAACATGCCGCCGTTGTAAACTCTGGCCTGCGCATTCTCTGCTTCCAGCCTGGCTCTCTCCTCTGCCACCGCCTTCTCCAGCGCGGCGATCTCCGCATTCTCCTGTGCGATCATCGCTTCATACTCTTTGATCGCTGCCTCCTTGGTCGAAATATCGGAAGTCACCGTCTTGATCTGCTGCTCCTTCTGGTTGATCAGGGCGCTGACATTTGCCTCCTCTTCCTCCACGGCGGTCTTCGCCTCTGCCAGAACTTCTTTCTCCGCCTCCAGTTCTTCCTTGCACAGCTGCACAAGCTCCTTGGTGGCTACGTATTCTTCCAGCTTATTCCTGTCATACCGCGACAACGACTCGATATAATCCGCCTTGTTCGTCATATCGGCGAATCCGCCGGCGGTAAAAAGCAGCTCAAGATAGAAGGTATCTCCCTTCTCATACATGAACTTGATGCGCTTCTTCATGGCCTCGTACTGCGCTTCCTGCTGCCTGATGGCTTCTTCCAGCTCCAGCGTGGTCTCCTCGATCTCCGCCTCTTTTTCCGTGATCATTGTATTATATTGCTGAATCTTATTCTGTATGCCGCTTAATTGCTGATCCAGCTGCGTCACATAAGTCGTCAGATCATTCCGGGACTGCTCCAGCTCCTTCTTCAGCTTCTCCAGGTCGGTCTTGTTCGATTTAAGGCCCGAAACTTCCTTCTTCGCCGCATCGATCTCCGCCTCCTTCGCCTTGATGCTGTCATTGGTGAGCGCCGCCTGTGCCGGTCTTGCGTCCGCAAACAGGATCGCAGCGCTGAGAAGCAGACATACTATTTTTTTCCAATATTTCATGCAAGTTATACTCCATTCATCCTAACATCCCAGCGCTTACCCGGCCTTCCTGAACCGTCACTGCAGCATCCGCTCTGCTTTCATGCGGGCCTGATCTCTGCTTTTATCCGGCCGGCCTGAGCCCCTGACCATCACACTCTCAGATGCTTCCTTACCGTAACTATACTTCCCAGAAAACCGATGCCGATACCGATTCCCAGCGAAACGGGCGTCAGCACATTGAAGATCTCATCCACCGACAGGAAGCTGAGCAGATCCGTCAGCATCGGAAAACGCTCCAGCACATACTGCAGCACGACATTATACAGCGTGTAGATAACGCTCAACGGAATGGACGCACCGATCGCACCGATCATCATACCTTCGATCACGAAAGGAGATCTGACGAAAAAGTCCGTCGCGCCGATATATTTCATGATATTGATCTCTTCCTTACGCACGGAAATACCGATCGTAACCGTATTGCTGATCAGGAAGACGGACACAGCAAACAGGATGGCTATGATGCCCACCGACACATAGGCGATCAGCGCATTGACGCCTGTCAGTGTGGTAGCCGCCAGCTCCGAGCGGTTGACAAGCCTGACGCCGTCTGTAGACTCCAGATAGGTGACGAGCGCCGACTGCATTGACACATCATTCAGATAAATCTCATAGTTGGCCGAATCAGCCAGCGGGTTCTCGGTAAATCCGTCCGCATATTCACCCAGATATTCCTGCTTAAAAGATTCCCAGGCCTGTTCCGCGGATATGAACCTGATATCAGACACCTCCGGCCGTCTGGCGATCATATCCCCGATCTCCTGAATCCTTGTCTCCTCGATCCCCTGATCGAAAAAGACCGTCACGGAGACGCCTTCCTCCGCAGTCTTTACAATATGCTGAAAGTTGATAACGATCGCATAAAATAAACCGAACAAAAACAGACAGGCGCTGATCGTGGCAATGGACGCCAGCGTAAACCACTTATTACGGAAAAGGTTCCTCACGCCCTGTCTGAGCGTGTAGAAAAAGCTGCTAATCCTCATCAATGTATCCTCCCTTTTCCTCGTCGCTTACAATAACGCCTTTTTTGAGGGTGACCACTCTCTTCTGCATCGCGTTCACGATCTCCCGGTTGTGCGTCACCACGATGACCGTAGTGCCGCTCTCATTGATCTGCTCCAACAGCTTCATGATCTCCCAGGAGTTCTTCGGATCCAGATTTCCCGTCGGCTCGTCCGCCAGCAGCACGGTCGGCTTATTGACAAGCGCCCTGGCAAGTGCCACTCTCTGCTGCTCACCGCCCGACAGCTGCTTCGGCTTCGCCTTGTACTTGCCGGCAAGCCCCACGACAGCCAGTATGCTGGGCACATTCTTCTTGATCTCCTTGTTGGACTTCTGGATGATCCTCTGCGCAAAAGCCACATTGTCATAGACATTCCTGTCCTTCAACAGACGGAAATCCTGGAATACCACCCCCAGATTTCTGCGGAATTTCGGAATCTTCCTGTGCCGTATCTTTGTCAGATCATAGCCCATCACATTGATAAAACCGCTTGTGATCGTCAGTTCCCTGAGGAGCAGCTTGATCAGGGTAGACTTCCCCGAACCGCTGTCGCCCACGATAAATACGAATTCTCCTCTGTTGATATGTAGATTGACATCCTTAAGCGCCGGTGCACCGGTAGAGTATGCCTTGCACACATTCGTCAGTGTGATGATCTCCTTCTGCGGTACCGCGCCTCTCCTTCTTCGTTTCTCTGCCACGTTCTTCACCACTTCCATCTTTCTAGTTCAATCTTAAGATCAATACTCGAAACTTTCCATATACTTCATGTATTTTACTACCATCAGAGCGATCTTGAAGGTGATCGCATCCTCAAATACCCGCAGGTCAAGTCCCGTACTCTTCTGCAGCTTGTCCAGACGGTACACCAGCGTATTGCGGTGGATGAACAGCTGTCTGGAAGTCTCCGACACATTCAGGGAATTCTCGAAAAACTTGTTGATCGTCGTCAGCGTCTCCTCGTCGAAATCGTCCGGGCTCTTCCCGTCGAAGATCTCCTTGATGAACATCTTGCACAGCGGGATCGGCAGCTGATAGATCAGACGCCCGATCCCCAGCTCGCTGTAGGCGATCACATCCCTCTCCTCGAAAAATATCTTGCCCACATCCAGCGCCATCCGGGCTTCCTTATAGGAACGGCTGACATCCTTGATCTCCCCGATCGTCGTACCGTAAGCGATCCTCACATTGCGGTAATTCTCCTTCTCCAGAAAAGCCGCAACGCCCGATGCCGCCCTGTCTATCTCCTTCGCGCTGTCACTCTCGGACAGATCCTTGACCACGATCACGTTGTTCTCATCCACGGCCGTCACAAAATCCTTGCTGTTGCTTCCGAAATAAGTGCGCATGGTCTCAAGCACATTGCTGTCCTTGGCATTGTCCGTCTCTATGATCAGCGCCACCCTTTTGACATCCGTCTGGATATGCAGCTTCTTGGCACGGCTGTAGATATCCACCAGCAGCAGATTATCCAGCAGCAGGTTCTTGATGAAATTATCCTTGTCAAACCGCTCCTTATAGGCCACCAGCAGATTCTGGATCTGGAAGGCAACCATCTTCCCCACCATATAGACATCCTCTCCGATGCCGCCGGCGATCAGGATATATTCCAGCTGCTGCTCGTCAAATATCTTAAAATACTGATACCCCTGTATCTCCTGCGAATCGGCCGGCGATCTGGCAAATTCCGCCGCCGGTCTGCCGCACTTCTCCATCTCATCCGCCGTCACGGCCACCGCCTTCCCATCGGTATCCATAACGCACAGCTCAACCCTCGCGATCGATTTCAACCCTTCAATCGTACTCTGTAAAATCTGATTTGAAATCATACCCCACCTCTTATCATTCTTTAAGCAAATTATACAAATGCAACCCCACTAAATTCATCAAAATAATGCGTCCAGTTTTCATTTTAATCTATATTTACAAAAAAATCTACCACCATTCATGAATTTTTTGTGTACTATTTAAAGAAAAGGAATTATTTTCCAGTTTTTACCGGTTAGACAATTTATACAAAAGGAATAAACTGCAAATTGACCAGTCCGGACAACAAACAGCGGTAAAGAAATCTGCGCAAAGAAACGATATATAATACAGCAGGAGGTGAAATGATATCATGGATATAGCAGCATTATCTATTGCAATGTCAACTGTCAGCACGCAGAGCGCCTACGGCGTGGCGATGCTCAGTAAATCGCTGGATCAGGTTTCGTCCATGGGCGACCAGATCACGGAAATGATGGACACCGCCGGCATGGAGCTGTCTGTCAATCCCGGTATCGGTGCCAATATCGATATCCGGGTGTAAGGCACTGCCACAGCGAAGTCCCATCCACGCTCTGTCTCCGGCTGTTTTAAGCCGGAACCGACTGTGAATGGGACTTTCTGTTATGATACTATTTCAGGCGGATGGCATGCTCCGTTATCTGGATCAGCCCTTCCTTCAACAGATGCCCTACCGCTCTCTTAAACTCATTCTTACTCATCTGGGTCTCCCGCCTGATCACCTCCGGAGACGCCTTATCCGTAAACGGCATCGCGCCGTCGAAGCTCTCGATGATCTCCAGCACTTTCTGCGCATCCTTCTCGATCTGCAGATAGGCCTTCTCCCGGATGCTCAGCGTTAGTTTGCCGTCTTCCTTCACCTCTGTCACCCGTGCGTCGATCACATCTCCAATCTGTACCGCACCGTACAGCTCCCGCTGCGGGATCAGCCCCGAATATCTGTCGTCCACCGCTACAAAAGCCCCGAAGTTCCGGCTGATCTCATAGACCGTCCCTTTGACTCTGTCTTCCTTCCGGTAAGGGCTGTCCGTTGCCAGATACGGATACACATTCATAGTCGCACACAGCCGGCTGCTCTTGTCGATATAGAGCGCCGCCAGACATTCTTCTCCTGCGGACACCCGTCTTGTCTGCTCTTTAAAAGGAAGCAGCAGTTCCTTCTCCAGTCCCCAGTCCAGAAAGGCGCCGATCTTCCCCACCTGCGCCACCTTCAACCGCGCCACGCCGTGAAGCGTGACACCCGGCCTGGCCGTCGTCGCGATCAGGCGGTCTTTGGAATCGCGGTAGATGAACACCTCCACGTCGTCACCGGTCTGTGCCTGCTCCGGCACCTGTTTCTTCGGAAGCAGCACCCGCTCATTGCTGTCTTCCCCGTCCCAAAGATAGACGCCGAAGTCCACTCTTTTCAAAATCTGTAACGTCTGGATCTCTCCCAGCCTGATCATAAGTTCCTCCATTTCTGCTGTGTACGCCAGATGCCGTACTTCATACCGCCTTCTGCTTATCGGGCGCATTCTTTTCCCGGCCGCTCAGCTCCACAATGCTGTACGGCCTGCCGTCTGCCCTGTTCAATGCCACCGTATAGAGCCCGCTGTCTGCATCTGCCGTCACCACCGGGCAGATCATGTCTCCCAGCACAGCCTGATTCTTATACTCCACCCGCAGCTGCTTTACAAAAAAATCCTTCGGGATATATTCCATGGCCATACGCACATATTGTCCGTTGTTAACATGATTGTTCGTATCCAGATGATGTTCCTTCACCGCAAACGATTCCATCGGTCTGCCGTCTGCCGGTATGTGGATCCTGCGCGGCGCATATTCCATCGGATATTTCTCTTCCAGCACGTATCCCTTTAACATCTTCTCGCTGGGCTTCGCCGGCGCCATCTTCTCCAGATCCATCAGGCTCCAGATGGTATTGGCATAGGAAAGCACCTCGCCCTCCTTCGTCTTCATCACAAAATTACGATATCCGATAAACCCTTTGAAATCATAAGGAGCCGTCCCGATCACGATCCGCTCGGACAGATGCGGATACCGGTTGACACAGATCTGCCACGCGGACAGCATCCATACCTGATTCAGCTCCCGCAGATAGTCCGTGCCCAGACCGATATCTTCCGAGTGAAACGTGGAACAGTCCTGAAAATAATCCAGAAGCGCGATCAGCGTCATATTGCCGTCCGTGCCCACTTCACTGTACCTTACCCTGCTGTCAAATGTATACATACCATCACCTTCTTACTTCAAAAAACCCGGTGAATCACTTTCACCGGGTCACTTGAGCTGGGCTACAAGGATTTTTTCCCGGCTTTTACAGTCCATTATTTCCACAGTCTTCACCTTTGTTTAGTTCCCCATTTTGCTCTAATACACTATAGTATAGCTTATCTGAAATCCGGTACCCAGATTTTCGCAATACATCTAATTCCGATTTCACTTCTTTTACCAGACCCTTTCTCTTAGCCTGAGTTACTATCCCTAAAATTCCTAATGTATCCACCAGAAATTCAGAAGCCATCTTTCTTGCATTTGTTTCATCAATAATTGCAAGCGAAATATCTAATTCTTTAGCCCCAACAATAACTTCTAATTCCCCATAATGCAGCCTGCCATACAGTTTTTTTACCACATCTGCATTCTTGACCTGATATACCACAAAAATGCCTGATTCCACTTTTTTACGAATCTGCTCAACTTCATGGCTATATTTTTCTGCATTTATACATAATTCCCTGTATACCGCTTCCGGAATGTAAATCTCATCAAAAAGCTTCTCAAGCAATTCCAAACGGTTTATGGCTAAAAGTCCAATAATCGGGCTGGTGTTACAAATTACTCTCACTTTAGCCATACATGCCCCCTGCAAGTTTCTTTATTGCGAATTCATCCATCTGCATATCCTCTTCCGTATATTCTCCCCAGGGAATCTGATGTTCCTTTAAAATATCAATAAAATTCCATACGCTTTTGTCTGCAAGTTCTGCTGCCTTTTCCAAGGTTATCATTTTAGCTGCAAATAATCCGATAACTATTGAAAAATTTGCCTTATCAGCAAGATCATCGCCATCGTTTATAACTTGCAAATATGGTAAAATATTGTCCTGTATTGCAACCTTTACACTATCCATTCATTTCACCTCGCTTCCCACTCCTACGATTTGCTATCTCATCATCAATCTCTTTCATTGTCATAGAGTTTTGTTTTTAATACTTTTCCCGGGCTTTCCTTATGCTCCACAGCCAGAACACTATTCACACGCATTGCACCTTTCTATAATATACCATACTAAGCTTCTTTATAACAGTATTTTTTGCTGTCACTTTTACTATATCCGGTACGGCATATAGCCTCTCCCCCGCCAGTCGCCCGGATCTTCCTCTTTTATCTTCATACATTCTGGTCGCAAACGTTCTACGCCTGACAATATCCAATCCACATAATACTTCATGACTTTTCGATACAAAAACACATATCACCGCCCTGCAACCCACTGTTCACGCACTCTGCCGCATTTTTTAAATTGACCTATAAATTGACCTATCCAACAGAAAAACTACGTGAAACCCGCATAAACACTGCATTTCCGGGCATAAGAAAACCCGGCGGATCATCTCTGCCGGGTTCCTGTCAGCTGGGCTACAAGGATTCGAACCTTGAAATGACGGAGTCAGAGTCCGTTGCCTTACCGTTTGGCGATAGCCCATCAACAATTAATGATTATATAGGATATTCTTTCCTTTTGCAAGCCTTTTTATAAATTTTTTTCATTTTTTTGAAATTTTTTACTGCAAAAGCCTGAAAAGGTACTTTCGCCGTGCAAAAAACTGCCGCTGATTAAGGAGTCGGGGCGGCGGTAGAGCATTTTGCCGCCCCGGAGAAGTACCAGAAGTATTCTCTAAATCTCAAACATCAACTCGCCATAAGTAGGAATCGGCCAGATCTTTTTGTCAACAATCATCTCCAGCTCATCCGCCGGCGCGCGCAGCTCTTCCATTGCGGCCTTGACGGTATCTTTATAGAAGAAAGCCTGCGTCTTCGCGTCTGTCATGGCGGAAGCCTCCTTCTCCACGGCTTCCAGTCTGCACAGTGCCGCCTGCATAGCCGCCAGTCTGGTGTTGACTCTCTGCAGAAGCTCCGCCTGCACTGCCGGGTCTGCACCCGCCTCCTTCACGGCGTTGACCGTGTCCGCAAGCGACCTGGAATACTTCACCACTGCCGGAATGATCTGCTTGCCCGCCATGTCGATCATAGCAAGCGCTTCTATATTAATTGTCTTCGCATACGTTTCGTAGATGATCTCCTCGCGGGACTCCAGCTCCACCTTTGTAAAGATGTGGAATTTCTCGAACAGCCTCACGGCCTTATCCGTCGTCAATGTGCCTGCCGCCTCGATCATCGACTTGATGTTGGGCAGTCCTCTTCTTTCCGCTTCTTCCACCCACTCGTCTGCGTAGCCGTTGCCGTTGAAGATGATCCTCTGGTGCTTTGCCATGTATTCCTTGATCAGATCGTGGATCGCCAGCTCCAGATCCTTCTCCGACGCCTTCTCCAGTCTGTCCGCCGCCTCGCAGAAGGCCTCCGCCACGATGGCGTTCAGCGTGGTATTCGGGCTGGCGATGGAATCCGCGGAACCGACCATCCGGAACTCGAACTTATTGCCCGTAAAGGCAAAGGGGGAAGTCCTGTTTCTGTCCGTCGCATCCTTTTTAAAATCAGGCAGTGTCTTGACGCCTGTGCGGAGCCTGCCGCCTTCTTTGACGCTGGTGGCCTCTCCCGTCTCGATCAGCTGCTCCACCACATCCTCCAGCTGTTCGCCCAGGAATATGGAAATGATGGCCGGCGGCGCCTCGTTGGCTCCCAGTCTGTGATCGTTGCCCACGTCGGACGCCGACTGTCTGAGCAGATCCGCATGGGTATCCACCGCCTTCATGATGCAGGCCAGTACCAGCAGGAACTGAATGTTATCATTCGGCGTCTCGCCCGGATCAAGCAGGTTCACACCGTTGTCTGTCGTGATAGACCAGTTATTGTGCTTACCGGAGCCGTTCACACCGGCGTAGGGCTTCTCATGGAGCAGACATCTCATGCCGTGGCGGATCGCCACTCTTTTCATGGCTTCCATCACAAGCTGGTTGTGGTCCACGGCAATGTTGGCCGTCTCATAGATCGGCGCCAGTTCATGCTGCGCAGGCGCCACCTCATTGTGCTGTGTCTTGGCCGTGACCCCCAGCTTCCACAGCTCCTCGTTCAGATCCTTCATGTACGCGCCGACGCGCTCCCTGATCACACCGAAGTAGTGATCCTCCATCTCCTGCCCCTTCGGCGCAGGCGCCCCGAACAGCGTGCGTCCCGCAAACTTCAGATCCGTCCTCTGCATATACAGATCTTTGTCCACCAGGAAGTACTCCTGTTCCGGTCCTACGGACGCGGTCACCTTCGTCGCTCCCGTATTGCCAAACAGCCTGACGATGCGCAGCGCCTGTTCGCTCAGTGCCTGCATGGAGCGCAGGAGCGGCGTCTTCTTGTCAAGAGCCTCCCCCGTATAAGAGCAGAATGCCGTAGGAATACAGAGGATCGTCCCGCATCCTGATTCTTTCAGAAACGCCGGCGACGTGATATCCCATGCCGTATACCCTCTTGCCTCAAACGTGGCGCGCAGGCCGCCCGACGGGAATGAGGAAGCATCCGGCTCACCCTTGATCAGCTCCTTACCGGAGAATTCCGTCAGCATCCTGCCTTCCTCGTCGGGGTGTGCTACGAATGCGTCATGCTTCTCCGCCGTGATTCCGGTAAGCGGCTGGAACCAGTGCGTATAATGGGTCGCGCCGTTCTCCACCGCCCAGTCCTTCATCTCCTTGGCAACTACGTTGGCGGCCGCTTTGGACAGCTCGCCGCCCTCGTTCATCACCGTTACCACCTCTTTGTACACATTCTTCGGCAGTCTTTCTTTCATCTTGCCGAGCGTGAACACATTCTTACCGAAAATCTCTTCCACATTAAACACCTTGCTCATCTTTCACCATGCCTCCTTCTCCTCACCCTTGGAAACCGTCATGAATCATTGACTGCGTAACCTGATAGCCGGCTGTCGGCGCACATTCCTCTCTGCCTTATATGAATGGCATAAAAAAATGTTCCAAAAATAAGCCTTTTGGAACATCATCGTTCTGGATACCACTATGCCGTTCAACAACCTTTTTCTAAAATACCCTACTTTTTTCAAAAATGCAATACCATAATTGAAATTTTGTAGTTTCTGACGGATTCTGCGTGCCCCGGCCCCTGTCCGCTGTTCAGAGCGCACAACGCACACTGCCGTCAAAGCATGGCTGCGCCGTCCCGCGCCTGCGGTCAGCCGTTTTGCACTCTCAGAATATCGAAGCGCTCCGGCACTACGGACAGCGCCACGTCGATCACCTGTTTGGAATGCGGGCAGGATTCCACATACTCCCCCGCCTCGTTGTACATGGCCAGCACCTCCGCAGGCACATTACGCCCGTCGGGCTTCATGATCTCGATCCGATCCCCCACGCGGAATTTATTCCGCTGTCCGATACGGGCACAGGTTCTGCCCGCCGTCTGCACAAGCTCACCCACGATCCCCAGATACGTATATTCGTTCACGTACGTATTGTTATCGTAAATCTGTGTCGTCTCATCCGGCCTGCCGAAGTAGAATCCCGTCGTAAACTGCCGGTAGGTGCACTTGGCGATCTCCGCCAGATACCAGTCCATATTCTCCCTGTATTTCTCAACGGACACAAGACAATCGTCGATCGCCCGCCGGTAGGTCCGCGCCACCGCTGCCACATAAAGAGCCGTCTTCATCCGGCCCTCGATCTTAAAGCTGTCGATCCCGGCCTCGATCATCTCCGGAATATGCTCTATCATACAAAGATCCCGGGAATTGAAAATATAGGTTCCCCTTTCATTCTCATACACCGGCAGATATTCTCCCGGCCGGGTCTCCTCCACCACCGCATACTTCCAGCGGCAGGGATGGGTACACGCCCCGTGATTGGCGTCCCGTCCTGTAAAATAGCTGCTGAGCAGGCACCGTCCCGAATAGGAAATGCACATGGCCCCGTGGATGAAGCTCTCGATCTCCAGTTCCTCCGGAATCTTCTCCCGGATCTCACGGATCTCCGCCAGCGACAGCTCCCGCGCGGAGACGACCCGTTTCGCCCCCTGCTGCTGCCAGAAACGATACGTCATATAGTTGGTGTTGTTGGCCTGGGTGGAGATGTGGATGTCAATCTCCGGACAGATCTCACGGGCCAGCATGAACATGCCCGGATCCGCGATGATCAGCGCATCCGGCCTTAGGGCCTTAAGCTCCTGAAAATACCGTCTCGCCCCTTCCAGATCGTAATTGTGGGCCAGAATATTGGCCGTCACATGCACCCGCACGCCGCGGGCATGGGCAAAAGCGATTCCTTCCGCCATTTCCTCCGGCGTAAAATTCTTCGCTTTAGCGCGCAGGCCGAACGCCTCGCCGCCGATATAGACCGCATCCGCCCCGAATATCACCGCCGTCTTCAACACTTCCAGGCTGCTCGCCGGAATCAGCAATTCCGGCTTTCTGATCTGCTTCTTTCCACTCATCATTCTGTATCTCTTATCCTCAATCAATTTATACTTCCGCCGCCTGCCGCCGGGATCTCATCCGCGCTTCACGCTGAGCGTAACTCCGTCCCCCACCGGCAGGATCACCGTCTCCAGCTGCGGATGGTGTTTCAGCTCGTACAGATACGCGCGCATACGGCTGTGGATCGTCCGGTTTCTTCTTGTCACCGCAAACCGCGATTCCAGAATGTCCCCGTCCTGCAGCACATTATCGGACAACAATATGCCGCCCGGCACAAGCAGACGCAGGACATCCGGCAGAAAATGAATATACTGCCCCTTCGCCGCATCCATAAAGATCATATCATACGCCCCTGTCATCTTCTGCAGGATTTCGGCCGCGTCCCCTTCCAGGAGCGTGATCCTCTCTTCTTTGCCGGCCCGCCTGAAATTCTCCCTGGCCACAGGGATTCTCTTTTCATACTTCTCAATAGTCGTTATATGACAATCCTCCGGCCCGTACTCGCTCATCAACAGCGCAGAAAAACCAATGGCGCAGCCAACTTCCAGAATGGTCGCTGGCTTCCGCATCGCAAGCAGCAGTTTCAGCAGGCTCTGTACCTGCGTGCGGATGATCGGCACATTGGTCTCTTTTGCTTCCTTCTCTATCTCGTTCAGGAAAAGCGTATTGCCGGTATCCAAAGAATCAATAAACGCGTTCAGGCGCTCATCACCCGTTATCATACACAATTCCTTCCCCTACTCTTCCTCTTCTTCCGTCTCCGGCTTCACCGCGATCACCGCCAGCATCTCCTGCGCAGTCATCGACGTACTCAGATCATAGATCCCCGGCTGGATCTTGCCGTGATTCTCCGAAAGCAGCTCCTGAATCCTGAAAAGACCGGCATCCCGGATCAGCCCCTTATCCTGCAGCATCTGCCCCACTTCTTTGGCCGTATCCCCGTTGGCCACCGAAACGCTGATGATCCGTCCCTCTCCGGCCTCCATCGGCTCCTCCGCAAACACGCGGAAGCCGTAGTCATATGCTGCCGTCGCTCCTCTGATCACATAGGTGACGATAAAAATGAGCGCCACCACTTTAATGACCGTTTCCACTATCGCTCCAATAATGTACTTTACCTTCATGCCTTAATCCTCACAAATCCTTCCGCGCCGCTATTCGAAATCGATCTCCGCCGTCAGCAGGACATACATCTCCTGCATCATCCGGCAGAAAGCAAGCTCGGCCCGCAGGAAATCATCCACCACCGGATTCTCACGAAACTCCCTGTATTCCCGTTCAAACGCTTCCATCTTATCGAACAGTTCTGCACCGTCCATGCCGTTTTGTATATCAAAATTCTTCTGCCGGTACTCATTCACCTGATCGTACAGCTGCGGCTGTTTCTTTACTTCTTCACGCTGATGCAGATACTCCCCGTAAACATCAGTTTCCCGGATGATTCCCGCCAGCTTCTGTGCAGCTTCCATAACATCATGCTCTGTCATGCGCGTTCCTCCTCTGCATTTTATCTCTCTTTATACTTCCATGATGATCGGCAGGATCATTGGACGCCGCTTCGTCTTCTTCCATACAAATTCACTCAGCACATCCTTCGTTGTGGATTTTAACTTGCCCCAGTCGGACTGTCCTCTGCTCAGACAGCCGTGGATGGCTTCATCCACCAGCAGCCGCGCCTCGTCCAGAAGCTCGTCCGACTCCCGCACATAGACAAATCCTCTGGATACGATATCCGGGCCGGACACCAGACGGTCGCTGTAGGAATCCAGCGCCAGCACCACGATCAGGATGCCGTCCTCCGCCAGATGCTGCCTGTCGCGCAGCACCACATTGCCCACATCGCCCACGCCGAGGCCGTCCACCAGGATCGCTCCGACGGGCACTCTGCCGTTCACTTCCGCCTTCTCGCAGTCCATCTCCAGCACGTCGCCGGACTGCAGCATGAAAATATTCTCTTTCGCAATGCCCAGATCCTGGGCGATCTTCGCCTGCGCCTTCCGGTGCTTGTACTCGCCGTGGATCGGCACCGCATAGCGCGGCTTCACAAGACTGTAGATCAGCTTGATCTCCTCCTGACAGGCATGTCCGGAAACATGCACATCCTGAAAGATCACATCCGCCCCCTTCTTCTGCAGCTCGTTGATCACATTGGTGACCGCCTTCTCATTGCCCGGGATCGGGTGGGATGAGAAAATGACCGTATCGCCCGGAAGAATCGATATCTTCCTGTGATTATCGCCGGCCATACGGCTTAAAGCCGCCATACTCTCTCCCTGGCTGCCGGTGGTGATGATCACCGTCTTATCGTTGGGATAATTCTTCAACTGCTCTATGTCGATCAGTGTATTCTCCGGAATGTGCAGACACTCCAGCGCAGAGGCGGTCTCAATGATATTGACCATGCTGCGGCCTTCCACTACCACCTTCCTGCCGTGCTTATAAGCGGAATTAATGATCTGCTGTACACGGTCCACATTCGAGGCAAAGGTCGCTATGATGATCCGCGTATCCTTATGCTCCGCAAAAAGGCTGTCAATCGTCCTTCCTACCGTCCTCTCGGAGGCCGTGAAGCCGAGCCGCTCCGCATTGGTGGAGTCGCACATCAGCGCCAGCACGCCCTTTCTGCCAAGCTCCGCAAAACGCTGCAGATCAATGGCATCCCCGAATACCGGTGTATAATCCACCTTAAAATCTCCTGTATGCACCACCACGCCGGCCGGGGAGTAGATCGCCAGCGCCGCCGCGTCCACGATACTGTGATTCGTCCTGATAAACTCGATCCTGAACTGTCCAAGATTGATGGACTGTCCGAACTTGACTACCTTGCGTCTTGTCTTATTCGTCAGATCATGCTCGGCCAGCTTGTTCTCAATGATCCCCATCGTCAGCCTGGTGGCATAGATCGGTATATTCATCTCTTTCAGAATATAGGGCAGCGCCCCGATATGGTCCTCATGCCCGTGGGTGATCACAAATCCTTTCACTTTCTCGGCATGTTCCCGCAGATACGTGATATCCGGGATCACCAGATCAATCCCCAGCATTTCATCCTCCGGGAAAGACAGGCCGCAGTCTACCACAATAATACTGTCTTCATACTCGAAGGCAGTAATATTAAGTCCAATCTGTTCCAGCCCTCCCAACGGAATTACCTTCAGCCTGGAAACAGCTTTTCTCTGTTCAATTTTTTTCAAATATATTTCCTCCATTCTCTTAACACTGCCGACGCATCGGCATGAATCTTCTCAGAGATCATAGCAGACAGAGAAACCGCCAATAGCCATGAGTCCCGGCACCTCTCTCATGGGTATTCGGTCTCTCTATATGTACGCCTCGCTTCGCTGTCAGGATAACTCGATATCCTCCAGCATATTTTCAAACACAGCCGCCACTGCGTTTAATTCCTCATCTTCCGTCACGATCTCATAGGCCGCTTCCGCCGCCTCCGCCGCAGACGTATCGCGAAGGATCAGGGCCTCTCCGTCTCCTTCCCGGGAATCCGTCACCAGAATATAATCGACGCCTCCCAGCCTCGTCTGTTCCAGCACATAAAACTGCACCGGTGCTTCTCCCTCCGGTGTAAAGACAATCTTCTCCACTTACTCTTACTCCTTACTTACAGGATCCGTTCCTTCACTGCTCTTATCTTTCTCCTGGTTTGCTCGATAATCCAGATAACCCTGCAGGATAAAAACCGCTGCGATCTTGTCCACATATTCCCTGCGATGCTCTCTGCGGATCCCCGCTTCCATCATCGCTCTGTCCGCCGCTACCGTGGTGAGACGCTCGTCCCACATCGTCACCGGCAGACCGGTCCTTCTCTCCAGCCGGTCCTGAAATTCCAGCGACAGCTGTGCCCTGTCCCCTATCGTATCGTTCATATTCTTCGGCAGCCCGAGCACGATCTCGGACACCTCGTATTCTTCGATCAGTTGTTCTATCCGTGCCAATGTCTGACGTAGTTTATTCTCGTCTTTTCTTCTGATGATCTCCAGACCCTGTGCCGTGATGAGCAGCGGATCGCTGACCGCCACCCCCACCGTCCTGGATCCGAGATCCAGTCCCATGATCCTCATATCGCTCCTCTTATCCCAGACTCTATTTCTCCAGATAATTCCGGATATATTCCACAAGCATCTCTTCCACAAGCTCGTCACGCTCCACCTTCATGATCAGGCTGCGCGCGCTCTTATGGCTTGTAATATAAGTCGGATCACCGGACATGATATAGCCCACGATCTGATTGACCGGATTATATCCTTTCTCTGTCAGCGCCTCATACACCGTAGACAGCACAAGCTTGACTCCCGTCTCCGGTTCCGTTTCTACCTTAAAAAATTGTGTGTTTTCTAAATCCCGCATTATTCTACGCCCTTATCCATTGTCTTGGTTGATATTTCACCCCTGATATTACCATAATACCCCATCGCCACACAAAATTCAATCACTTTAAAAGCAGGATATCTTCCGTAAGAAAGCTGACAGGTGTCCCACGCACGATCTGCCCGGAAAGATCCGCACTTTCTCCCGCTTCCATCGCCACCTTCACATACTGCGGCGTGTGGCCGATCCAGTATGTTCCTCCTGCCACCTGCTTCTTTTCTTCAAGCAGCACCCCGGTCTCACGGTTCAGCCAGCCGGCCCTGTAACTGCGGGACATTTCTTCTTCCGCCTGCGCCAGCACCGCACTCCTTCTGCCCTTCTCCGCTTCCGTAAGCTGCCCCTCCATCATGGCCGCTCTGGTCCCCTGCCTTCTGGAATATTTGAAAATATGCATCTCATAGAAATTGACTTTCCGCACAAAGGCTTCTGTCTCGCGAAATTCTTCTTCCGTCTCCCCCGGAAATCCTACAATCACATCTGTCGTTATGGCCGGATCCCGGAAACAGTTTCTGAGTATCTCTGTTGTCTGAAAGTATTCCCCGGCAGTGTAATGTCTATTCATCCGGCCGAGCACCGCGTCGCTGCCGCTCTGCAGGGACAGGTGGAAATGAGGGCAGAGTCCGGGCAGTGCACTCAGCTGACGCGCGAACTGCTCCGTCACGATCCTTGGTTCCAGCGAGCCCAGACGGATACGCTTTAACCCGTCGATTTCGTGCAGCTTCCTGATCAGCTGCAGCAGCTCCGGGCCACCCCTGTCAAGGCCGTAAGAACTGATATGTATGCCGGTCAGCACGATCTCCCGGTATCCGGCCGCCACGATCCCCCGCACTTCCTGCAGGATATCTTCCTCCTCGCGGCTTCTCACCCGTCCCCTCGCATAGGGGATGATGCAGTAGGAACAGAACTGATTGCATCCGTCCTGGATCTTGATGTAGGCCCGGGTATGTTCCGCCGTCCGGGTCAGCTGCATCTCCTCATATTCCCGGGTGTTGTTGATATCAATCTTCTCCACCCGCGGCTGCTCTCTCGTTTTCAGGTATTCTTCTATAATAGGTACAATATCCTTCTTGCGGTTATTGCCCACCGCAATGTCAACCGTTCCGTCCTCCAAAGCCTCCCCGGCCGCCGTCTGTACATAGCAGCCCACCGCCACCACTACCGCATCCGGGTTGCATCTCCTGGCCCGGTGGATCATTTGCCTGCTCTTCCTGTCCGCAATGTTGGTCACCGTACAGGTATTGATGATATAAATGTCCGCTGCGCCATCAAAAGGTACAATTTTGTATCCGCAATCCTGCAGCCTTTGTTGCATAACATCCATTTCGTAACTATTTACTTTGCAGCCCAAATTATGTAATGCTACACTTTTCATGGTAAACCTCACATTTTTTGTATTCTTTTAGCATTGACTTTTGTACTTCCAACATTTAGTATAAAAGCTGAAGGTATTGAAGCAAAACAAAAGGAGGTAGATGCGTAATGAAAACCGTACAGATTTCTTTAAACTCTATTGATAAGGTTAAATCATTCGTAAATGATATTACGAAATTTGATTACGATTTCGATCTGGTATCCGGCAGATATGTGATCGACGCGAAGTCCATCATGGGAATTTTCAGTCTGGATTTATCCAAGCCCATTGACTTGAACATCCACGCTGAGGACGCGATCGACGAAGTTCTGGCCGCTTTGAAGCCGTACATTATTTAACCAGACCTGTGCCCGGGCATTCCATGTTATCATGTCAGGCGGGCACAAGCCGGAATCACCTGCCTGGGTGGTTCCTTTTTATTTTACAATGATCAGTTCTTCCGTATCCAGCGCCGTCTGCACCAGCTCGTCAATCTTCTCATCCAGATTATGCTCATGCTTTCTGATGATGTTCAGATTCGGTTTCGTCACCGGATGCTTCGCCACAAAAATGGTACAGCAGTCCTCAAAGGGCTGTATGGACGTCTCATAGGTATCAATCTTCTCGGAAATCTCCACGATCTCCATCTTGTCAAAGCCGATCAGCGGCCTGTAGACCGGCAGCTCGCACACCTCATTCGTAGCCATCAGACTGTGCATCGTCTGGGAAGCCACCTGTCCGATGCTCTCCCCCGTGATCAGGCCGAGGCATTCCGTATCCTTCGCAATGCGCTCCGCAATGCGCATCATATAGCGGCGCATGATGATCGTCAGTTCATCGTGCGGGCACTTGTCGTAAATATACAGCTGTATATCCGTGAAATTGATGACATGCAGATAGATCGGCCCCGTGTAGGCCGCCACCTTCGCCGCCAGATCCACCACCTTCTGTTTCGCCCGTTCACTGGTGTAGGGCGGCGCATGGAAATAGACCGCATCGATCTTGACGCCCCGCTTGGCGATCATCCACCCGGCCACCGGCGAATCAATACCGCCGGACAAAAGCAGCATCGCCTTGCCGCCTGTGCCTACCGGCATACCGCCCGGCCCCGGAATGATCTCGGAATAAAGATAGACCTTGTCCCGAATCTCCACATGCAGAAGAATATCCGGCTTATGCACGTCCACTCTCATTTCCGGAAAGGCATCCAGGATCGTGCCGCCCAGCTCCATATTGATCTCCATGGAATCAAGCGGATAATTCTTTCTGGCGCGTCTGGCCGCCACCTTAAAGCTCCTGTCTTTGACCGGATAGACCCTGTCCATATAGTCCACGACCGTGCCCTTTAGCTTCTCAAACCCTTCATCCTCCACGTACACCATCGGACAGATCCCCGAGATGCCGAAGACCTTCTGCAGATGCTGTACCGTCTCGTCGTAGTCAAAATCAGACACCGCATCCACATAAATGCGCCCGTCGGTCTTACGCACCGCAAATTCGCCCTCACAGCGCTTCAACGCATACTTGATCTGCTGCACCAGCGCGTTCTCGAACAGATATCTGTTCTTCCCCTTCACGCCGATCTCTGCATATTTAATCAAAAAAGCTCTAAACATAACTGTCCGTACCTCTCCGTTCTTTCTGTACAGCCCGAGTGCCACTCCCTGATCCTCAGCCTGACACACCTGATCGTATGCGCCATCCCGAGGGGACACCGCCGGTGTTCTTTTACGCCCTCAGGATCACCGCATATGACCGGCTGCCCACAGTAAACTTACATCGTGATCCGTATGCTTCTATGTTCTGGTGTATCTTCTCAGCATTGGAACCATCTCTTCCAGCGCCTGTATAGTATACTTGATTTCCTCTTCGGTTGTAAAGACGGAAAAACTGAAGCGGATCGTCGAGCCAAGCAGGTCACGCTCCACGCCGATTGCTTTCAGCGTATCCGATATCTGCGGTTTGTTGGAGGAACATGCGCTGCCGGCGGAGACATAGATCTCCCTTTCCTCCAGTGCGTGCAGCAGGACTTCACTGCGCACGCCGCGCACGGAAAGGCTGACGATATGAGGCGCCCCTTCCCGTCCCGGACAGCCGTTGACCCGCACATCTTCTATACGGCTGACACCATCGATCAGCATTTCCCGCAGTCCGTACATTCTGTCCACATCCCTGTCCAGGTCTGCGTAGACCAGTTCCGCCGCCCTGGCAAGACCCGCGATACCCGGCACGTTTTCCGTCCCGGAGCGCATCCCTTTCTGCTGACCGCCGCCGTAGACGATCGGATTCACCCTGGCACCGCTTCTGATATACAGGAAACCAACGCCTTTCGGCCCGTGGATTTTATGCGCGCTGACGGAAAGCAGATCAATATTCATCTTCGCCGGATGGATCCTGAACTTACCGAATCCCTGCACCGCATCCACGTGAAAAAGCGTCTGCGGATTGCTGCGTCTGATCAGCTCTCCCGCCTCCGCCAAAGGCTGCACACTCCCGATCTCATTATTGACATGCATGATCGACACCAGGATCGTATCCCTGCGGATGGCACGCTCCAGATCCTGCAGCGATATCCTGCCCAGACGATCCACCGGAAGATAAGTCACCTCAAATCCCTGCCGCTCCAGATAGGCCATCGTCTGCAGGACCGCCGGATGCTCCATCCGCGTGGTGATCATATGCCTGCCTCTTCTGTGATTCGCCATGGCCGTACCGATCAGCGCAATATTGTCCGCCTCCGTACCGCCGGATGTAAAAAGGATCTCCTTCTCGCTTACCTTCAAAAGCCCGGCCAGGGTTTCTCTTGCATACCGCAGATACTGTTCCGCTTCTACGCCTTTATGATGCATGCTGGACGGATTTCCATACTCCGTACACATGACTTTACATACTAACTCCGCAACCTCGTCATAACATCTTGTGGTCGCGGAATTGTCCAGATAGACTTCCATTTTCTGTCATTCCTTTCTCTTGACTTATCGTTTGCGGAAGTTTCGGCTTCTTTTCGCCGCACTATTCTTTCCTATATCCTATGATATGTCATCAGGATTCCAAGTGATACATCAACCATGACAAAACAGTCAGTCCCGCAGTCTCCGTCCGCAGTATGCGCCTGCCCAGCGTCACCGGCTCTATCCCTGCCGCCATCGCCAGTTCTATCTCCTCCTGCTCGAAACCGCCCTCCGGCCCGATAAAGACCGCAATATCCGTCCCCGATTTCACGGCTTCCAATACTTCTTTCGTGCGCCCCATATTCTCCGCCAGCTCATAGGGGATCAGCTTTACTTCCATGGTACGGGCATACGCTACGGCCTCCCGCATGTTCATCACCGGATGCACCTGCGGTATGATGCCCCGCCTGCTCTGCTTGGCCGCCGCCTCCGCAATCCCCTGCCATCTGCTGATCCTGGAGGACGCCTTTTTCTCATCCAGTCTGACCACACACCGTCTGGCCGCCACCGGAATTACCTCATACGCGCCCAGCTCCACCGCCTTCTGCACGATCAACTCCATTTTGTCCGCCTTGGGCAGTCCCTGAAAAAGATGGATCCTGGAGGGAAGCTCCACCCCGTCCTCCTTCACAAACCGCAGCGAACAGATCACCTCATCCTCCGTAAAAGACTCTATCCCGCAGCGGTATTCCCTGCCGTCCGTACCGTTGCTGACCGCGATCTCCTCTCCCGGCTTCATGCGCAGTACGTTCCTGATATGATTCACGTCACTGCCCGTTATGATGATCCTTCTGCCCTGTATCTGCCCCGGTTCTACAAAAAACTGATACATAAGCCTACTTCCTTTCTTTTCTCCTGTAAAACCAGACCACGAACTTCTGTAACAGCAGAAAAATCATCAGTCCCAGCACCGCGCTTAGACTGTCGATCAGCACATCACTCAAAAGTCCCGCCCGTCCCGGCACAAACAGCTGGTGAAATTCATCGGTGCAGGCATAAAACGCCGTCAGCCCCGCCGCGATCCAGAACCTGCGCATGCGCGTAAGCTGCCATCTGCCGATCCAGATATACAGCAGGACCGCCAGAATCGCGAACTCGGTCATATGCGCACTCTTGCGGATGATACGCTCCACCGTGATGGCCAGCTGCGCCAGCGCCTCCTCATCAATATTCAGATGTAAAAACCAGCCGCCGATGTCCAGCACACGGTTGCGCATTCCGCCGCTGATCGCACCGGACTCTTCCTTGTTCTGACCGGAAAGGATAAAGATAACGATCATCCACAACACCGCCAGGACTCCCGCAATGTTGCTTCTGATCCGCGTCGCATCTTCCCCTGTTGTGATTCTTTTTATGACTTTTTTCATTTCCATATTGCAGATACTTAAGCCTCTTCTTTCCTGCACTGTGGCGATTCACGCCCTGCCTGTCCTGCTACGCAGGCTTTTGAGCGGTGATCGAAACCCACTCGCCCTGATAAGTGACTTCCAGGATCTTAAGCCCGGCGGCCTCCACGGCCTCCCTGACGGCCTGCTCCTTCGTGTCGATGATACCCGAAGTAATGTAGACGCCGCCCTTTTTCATCTGATGAGTGATCACCGGCGTAAGGGGGATCAACACATCCGCAAGGATATTGGCCACCACAATATCATAGCATTCATAACCGACCTGCGCCTGCACTTCCTGATCCGTGATGATATTGCCGATCATCATGCGGAAGGATTCCTCCGCGATGCCGTTGGCCTCTCTGTTCTGGGCCACCGCCTCCACCGCACAGGGATCCAGATCCGTACCCACGGCATGTTTCGCCCCGTACATCAATGCCAGGATCGCCAGAATACCGCTGCCCGTACCCACGTCAAGAAGCTCCGTCTCAGCCGTCAGATATTTCCTGATCTGGCGGATACAAAGCTGCGTCGTCTCATGCATACCGGTCCCGAACGCAGTCCCCGGATCGATATGCAGAATCTTCTTGCCCCTGTCCTCTTCCCGCACTTCCTCCCAGGAGGGAATGACCAGAAGATCGTCTATGTAAAACTGGTGGAAATACTGCTTCCAGTTGTTGATCCAGTCGATGTCTTCCGTCTCCGACACCGAGATCGAACCTTCCCCGATCTCCATAAAAGAACGCAGCTCCTCAAGCTCCTGCCTGATCCGGGCCAGAATCGTCTCCTCATCCGTCGGCATACCGCCCACTTCCAGACTGCCGTCCTCCCTCTGCTCCACGAAAAAGCTCAGATAAGCAATCCCGTCGTCCTCCGGTCCTTCCGGCAGAATGTCCACAAACATCTGCTCCTTCTCCAGCGCCGTCAAGGGCACCTTGTCCTCAATCTGTGCACCCTCCAGACCTGTGTCGTAGAGGGTGCTGATAATGATATCTTCCGCATCTGTGATCGTTTTGATCCTGAATTTCGTCCATTTCATCTGTTTCGTATTTTCCTTTCGTATATCGCCGTCAGTTATGCCCCGGAGGATGTGACCGACGGCATATCCGGTGTGATCAGACTCTCGTCGTCCCTGCCGTACTGCACATACTCGCCGTACTCCTGCCAGATATTACAGATCCAGGTCTTACCCTGGTTAAAGATGATCTCCTCATCATTCTCATCGTAGAACTTCGGGGGCGTAAAATCGCCGTCTAACCGTTTCCACTTTCCCTTGATGGCCTTGCCGTTGGTAAAGACGATCGCGTCGCCTTCTCCGTGCACGGCAAACGCGAGATAATCGTGGGCGTCCCTGACCTCGCCGTGACAATACTGGAAGACTACATTGCTGTAGGTCAGCTGTTCGTTGTTGTACTCGTCGATCTGTTTCTTACCGTCCTGATAGCGGTAGTACAGATGATCGTCCTCGTGGTATTCAAAATACGGATGATAGGTGCCGTATCCGCTGGCATTACTGCCCGATTTCCCGCCCGGATACACCATATAGGCATCTTCCTTATCCGTATAGTCCGCCCGCACGTCATCCGCCACAAACAGGAATGGCGGCACATATTTATCGTCATAGTTCCAGTCATAGCCAAGTCTTTCCACCGCCTTGAACACGCCCTCTATCATGACATATCCGGTAAATTCCAGCGCATATCCCGGACGGCTGACTCTGGCAAAGGCTTCGTCGGCAGGCTTATAGATCCCCTCCACCGCCGCGCTGACATTAAGCACTTCCGGCCGGTTGATCAGCTCCTCCACATAAGGCCTTGCCAATCCCCAGTTGCAGTAGATCGCTTCATACCCCGTCGCCGTATATACATAATAGTCACGGCTGCTTCTCACCGGGCCGACCCGCTCCAGATCGTCAAAATCTTCCAGCACGGCCATCAGCCTTGTAATTCGGCCCTCCACCGGCGCCTCATAGATGATACCCGCTTTGGATATGCCGTACTGCGGCCAGGCCGGTCTGTTGTTCGGCACCATAACGGCGATCGGCCGTCTGGTGGCCTTCGTCTCATCCGTCCACTGCCCTGTCAGATAACTCTGTATCTGACCGTTCACACTCTGTCTCTCTCCGATCACAGGATAGGCCGTGTCATATGTCAGAAGGCCGTCCCCGGTTTCCGCTGTCTCTTCCTCCGGCTCCTCCTCGATCACTTCCTTCACCTGCGGCGGCGGCAGCTCAAGCTCGTCTTCCTTTCCACAGCCAAAAAGTCCCAACGACATACAAACGATTGCAATTCCCGTAAACATTGTCTTCTTTTGCAGCATCTATTTCTACCTCTTTTCCTTTTCCGTGTTTCTCCTTTTCCCTGGTTTTCTTCTCTTTCAGCCTTTTTATTATAACCGAAAAATAAAAAACTGTACACTTGCATTTCGAAAGATTCTGGGTAGTATTCCAGATTTAAACAAAATGATTTCCGATCAACACTTTCTTCCCGCAAAAAGCAAATCCATACTTTCGAATACGCTCCGCCGGAATCCCTTTCGCGATAAGGTCTGCCTGATAATTCTTCTCCTCTATCTGCCGAAGCGCCGCCTGTACCGTGTCAGATAATTCCTTCTCTTCCTCATCCTGCACTTTAAATTCCAACAGGAATGCGTCGTTTTCTGTATTTCTCGGTTCCAGCATGACATCGTACCGCCCGAAACCGCTTTCTCTGTTTGAAGTGACCACATAGCTGTCGGCCAGTTCCACGATCAGTCCCAGGACAAAGCCATGATAAAACCGCTCCGGCTGTCTGTCGGAAGGTTTGTTGCCTCCATCAAAGCTGCCAAACATCTCCGAAGATACTTTATTCATAAAAAAATTCATCGTCTTAAGGTCTCCGGCCAGCAGCGCCTTGATGAAATCATTATAATCCGACGATATATTGTCAAACCAGTCTCTTACCATATTCGTAAACGTGATCCTGGTTTCCAGATTCGTCAACGCCAGTTCATATTCCTCTTTCCAGATGCCATATTCCGTCATATATGCCTGATAGTCCACCACTTTCAAATAACCACCGGCAAGCAAAAGACTCCAGATCGCATTCTTCTTTACAGAAAGCTGATCATAAACGATCTGTTCATCCAGTTCCATACAGACACTTTCACCCTGGACCAGACGCTCAAAAGTTTTCTTAACTTCCGGGCTGCCTTCCCGTATCAATTTGCCCACAAGCCCATTAGAGCTTGTATTCGCCCAATAAGCTCCTACTTTCCCTTTATCGAGAAAATTGATCACAGACCATGGATTATAGATATCCGACTGTTTCCCAAAAGTAAAACCATCATACCAATGCTTTACCTGCTTTTTCTGATCAACCATGCCATACTCTTCCAATGCTGAAAACACTTCCATCTCAGTAAAGCCGAAACAATCTGCATACTTCTTCGAAGTTGCCGTTACTACTTCCAGGTTATTCAGATCAGAGAAAACAGATTCTTTGCTCACTCTCGTAATCCCTGTCATAATGGCCCGTTCCAGACAGGGATTCGTCTTGAATGCAGCATTAAAAAAACTTCTTATAAATGCAACCATCTCCGGCCAGTATCCGCCAACATACGCTTCCTGCATCGGTGTGTCATATTCGTCCAGCAACAAGATGACCTTTTTTCCATAGTATTTCATCAGATAACCTGACAAAGCGTTCAGAGAATCTATCGCAGCATAATTCTCCATATGCGCTGTGACTTCCTGATAAAAGGCCTTTTCCTTCTCATTCAGCTTGTCACTCTCCACAAGAAAATCAAACTGATTATACAATTTCGTAATCGTATTGCAGATCACCTTCTTTGCATCTGAAAAAGTAGTCTCCTTAATATTCGCAAAACTCAAAAAGATGACCGGCCAGGTTCCCTGCATCTGCCGGAAGCTCTCTTCCTGCCATACGGAAAGCCCCTCAAACAAGTCTCCGCGGCCGGCATACTTGATTGAAAAGAATTTCTCCAGCATACTCATATTCAACGTCTTTCCAAAACGACGCGGGCGGGTGATCAAAGTCACCTCATCACCGGACTCCCACCACTCTCTTATAAATTTCGTCTTATCTATATAGAAATATCCCCGTTTCCGAATAGTCTCAAAATCCTGATGTCCGATACCAATCTTTCTTGCCATGACCTGTCCCTTTCCTGCGCAACCTTATACCCGGATAATCCGCAATCCAAACACCTGTTTACAGTATAGCCGTTTTCCTTTTTTACGCAACGGATTCTCCATACAAAAACAACAGTCTTCTTTACTCTTCTGCCTCCCACAGCTGCGTCAGCCACTCCAACACACGGCGGCTGACAAACGCCCGGTATTTTGTCCTGATAAAATGATACAGCAGGCCGACCTGCAGCCACACTAAGACCCACCCAAATTCAAATTGACTGACAAAAACAAACAGAAAAAGGAATCCAAATACAATTTCAATCGCAATGAAAAACGAACCCAGCTCCTCTTCCAGCCAAATGCAGATCCCGGTTCCCCCTGTCGCCGTTTCACTCATGATCCCGCAGACTTTAGGCAGACCCCGGCCTCTCTCACTGCGCGGCGGCATCCGCCGATGGTTCGGATAGATTTCAAAAGTATTGTCCCGCATCTTTCCCATATGAAAAAGATAGTTCTCCCGTTCCCTCCAGGGCACCCATTCTCCGCGCAGAATGGTCGCATTT
>ERZ808051.484-NODE-484-length-43598-cov-10.169344_pt1 | contig 43598 bp, 42 predicted proteins | sample MGYA00380199_ERZ808051 | MGnify/ENA primary metagenome ERZ808051 (study PRJEB31490, sample SAMN06133391) | mouse gut metagenome | isolation source: J11 | host: mice | place: China: Chengdu | collected 2015-05 ... | reverse complement strand
GGCCGCTACGACAGGATGAGATCGAAAGGATCCAAACACTGATCGATGGACTGGATGAATAACCTGTTTGTAGTATTAATACTGACAACGATAACGGGGACCATATTTTATGTGATGGGGATACCGTTCAGGAAGATATGGTTCAAGAACAGCATCAGGCTCCTGCGGTTCCAGCTACGGGTGACGCAGGGGGCATTCCTGGTGCCTTTTGTGTATATCGTGCTGTATGTGCATGCACGTGTATATCTGCCGGGGATGAAGAGCAATGTCAACCTGTTCTACCATACGCCGGCCACGTTATGGATGAGCATCCTGCTGACATGCGGATGGATCGTATTCTTCCTAAGACAGCTGGCCGGCAGGGTGAGCCGCCGATACCGGTGGATGCAGATATGCCAGGGGAACATACCGGAAGAGGATATGGAGATCCAGGCACTGTTCACAGAGATCTGTGAACGGCTGGGGGCAGGCGGGAAGGTGACGCTGTGCAGGAACGATTCCGTGAACATGCCGTGCATCACATACCATAAGGGATATACCGTGGTACTCCCCTTGGAGTGTTATACACAGAAAGAAGCGGCGATCATCTTCTGCCATGAAATATGCCATTACCTGAACGGCGACCTCTACCGGAAGTCGGCCGGGACTGCTGCGAACCTGATACATGCATTCAACCCTGTAGTACGGAAAGCGACGAGCGAGCTGAACATTGCATGTGAGGAGTACTGTGACAGTGTGGCCTGCCGTAAGGGAGAGGGACTCTTTACGGATAAGGAATACTATGGCATGATCCTGGACGAGCTGAAGGAGGACAGGAAGAGGGAGCGTTATAACCTGTTAGCGTTTGCAGAGACAAGATCGGATTATGAGAGGAGAGTGGAGTGTATGAGCAATAACCGTTTACATGGTAATATAAAGAAAGGGACGGCAGTCCTGTTGTCGGCATGTTTCCTGATGGGGAGCAGCATCACGGCACTGGCGGTAGGCGACGGGGTGACAGTAGCTTATGAGGCAATAGCGGATGCGACAGACAATAGGGTAGAAGAAAATGTAGATATAGAAGGAAGTGTAGAGACGGCAGACATTTTGAGTGAGGAAGAGATAATAGAAGAGTTTGCACGGGCATATGACTTGGATCCCGATGATGTGGTAATGATGGGGGAAGACAATATTGAAATGATAGGGGATTTTATCACTATCAATTGGCCGGGGATTCCTGCTGGCAAGACCTATATGTCCAGTGGATTTTCTCAAGAGGTAGGAGATTCGGTACTTGTTTCAGTATCAGGGGAGCCGACGAATATTAATTATCAGATGGGGCTCAAAGATCCACATCAGGTCATGCGGTATGTGGAAGGGTCTGGTGATGTTACGCATACGTTTTCCATTTCAATTAAAGGTAGACACTATTTCTTTGTGACCAATCTGGACAGTTCCAGAGTACTGGATGCCAAAGCGACCATCATCAGGTAGCAGATGGAGCTGGCGGGAAGGTACGACTGACGCGAGTGAAATGAATAGACAGACCATAGCGATGGTGCCGTGAAGCTTTTCCAGCCTTCACGGCACCATCTTTTTAGACATCCCCCTACTCTCAATCCACCAATCCAACCCAAACCCAGCATCTAACCCCTATTTTATTGCACAACAACAAAGGAGTACCAGTCTCTGCATTTTTAAACCGGTACTCCCACTTTCCCAATTTCACAATTCTTTATGCTATTTTCCCTGCTTTACCGCATTCATTGAATTACGCAGCGACAACAATTCGTAATAATCGATCAAAGCCGTCATGCTGTTCTGATCCAACTGCAGAATCGCATTCACCAGTTCGCTCACCGTATAGTTGACAACAAGCTTCTGGTTCAGAGTTTGGATACTTGATTTGTATTCCGTTCTCTGCAGCAGATAATCGGTAGATACATCGAAAAAATCTGCCAGTTTGACCAGTGTTTCATAGTCTGGTGCATGAACGCCCTTTTCATAGTTTGATATTGTTGCCACAGTTACATTCAGGTAAGCGGCCAGTTCTTTTTGCAAAATACCGCGCTCCCTACGCAGACTTGCAAGTAGTTCCCCAAATTTCATAGTTCTCTCCGGTAAAAAATAAAGCTGGGACCAAGTATACCCTTGCACCCATCTTTTGTAGAAATAAAATTGTTTTAATAGATTTTAGGACAAATTAACGATAAAAGGAATGAGAGTAAACAATACGAATAAAAAATGGAAAAATACACCATATAATTTAACGAAACATTAAGTATTAAACATGTAGCATTAATTTTGCTTTTTGCCATATACAGCTAAATTTATAGAATGAAACCTTGAAAACGGCACGTCTAAGGAGTAGTATGTAATATGGTTGAGAAACGCCGGGCGGTACGCCCTGGAAAGGAATGACTGTGATCATGAAAAAATTAGGAAGAAATGACCACTGCTGGTGCGGGAGCGGCAAGAAGTACAAGACATGCCACATGGCATTTGACGAGAAGATTGAACATTATGCGCTGCAGAGACATATCGTGCCGAGCCATGATATTATCAAAACCCCGGAGCAGCTTGCGGGGATTCGGGAGAGCAGCAGGCTGAACATAGCGATTCTGGACGAGATTGAGCGGCAGATCCATATCGGCATGAGTACGGAGGAGATTGACCGCATTGTGGTGGATATGACAAAGCAGATGGGCGGAATCGCGGCAACACTCGGTTACGAAGGGTTTACGAAGAGCGTCTGCACGTCTATCAACGAGGTGGTCTGCCACGGAATTCCGAGCGAGGACAGGCTGCTGCAGGACGGCGATATCGTCAATGTAGATGTGTCTACGATTTATAAGGGATATTTTTCGGATTCATCCCGGATGTTCATGCTGGGAAATGTGGCCCCGGAGACGCGGAAGCTGGTGCAGGTGGCGAGGGAATGCATCGACATCGGACTGGAACAGGTGAAACCGTGGCACTTTCTTGGCGACATGGCACAGGCTATCAATGACCATGCGCAGGCCAACGGGTATTCCATAGTACGCGAGATCGGCGGTCATGGTGTGGGACTGGAATTTCATGAGGATCCTTTTGTCAGCTATGTGACCAGAAAGGGTACGGAAATGCTGATGGTGCCGGGGATGGTATTTACGATAGAACCGATGGTGAACATGGGCAAAGCCGATATCTATATCGACGAGGAAGACGGCTGGACCGTTTATACAGAGGACGGGAAGCCCTCCGCGCAGTGGGAAGTGACTGTGGCGGTGACGGAAGACGGGTATGAAGTTTTGACCTGGTAATTTCACTGAGAGGACACATACGAAATTTCGTTTGGAAGGGTAAAAGTCAGGCTGCATCTGGTTTTCAGGTGTCTCCTGACTTTTTTTCGGGAAAAAGTTTGTGCAGTATTCCGGTATTGTAAAATAAAAGGGATTCTGCTATCTTATCTTTACAATCTTTGGATTTATCTTGAAGTATACTTTATTTCGTGCATCGCGCGGCACGGATCTATGGCGCTTCGCCACTGATTTCCAAATTTTGCAATCAAAAACAACGAGAGGAAAGGATGTTCTATGAAAGATTTTATGACGAAGATTTCGGATTACCTGAATGAAAGAAGAAATGACCCTGAGAGACGAGAGAACCAGTTGTCCATTGTGATCATCGGGGCAGTGGCGGTTGTCGTGATCATTCTGCTGCTTCTGCTGTTCTGGACGTACACAGTGAAAGAACGGGAACGGAAGCAGAAGGAGGCAGCCAAAGAAGCTCTGCTGGAAGCAGAGATGCAGATGAAAGGGCCTGTCGAGGAGGAAGAGCTGGTGGCCGAGACACATGAAGAGAAGGCCGAAGAATATATGTCACGCAATGACGGCCGGGAACAGGAACTTAAGGAGCTTGCCCTGCTCAGGGAGGAGTATTCCGGAAGCATTGATTTCCTGCGTGAAAAAGTGGAGGAGCTTTTGAAATCCATGACGCAGGTTGAGAACAATCTGTCGGAGACGATCGTGAAGTATCAGGAAGGCGACCAGTCGATTTTGGAGCAGGTGAGGGAACTGCACGGGGAAGTGACGAGCATCGTACAGAACCTGAAAGAGACGCAGACGAAACTGTATGACCTGACGGATATCGTGCAGGTGCTGGATCAGAAGACGATTCCGCAGATTCAGCAGCAGATTTTGGATATTCAGCAGAATATGAACAAGGTACATGCCGATATATCGAATCTGTATACGAAGATTGCGGCGCTGGAGCAGGAAGATGCCAAATTGTGGGCCGGGATCAGCGAAGTGGAGAAGACGCTTAAGACAGCGATCGACCAGAACATGACCGAGGTCAACAATCAGCTGGATGTACTGTTAAACCAGCTGGGGAATGTGGAAAACAGACTGCAGGGCCTGATTTCAAAGACGCTGAAGTACCACTATGATGCGGAAAATAATACGCTGTATCTGGAACCCTATTCGGAATAAAAAGCTAATCAGGCAAGCAGTAAAAAGATAGTAAAACAGTAAAGAGATAATGAAACAATAAAAAGATAATAAAATAAACAGGAAAAGAGACTATGAGAAGACACGAAAGGAAGAAAGCGAAAATATGAGAAAAAAGACGATCCGAAAGAAAAGAAGGAGCAGACGGCCCTCCCTGTACAGAATGGTGCACGGAAAGAAAATACAGAGGATTTTCACCATGAAATCCAGGAGCAGCAGGCTTACAGGAAACCGGCTGAAAATAAAATCTGTGAAGTATATCAGAAAGGCAGTCATGTTGTGCGCAGGAGTGATGGCGGCGGAGCTTCTTTTCCTCGGCACACAGGCACAGGCTGCCGGAGAGACAGGGCAATTCCGCAGCCGGGGCGTGATCCATTATACGAATGCGGAAGGGCAGGAAATCATTCTCGATGCACAGGATCTTCAAGTGCTTTTTCAATATGCCGCTGAGGGCAAAGGGGGATTATCCCAGGCGCTCGGCGGCGTTGGGACGAAGCTGATCGGAGACGGACAGGGATTTCAGTATTCAAGAAATCCCGATGCAGAAGCGTCCGTAGGACGTCTTGAGACGGCGGAAGAACTGCAGGCAGTCGGTTTTGACATGCTTATACAGGCACTGGCGGAGTCACAGACTCTGCCGGCCGGCTATGAGGAAAACTATACGCTGGCCTGCGCGGACAATATGACACTGGGCAGGGCCGCCTGGGCAGACGGCACCCTGGCCCGGGGCAACAACAGGGATCTGATCGAACACTACACGCGGGGCTGGCTTGAAGGAAGCGGCTGCACGGCATACGAAGCAATATATGATGAGGAAGGCAGATGGATCGGATACCGTGAGAAGCAATAGCGAAGAAATCCAGCGAATTAGATACCGCGGAAAGAAGCAGCAAAATCAGGAGGAACAGATATCATGAAAAACAATACAGAGAAGGCAGGTGGCCCGGGTATCGTGAAAGAAACCAGAAAGAACGAGCACAAAGCAGGCACTGCGCAGACAGGAAGAAGGACGCCCCGGCACTGGAGAAGCTGGCCCCGGCGGGTGTGTGCGGGCGGGCTGTTAACAGCGCTTGCGGCAGGGATTTTTGCGGGGATGCCGATGCATCCGGCTTCGGTCTCGGCGGCCAGGGAAGCAGGCGTGCCAGGAAGCCGGGGCGTGCTCCGGTATGAGGAGGCGGTGGCGGATGCCGCCGACCTGCAGGAGATCCATGCATATATTACGGAGAAAAAGAATGCCGCAGCCGGTACACTGCTGCAGCTGGGCACGAAATTTTGGCAGGGACCGGAGGGAATTGTCTGTGACCGCAATCCGGATTCCGGGCCGGGGGACGCGGATGTGACGCAGCTTGGCTGGCCGATGATCCTGCAGGCCGTGACAGACTCCCAGAAAGTACCGGAAGGGTTAAAGGTCTTGAATCCGGAAGCGGCCCTGCATATAGAGGGAGTGGGAGAGGCTACGGACTGTTATGTGACGGCCGTTGCGGACAATATATCACGCGGAAAAGCGGCGTGGGCGGACGGACAACTGCTTCTCGGCAACGGAGCGGATAACGACAGGGCTTATGAGAAAGGCCGTGGCGACGGTGGCAGGGGCGAAGTGCCGGATCTTTTCTACCCGCTGTTTGGAGTGGGGGAAGTGGTGGCGGCGGTCAGACATGTACACGCAGGCGCTCCGGCGCAGACGGAGGGACGTTCCGGGTGTTATCAGAACAGCCTCCATGTGCACAGGGAGATCTTCGTCTGCGGGGCAGAACTGTATAAGACGGATGTTGACTGGCGGCCGAATCCGGATGAGCCGGAGGGAGGTTCCTGGCACGGCGGCGGATATACATGTGGGAATCACGGCGGACTCTTTGAGTCACCGGGAACCTGCAGACATGAGGATATTGTAGAAACCGCTACATGGAGCCATGATCTTGTATGTGGGCTGGACGGTGCAGTCTATGCGAACATTCGGCTCAGCGGAACGGATACAGAGTATACGGATGAGGCGGTTAGACTGGAGGCGGTTCTGGAAGAGGGCAGCGAATTCGGCCGGCTTTCCTGGAAGAGTGAAGACAGGCTGGTGTGGACAGACGCCGGCGGCAGTGTGCTGGGCACAGGCCCGGAACTGACGGTACAGTCGCCGGGGACTTATTATTGCAGCATAGACGTGAACAATACGGACATAGATAACAGGACGGCAGCCGTTGGCGTGCGGATCAACGGCCTGATCCTGAAGCGGCACAACTAACGGCAGCGGTACGACTGACCTTTTTGCATACGCAAACCATCCTTTGGATAGATTTGACAAGAGACGCCGTTTGTGGTAATCTACCTTCATAATTATAGTAACGACATAACAGATTTCTGCTTTCGGCTCCGGCCAGAGCCATATACGGAAGCCTTTGCAGGGCCGAAAGTGAAATATAGAATATCGTTAACTATAGCTGTTGCGTATTAAGATAAGGCAATGACGAAGAGAGTAGACAGAGGAGTCCTTTCCAGAGAACGTTCCGTATGCTGAGAGGAACGAAGCGGTGAATCTGTTGAAGATGGCTTCCGAGCGGTGTGCCTGAGCCGACAACGGTCAGGGCACAACAGGTTCCGCCTGTTACAGCGGCAGAGTATGATAGTACTCACTGAGACCGGTCTTGTGAGAGGCCGGTGAAGAGAAGTGGTAACACGGTATAAACCCGTCTTCTTGTTTTCGCTATGTTCCGGTTGGGCATAATGAATATGAGAAGGCGGTTTTTGTATCATGAAAAGGATGAGAGAAAGGAACAGGTAGTGACATGAGTAAGGGAAAGTATTATATCACGACGGCGATCGCCTATACGTCCGGTACGCCGCATATCGGGAACAGCTATGAGATCGTGCTGGCGGACAGCATTGCCCGTTTTAAGAGAAAAGACGGGTATGATGTGTTCTTTCAGACGGGAACGGATGAGCACGGCCAGAAGATCGAGCTGAAAGCGCAGGAACAGGGTGTGACGCCGAAGCAGTTTGTAGACAATGTGGCGGGCGAAATCCGCAGGATCTGCGATGCGCTGAACACTTCTTATGACAAGTTCATCCGTACCACGGACGACTATCATGAGAAACAGGTGCAGAAGATCTTCCGGAAGCTGCACGACCAGGGAGATATCTATAAAGGGTATTATGAAGGTATGTACTGTACGCCGTGTGAGTCTTTCTGGACGGAATCACAGCTGGTTGACGGCAAATGCCCCGACTGTGGCCGGGAAGTGAAGTCTGCCAGAGAAGAGGCTTATTTCTTCAAGATGAGCAAGTATGCCGATAAGCTGATCGAGCATATCAATACCCATCCGGAGTTTATACAGCCCGTATCCCGCAAGAATGAGATGATGAATAATTTCCTGCTGCCGGGACTGCAGGATCTGTGTGTGTCCAGGACTTCCTATAAATGGGGGATCCCGGTGGACTTTGACGATAAGCATGTGATCTATGTGTGGATGGATGCGCTCTCTAACTATATCACGGGCATCGGTTTTGAGACGGACGGGGAGAGTGGCAGCCAGTATCAGAAGTTATGGCCTGCGGATCTGCACCTGATCGGTAAGGATATCATCCGTTTCCACACGATCTACTGGCCGATCTTCCTGATGGCGCTTGGAGAGCCGCTGCCGAAGCAGATATTCGGTCATCCCTGGCTTCTGCAGGGGGACGGCAAGATGAGCAAGTCCAAAGGTAATGTGATTTACGCCGATGACCTGATTGACTTTTTCGGGGTGGATGCGGTGCGCTATTTCGTGCTGCATGAGATGCCCTTTGAGAATGACGGTGTGATCAGCTGGGATCTGATGGTGGAGCGCATGAATTCCGATCTGGCCAATACGCTGGGGAATCTGGTCAATCGGACTGTCTCCATGAGCAACAAATATTTCGGCGGTCTGGTAGAAAACAAGAAGGTCGGTGTGGACGAGGGCGCAGAGGACGTGGATGCGGATCTGTTCCGCGTGGAGGTCGAAACCTACGGCAGGGTAGTGAAGAAGATGGAAGAGCTGCGCGTGGCGGACGCCATTACAGAGATTTTCGTGTTGTTCAAGCGCTGTAACAAATACATTGACGAGACGATGCCCTGGGTTCTGGCAAAGGAGGAAGCGAAGAAGGACAGACTGGCAACGGTGCTTTACAATCTCCTGAACGGCATTCTGGTGGGGGCTTCTTTGCTGGAGCCGTATATGCCTGAGACGTCCGCAAGGATTGCCGGACAGATCTGCACGCAGCTGATCGACTTCTCCGTACTGGAGGAATGCGGGAAGAACGGGGATACCGCCAGGGTGGCAGCTCTGTATCCCTCAGGCGGCCATGTGACCGGGACGCCGGAGATCCTGTTTGCACGTCAGGACATAAAGGAGATCACGGAGAAAGTTGACGCCATGTTTGCAGCGCGAAAGGCTGCTTCGGCAGAGGAGAATAAGGAAGAAGAGCAGGGAGCGGAAGAAGCACCGGCAGACGTGATCGATCTGGAAGCCAAGGAGACGATCTCCTACGATGTGTTTGACCAGTGCCAGTTCCAGGTAGGCGAGATTTTAGAGTGTCAGGAAGTGCCGAAATCCAAGAAACTTCTGTGCTCCAGGGTGCGTGTGGGTTCCGAGGTGAAGCAGATCCTGTCCGGCATCAAGCAGCACTACACGGCGGAAGAAATGGTGGGTAAGAAGGTTATGGTATTAGTCAACCTGCAGCCGAGACAGATCGCGGGGATGATGTCCGAAGGAATGCTGCTGTGTGCAGAAGACGCGGAAGGTAAACTGTCGTTGATGACGCCGGAGCGCCCGATGCCGGCAGGCGCTGAAATATGCTGAATGTGATTGCACGATTGGCATACAGGGAATGAGGAAGGAGCCACAGTGGTAAAGAAACAGGAATTTTACTTTGAGTCGAGAGACAGAGAGCATAAGATACATGCCATCAGGTGGATCCCGGAGGCGGAACGGCCGGTGTGTATCGTGCAGATCGTGCACGGCATGGCGGAATATATAGACAGATATGATGAATTTGCCTCGTTCCTGGCCGGAAAAGGTATTCTGGTAGTGGGAGACGACCATCTGGGCCACGGAAAGTCTGTACAGCAGGGAGAGCCTTACGGTTATTTCTGCAGGGAGGATGCGGCAACGGTTCTTGTGCGGGACGAGCACAGGCTGAAAAAAATGACGCAGGAGCAGTATCCGGGCGTACCTTATATCATTCTGGGCCACAGCATGGGTTCTTTTATCACGCGCAATTATCTGCTGCGGTACGGCACTGGCATAGACGGCGCCATTATCGTGGGAACCGGTATGCAGCCTGCTTTGACGCTGTTGTGTGCCCGTGCGCTGGCGGCGCTGCAGCGGGTATTCTGCGGTTCGAAGCATGTGAGTGAGCTTTTGAATGTGGCGGCTTTCGGCGCTTATAATAAGAAGATCAAACCGTACAAAACGCTTTTTGACTGGCTCTCCCGCAATGAGGAGAATGTGAAGAACTATATAGAGGATCCGCTGTGCGGATTTACCTTTACGGTCAACGGGTTCCAGACGCTGTTTCAACTGATCTGGAATCTGCATGACAGGAAGAAGCTGCAGGAGATGCCGCAGCGCCTGCCTGTGCTTTTTATATCGGGGGAGGAAGATCCGGTAGGCGACTACGGAAAGAGCGTGCTCCGGGTTTATCAGTCCTTCAAGGAAGCAGGTATGGAAAATGTGCAGATGAAGCTGTATCCGGAGGACCGGCATGAGCTTTTGAATGAGGTGGACCGGCAGGAAGTATACGCAGATGTTTACCGCTGGCTCCTGCAGAGGATTTAAGGCAGCGGCAGACCGCACCAGGATTTTACCGTTATCTGAGATTTCATATTTACGAAGAGGTGTTCATGAGAAAACATAAATGGCTGCGAAGGATCGTCGTACTGGCGCTTTTATTCGTCATCGGCATGATTTTCCTGTCGCCGGAACGCAGGCAGGGTATCGCGCGGTTTACGGGCGCCGCAAAAGAGGTGCAGGCCGGAGAAAAAGGGGAAGAGGCGGTCGTCGGCTGGATGATCGAGCGGATAGCTGCCGGGGAAGTGGAGCTGGCGGATGAAAGCAGTATCAGACAGACGCTGGCCGCCGGAGAGCGGGAACTGGGCGTTACCCTGACGGATGAAAACAGGGAGAGGGCGGTCGAATTCCTGCAGACGCTTGGCAATATCGGGGTAGAGACGGAAGACTTTATCGAAGAGGCGAAGCAGAAGTATCAGCAGTACAGCACCGAGTTCGTGGAAGGAGCCAACGAGGCGATAAACGAAGCGGTTGAAAGTGCCGTGTCGAGTGCGGCGCAGAGCTTTTTTGACAGCATCAGGCAGACGATAGAAGACTTTTTCAAAAAATCTTAGTCTGCGGCTGTGCATGATTTGGCCTTCTCTGACCATACTATTAGGAAATGGTAAGAGGAGGCAGTTTAGAATATGAAGATAGCTTTTTTCAGTACGAAGCCGTATGATAAGATCTGGTTTGAACCCATGGGAAAGGAATACGGCTTTGAGATTCATTTTTATGAGATGGCATTTCAGGAGGAGACGATCACGCTGGCGGGCGGATTCGACGCCGTGTGCATTTTTGTCAATGACTATGTGAATGCGAAGATGGTGCAGCAGCTTTATGAGATGGGTGTCAGGGCGATCCTGCTTCGAAGCGCGGGCTTCAACCATGTGGATGTCAAGGCGGCCGAGGGGAAGCTGTGCATTCTGCGTGTGCCGAGCTATTCGCCGGAGGCGGTGGCAGAGTTTGCCATAGGTGTGATATTGACTGTCAACCGATATACACATAAGGCATATAATAGAACAAGAGACTTTAACATGAGTCTGAACGGCCTGATGGGTGTGGATCTTTACAGGAAGACGGCGGGGATCGTCGGCACGGGTAAGATCGGCCAGGCGATGATCCGGATCTGCAGAGGGTTCGGCATGGAGATACTGGCATATGACCCCTATCCGAACAGGAATCTGGACGTGAAGTATGTACCGTTGGAGCAGCTGATGCAGGAGTCGGATCTGATCTCCCTGCACTGTCCGCTCACTGCCGAGACCAGGCATATCGTGAACCGGTCGACCATCGACCATATGAAGCAGGGCGTCTATCTGGTGAATACTTCAAGAGGAGCCCTGATCGATACGGATGCTTTGATCGACGGCCTGGTGGCAGGGAAGTTCGGCGGTGTGGGACTGGATGTCTATGAGGAGGAAGAGGGGATCTTCTACGAGGACAAGTCGGGAGAGATCATGCGGGACGAGAATCTTGCGAGGCTGATGACGTTTCCGAATGTACTCATCACATCCCACATGGGATTTTTTACCAGAGAGGCCATGGAGGCCATCGCCAGAGTGACGCTGGAGAACGCATATGCGCTGGAGAACGGGCTGCCGCTCGCCAATAAGGTGGATGCGGAATCTCTCTGACTTTCCCAGTAAGAGGTTGTATGTTTATCTCAAATAAGTTAGAATATAGGTAGCATACAGTAACGCGGAAGGCGCAGGCCGGATGGTTACAGCATATAAAGGAGCCGCAGGCAGAGGTGGAAACGTCTTATCAGATCAGAAGTGCATATCGTGACGACTGGCAGGATGCCATGGGGCTGGCGTGGAAGACTTTCCTGCGGTTTGAGGCAGATGTATATACAGCCGAGGGTGTGAAGAATTTCGAGAATTTTATCACGGACAGTACACTCTACAGGATGTTTATCATGGGTGCCTATCAGATGTTTGTGGCGGTTGCGGACGGCGGGATCGTGGGTATGATCACGCTCAGGGATTCTCAGCATATCTCGCTGCTTTTTGTGGACGAGAGATATCACAGGCAGGGAATCGGCCGCGCGCTGCTTTCTTATCTGACAGATTATATGGGGGAAGAAATGGGGCTTCACCGGGTAACGGTGAACGCATCGCCTTACGGGGTCGGGTTTTATCACAGGCTGGGCTTTCGTGATCTGCGCTGCGAGGAGCAGAGGGACGGCATCATTTATACGCCCATGGAACTTAATTTTTGAGAGGCGAGGATACATATATGGAGTATATCAAGAGTAAGGATACTTTTCTTTTGATGAGGGATATCTTGAAGATCTTATATCCCAAGCTGATGAAGCATGGATCGAGAGTGGCCTATATGGTCTATACGATGCTTCGGGAGGAAGACAAATACGAAGAATTTGAGCTGGCGGACATGGTCATGGCAGCTACGCTTCATGATATCGGTGCGTACAGGACGGAGAGCGAGAGGCTGGGGGATATCCTGCGCTACGAGACGAAGGAATACATGGCACATTCCATTTACGGGTATCTTGTGCTGAAATATCTGTCACCGATCCCGGAGCTGGCGAAGGTGATCATGTACCATCATATGGATTACAACCAGCTGCAGAAAGTGAAGTATGAATATAAGAACGTGGCGGCCTACATTAATATTGCCGAGAAGATGGATCATTATTCCACGGCGCTGGGCAGCAAATTTGAGATGACCATGTTCCAGAAATATGCCGGCAACAGGCTGTCGCAGGAAGGGCTGGAGCTTTTCTATAAATGCGAGAACCGGTATGGTATGTTCGAGAAGATCCGCAGCGGCGCGTACTTAAAAGAGCTGGACGACATTATCGAGTACATGATTTTTAACAACGAGGACAAGAAGAAATTCCTGGATATGCTGATGTACTGTCAGGGATTTTTCCGAAAAGATATGGTGATCGAAACTGCCATGGCGACCTGTATCAGTGATGAGATCGCCAGGGAGATGATGCTGCCCCAGTCCAAAAGGGAGATTCTCTATTACGGCACGCTGGTGCATGACATCGGTATGCTGGCGCTTCCGCTGGATCTGATCGAGGCGCCCCGCAAGCTGGAACCGTGGGAGGCGAGGAAGGTCAAGACGCATGTGGAGATCGCGGGTAAGATATTGAGCAGCCGCATGAAGAAGGAAGTGGTCGATATCGCCCTGGCGCACCATGAGAGATGCGACGGCAGCGGCTATCCCAAAAAGCTGACGGACAATCAGCTGAGTACGGAGCAGAAGATCCTGCAGGTGGCGGACATGGTCGTGGCGCTCGTACATAAAAGAAGTTACCGCAAGCCGATGCCCAAAGAGAAGGTGATCGCGATCCTGGAAGAGAAGGCTTCGAAGAATAAGCTGAAACGGCAGGTTGTCTCCGTTGTCGTGCAGTCTTACGACAGGATCCTCAGTCTTGTCACGGAAGAGACGGCGCAGGTTTTGCAGATGTACGAAACCCTTAACAGGCAGTATGAGACGATCAGCAGGAAGTACAATATATAATTTCAGAAAAATTATAGCTTTTTTGTATTCTTTTGTACTATAATAAAAGGAATAAACTGTTAGGAGTGGAGCTGTTATGGGAAGAATTTTTGATATGGAAAGTCCGATCATGCGAACCTTGAGTCGTGTGGCAGATCTGATGATACTGAATCTGCTCATGATCGCGTGTTGTATACCGGTCATCACCATCGGGGCTTCTTATACTGCGATGCATTATGTCGTATTGAAGATGATCCGCGGGGAAGACGGTTATCTGGTCAGAGGGTTTTTCAAGTCCTTTAAGACTAATTTCAAGCAGGCGACGCTGATCTGGCTTATGATGCTGGTGGTGATCGTGGTCTATATCGGCGATGCGATGATCTTCTCTTTTTCGGGGATCAGTTTTCCCAAGCCGCTGGTGATCGCGGTGGCGGCTGTGGGCGTGATCATTTTCCTGATCAGCATGTATATATTTCCACTGCTTGCCAGATTCGAGAATTCTATCCGGAATACGATCAAGAATGCGGCGCTCATGGCAGTCGGCAACCTGCCGAAGACCATATTGATGGCTATTATCTATGCACTGCCGCTGGTGATCTGCTATTTTTCGACATATGCCATGCTGTTTGTCTTTTTGTTTGGTATTTCGGCGCCTGCCTATGGGGCGGCCTGGCTGTACAGCAATATTTTCAAGAAATTTGAGCCGGAAGTGGAAGTGGTTTCCGATATGGATTTTACGGTAGACATGGGGGATGTAAGTGAAGAGAGCAATGGAGAATCAGAGTAAGTCTACGGTACTGCAGTGGATTATTCCGTTCGCCGTTCCGATGGTCGTGGTGCTGGTCATACTTTTTAATTTTGCAGTAAAAAGTAAAGAAAGCGCGCGGCAGGTGGTGACGGATGATATGCTGACAGCGACAAAGAGATATGCGGAGATCCTTGCCGGTGAGCTGGATACCATGAGCAGGACGGTGAGATCTGTCTGCGGCATACTGGAACAGGGTGAGACATTGAGTGACGCGCAGGCAGCGGCTCTTATGCGGATCGCGGCGGACAGCACGGAAGCGGACAACGTGGAGTTCTGCGACAGTAACGGCAAAGGAATCGATCAGTCCGGCAATAAGATTTCCATAGAAGAGGAACAATATTTTCAGAATATACTGGAGACCGGAGAGTCTCTTCTGTATGTAGGGGTGGACGAACATATAAAGCAGGAGTCCGTGGTCGTGGTGGAACGTCTGGCAAACGGCAGATTCATGCTGCTTTTTTATCCGGTGGAGAAGTTGAACGGACTGCTTGCCGATGATGAAGTCTTAAGCAGCAGCGCTTTTCTGGCACTGATCGATGCAGAGGGCATGGTACTTTCTTCATCCGGTGCGGACAGCAGGATGCTTGATGGCGGCAATCTCCTGGAAACGGTGCGGACGAATGAGCCGGGGATGGCGAAGACGATCAGCGCATGTGTGTCGTCCGGTTCCGAGGGCACCGTCAGCGTACAGGTATCAGGAGAGAAAAGGATGCTGATCTATGCGCCGCTGGGGATGAACCAGTGGGGAATCGTGATGGGCGTCGAGCAGGCGTATGTGGACGGCCTGATCGGTTACCAGTGGAAGAATACCAAGAGTATGCTGACGTCTCTGATCGTGGTCATCTTTGTGTTCAGCTGTATTCTGATGGTGATCGATGCGATCGGCAAGAAGCGCGATGACCGGCAGAAGAAGGAGCTGGAGAACAAGGCGGATACGGATCTGCTCACCGGGCTGAATAACAAGCTGGCGACGGAACGCAAGATCAAGAATTATATCGCACAGAATCCGCAGGTACAGTCTATGATGTTTCTGCTGGATGTAGATAATTTTAAGACGGTCAATGACACGATGGGGCACGCCTTTGGCGACGAAGTGCTCAGCACGCTGGGAGAGGAGATCAGTTCTATCTTCCGTGCTTCGGACATTATCGGACGCGTGGGCGGAGATGAGTTCATGATCTTTCTTAAGGGCGTACCGACACGGGAGGTTGTCCGCAAGGAAGCGAAGAAAGTAGAGGACTTCTTTAAGACGTTCCAGGTCGGCGAGAATGTGAAGTACGCCGTCAGGGCGAGTATCGGTGTGGCGGTCTTCCCGCATGAGGGGACCGATTTCGAGACTCTGTACAAGGCGGCAGACCAGGGACTGTACAAGGCGAAGAGACGCGGCAAAGGCCAGCTGGCCTTTTATGAGGATGCATGGGGACAGGGCGAAGAGCCGCAGGAAGAATAGGGTAAAGTGCAGGGACGGCAGAGAGGATCAGCCGTCCCTGCTTAGTACGACGGGAAGATTTATTTTTTTATCCTTGACATATACCCTACGGGGGTATATTATAAACACACAGGAATACAGATACTATTGGAGGACAGTGAAGAATCGGATAACAAGTATGACAGGAGCGGAGAGCAGATGGAAGATTATACAGTGAGTACAAAACAGAGCAAAGAGGAGACGGCGGGGATGCAGGCGGCAGACAGCGCGGCCGGGAAGGATGCGGTCTGTGAAGGCGAACAGGGAGAGGAAGCGTGCGCCTGCGGCCACTATAAGATCATACCGCGGGACGCGGCGGGACAGAAGCAGCTGCAGAACCGGATCAACCGCATCATCGGCCAGCTCAACGGGATCAGGAACATGATCGGCGAGAACAGATACTGCGGGGATATCCTGATCCAGATCGGGGCGGTGGAGAGCGCACTGCAGAGTCTCGGCTATATTGTACTGCAGGAGCACATGCAGACCTGTGTTGTGGAAGAAGTGAAGAAGGGCAACGAAGCGATCATGGAAGAGGCGATAGAACTGATCAAGAAACTGAAATGAACGGTGATACAATGAACGGGAATGAGATATCGGGAATGAGATAACGGGGGTGGACTGTTGAAAAGTGAAAAATTTCAGATAACGGGTATGACCTGTGCAGCCTGCAGCGCGCATGTGGAGAAGGCGGCAGCAGGTGTGGCGGGTGTTGATAAGGTAAGCGTAAGTCTGCTGATGAATACTATGACGGTGGAGTATGATACGCCGGCCACGCCGCAGGCGATTTGCGCGGCGGTGGAAGCCGCCGGCTACGGGGCAGCTGCCGCAGGGCAGCAGGCGGCAGGGACGGATAACAGAGAGGGGGCGCTGGAGGATAAGGAGACGCCCAGGCTCCGGCGCAGACTGATCGCTTCTGTCTGTCTGCTGCTGCCGCTTATGTATGTGTCGATGGGGGCGCTTATGTGGGGCTGGTATCTGCCGGAGTCTTTTGCCGGCAACCCGTGGGCGATAGCACTATATCAGCTGTTATTGACCGGCTTTGTAATGGTGATCAACCAGCGCTTCTTTATCAGCGGCTTCCAGAGTCTGCTGCACAGGGCGCCGAATATGGATACGCTCGTGGCGCTCGGAAGCGGCGCGGCGTTTGTATACAGTGCAGCTGTTATGTTTCGGATGGGCGCCGCCATGGGCGAGGGGAATGTGGAGATGGCCGTCCATTGTCTTCATGACATGTATTTTGAATCTGCGGCCATGATCCTGACGCTGATCACGGTAGGCAAGATGCTGGAGGCTTACAGCAAGGGGAAGACGACCAATGCCATCAAGAGCCTGATGGATCTGGCGCCCAAGACGGCACACGTGATCCGGGACGGTGTGGAGACGACGATTCCGGCGCAGGAAGTACAGGAAGGGGATATCTTTCTGGTGAAGCCCGGGGAGAGCATGCCGGTAGACGGAGAAGTGCTGGAAGGTGAGAGCGCGGTGGATGAGTCGGCGCTGACGGGAGAGAGCCTGCCTGTTGACAAGCATGTGGGCGACCGTGTCAGTGCGGCGACCATCAACCAGAACGGCGCGTTGACCTGCAGGGCGCTGCGGGTGGGAAAAGATACCACGCTGCAGCAGATCATAGATATGGTAGAGAATGCGGTAGCGACCAAGGCGCCAATCGCGCAGATCGCGGATAAAGTATCGGGTGTTTTTGTACCGGTGGTGATCGTATTAGCATTAATAACGGGTGTTATATGGCTTGCGGCGGGAGCCAGTGCGGGGAAGGCGCTCTCCTATGCCATCAGCGTGCTGGTGATCAGCTGTCCCTGTTCGCTGGGGCTGGCTACGCCGGTGGCGATCATGGTAGGCAACGGCATGGGCGCAAGACAGGGGATTCTCTTTAAAAATGCGACAGCGCTGGAGCTTGCCGGCAGGATGGATTTTGTCGTATTGGATAAGACCGGAACGGTGACGGAAGGAAAGCCCCGGGTAACGGATCTTTACCCCGCGGCGGGTGTTTCTGAGGAGGAACTGCTGCGTGTTGCGGCGGCGCTGGAGAGCAGGAGCGAACATCCGCTGGCGAAAGCGGTCTGTGAGCGCGCCGGGGAGGCGCGGCTGTCGGTGGAGCCGGCAGGCAGTTTCCGTGCACTGCCGGGCTGGGGTGTGGAAGGTACTGTGGACGGTGCTTTGGCAGCGGGCGGCAGCGGCGCCCTGTTCGCGGAACGCAGGCTGCTGACGGAACCCCTGCGGCTGGCCGGAGAACGGATGGCGGAAGAAGGCAAGACGCCGCTCTACTTCGCAGCGGACGGGCGGATGCTTGGCATGATCGCCGTGGCGGATGTGGTGAAGCAGGACAGTGCACAGGCCATCGGCGAACTGCGGAATATGGGCATTCAGGTAGTGATGCTGACCGGAGATAACAGACGGACGGCGCGGGCCATCGGCAGACAGGTAGGTCTGGATGCGGTGGTGGCGGATGTACTTCCCGGCGACAAAGAGTCGGTGATCAGGCAGCTGTCTGCGTCGGGCCGGGTGGCCATGGTCGGTGACGGCATCAACGATGCGCCGGCCCTCACGAGAGCCGACGTGGGCATCGCCATCGGCGCGGGCGCGGATGTGGCGCTGGAGGCGGCAGAAGTGGTGCTGATGAAGTCGAGGCTTACGGATGTGCCGGCGGCGATCCGCCTTTCCAGACAGGTGCTTAAGAATATTCATGAGAATCTGTTCTGGGCCTTTTTCTATAACTGTATCGGCATTCCGCTGGCGGCGGGAATCCTTGTGCCCTTCCTGGGCATAAGCCTGAATCCCATGTTTGCGGCGGCGGCCATGAGCCTGTCCAGCTTCTGCGTGGTGACCAATGCGCTGCGGCTGAACCTTTTTACAATCAATTCCGACCGGCACGACAGGAAGAAAGAAATGGTTCCGATGCCGGAATTCATAACCGGCTTCAAGGAGATAGAAGATCATCATAAGGAGGAAAACAAGATGGCGGAAACAATGGTTAAGACACTGAATATTGAGGGGATGATGTGCGCGCACTGTCAGGCCCATGTGAAGAAAGCGCTGGAGGGCGTTGCCGGCGTGACACAGGTGGAAGTGAGCCTGGAAGACAAGACGGCGACCGTGTCTTTGACGCCCGGCACAGAAGAGCAGGCGCTGGTTGATGCGGTGACAGAGGCAGGCTACAAGGTGGTCTGAGGCCCGAAGATAAGAGTGTATTTCACGATGCCGGAGGTATCCGGATTCCGGCTTATGTCAAGACATTAATTTATTTTTGTAACATGTGCATAGGAAAAAACGGGATTCTTAGGCAACTTGTCAGATGGTGTGAAATGGCCTGCATTATGTAAGCAAATTCTACAATGTAAACTGAAATTTTTGTGAAACAATGGCATAGCAAAGAAAAAAAAAGTCAGCTATACTATGTTCAGAGTCAGTTAAGACTGACACAGTTCCGAAAACCAAATTTATAAAAAACAGGAGGCAATCATGGCAAGTTTATCTTTAAAGAATGTCTGCAAAGTATATCCGAACGGCTTTGAGGCAGTAAAAGACTTCAATCTTGAAATCGCAGATCAGGAATTCATCATTTTCGTAGGACCGTCAGGTTGTGGTAAGTCCACCACACTTCGTATGATCGCAGGTCTGGAAGACATCTCTTCCGGTGAGCTGAAGATCGGCGACAGAGTTGTGAACGACGTAGAGCCTAAGGACAGAGATATCGCGATGGTATTCCAGAACTACGCTCTGTATCCTCATATGTCAGTATATGACAACATGGCATTCGGTCTTAAGTTAAGAAAAGTTCCGAAGGACGAGATCGACAAGATGGTTAAAGAAGCTGCTAAGATCCTTGACCTGACAGCTCTGCTTGATCGTAAGCCGAAGGCTCTGTCCGGTGGTCAGAGACAGCGTGTTGCCATGGGCCGTGCTATCGTTCGTAATCCTAAGGTATTCCTTATGGATGAGCCGCTTTCCAACCTGGATGCGAAGCTGCGTGTACAGATGCGTGTTGAGATTTCCAAACTGCACCAGAGACTGGGCACCACGATCATCTACGTAACACATGACCAGACAGAGGCTATGACACTTGGTACAAGAATCGTCGTTATGAAGGACGGTGTTGTTCAGCAGGTAGATACACCTCAGAACCTGTATCAGAAGCCTCAGAACCTGTTCGTAGCAGGATTCATGGGATCACCGCAGATGAACTTTATGGATGCAGTTGTTGAGATCAAGGGTGATGTTGCAAGCCTTAAGATCGCAGGCAAGAGCATTCCGTTACCGGCTGCCAAGTCCAAGAAGCTGATCGACGGCGGTTACAACGGAAAGACGGTTACATTCGGTATCCGTCCTGAGGACGTATATGATTCCGAGGCATTTGTATCATCCGCTCCTTGCGTATTCGAGTCCACGATCAAGGTTTACGAGCTGCTCGGTGCAGAAGTTTACTTATACTTTGATCTGGCTGAGTTCCCGATCACAGCAAGAGTAGATTCCCGTACAACAGCAAGACCTGGTGATACAGTTAAGTTTGCTTTCGATGTTGAGAAGATTCACGTATTCGACAAAGAGACAGAGCAGACAATTACCAACTAATCAAGATAATCATGAGGGGATGCTTAGGCATCCCCTTTATTGTTCTCTCATAGAAAAAAATTAGAGGGTGCTTGTTGCAGGCCGGATATGCTATAATAACAACACGGACTTAAAAATAAACAGGAAGAGAGGTTGCGGAATGATTTCCAGTCAGGTGATTAGGAGTAGTATTGAAGAGCTAAAGACAATTTCCAAGGTGGATTTATGCGTTTGGGATCTGGAAGGTAAAGTAGTGGCTACTACTTTTGAAGCCGAGGAGATAACACCGGCGTTGATAGAAGGGTTTGTGAATTCTCCGGCAGACAGTCAGGTGATCGGTTTGCATCATTTGCTGAAAGTATTGGACGAGGATGAGGTGCTTTTCATTCTGGATGCCAAAGGGAGCAGCGAGGAAGCCTATATGCTGGGCAAGATCGCAGTCAGTCAGCTCCAGCATCTGATCATAGCCTATAAGGAGAGATACGACCGCAATAATTTCTTCCAGAACCTGCTGCTGGATAATATGCTTCTCGTAGACATTTATAACAGGGCGAAGAAGCTGCATATAGAGGCGGCCGTTCCCCGGGCGGTCTTTCTGATCGAAACGGACAAGGAGAAAGAGAAGGAGAAGGACTTCACGGCTACCGAGCTTTTGAACGGGATGTTCTCCACGCAGGTCGGCGATTATATTACGGCAGTGGATGAGAGCAATGTTATTCTGATCAAGGAATTGCTGCCGGAGGACGACTATACGCGGCTGGAACAGGTTGCCAGCACCATCGTTGACATGATGAACATGGAGGCGATGATGAATGTACGGGTTGCCTACGGCACTATCGTAGGCGAACTGAAAGAAGTCTCCAAATCCTACAAAGAGGCGAAGATGGCGCTGGATGTGGGCAAGATCTTCTACGCGGAGAAGAAGGTGAGCGCTTACAATACACTGGGAATCGGACGACTGATCTACCAGCTGCCGATCAATCTGTGCCGTATCTTCATTGATGAGATTTTCGGCTCCAATGTGCCGAGCGAACTGGATGAAGAGACGCTGACGACGATCAACAAATTCTTCGAGAACAATCTGAACGTATCAGAGACGTCCAGACAGCTTTTTGTACACCGGAACACGCTGGTATACCGGATCGAGAAGCTGGAAGTGAGTACGGGACTGGATATCCGTACTTTTGAGGACGCACTGACTTTCAAGATCGCCTTGATGGTGGTCAATTATATGAAATATCTGGATTCTCTGGATTATTGATGAATTATGCTGTGTTTATGCCGGATGGGCTTATCATCCGGCATTTTTTTTGTCCGCGGTGCATATATACCTAATAGAGTGAGCTATCGTAAGTGATATGGCAAATTTCAGTTTCCGGTTGCTGCGTAAGCCGTCTGTAAAAGCTCTGCGGGAGCAGACAGAGGCTTTTTGACGGACCGGTTAAAACAAAGAGCAGAGGGGGAGGACATGTACCAGAAAGAGATTATATATATGGGCCTGTATAAGGATGGCAGCAGAATCGGAAACGCCGGTTTCCTGAAGGTGGAGAACAGAGAGGAGGAGAGCAGATTTCAGCTGAAACTGCAGAATTTACCGTACAATATCAAGGGGCGGTTTCCGGTCAGGCTTTATCAGGGAAATGACTGGAAGGAGATCAACGGTATTTCGGTGCAGGAGGGCGGCGGCAGCTGGGAAGAAAAGCTGAAAGCGGCAGCGTCGGGGGTGCAGGTCCAGATCATGCTGCCGGGCGGCTATTTGCTGGAAGGAAAAGGCAAAGGTGCACCGAAGCATACGATCCGCGCCGGCGTAAATACAGAAGAAAGACCGCAGCAGCCTTCCCCGGCCGTACAGACGGAACCGGGTATGCAGACAAACAGGCCGGAGAACAGCCGGGACAGAGAGCAGCAGGAATATAGGCGACCTGATAACCAGCCGGAAAGCAGGTGGGGCGAAAACCCGCAGAAGAACGCAGAACGTGAGAATGTGCAGGAAAGCAGGTGGCCCGAAAGCCTACAGAAGAACGCTGAATATGAGAGCGTGCAGGAACGCAGCCGGGCCGGGAATCAGCAAAAGAGGGAAGAGCGTGAAAAAGCATGGGACGAAAGCGCGCAAAAGAATGCAGGGCGTGAGAACTTACAGGAGAACAGATGGAGTGTAAATGCACAGAAGAACGCAGAGCGTGAAAGCGCACAGGAACACAGCCGGGCCGAAGAAATGCAGTCAAGTGATATATCCGTGGAGCAGGACTCAAATATTGCAAGAGCGAAAAATGCAGGTCCAAATAAGGCTCAAAATACTATAGAAGACGATCTGTTCCGGAATGCAGCGCAGATGCAGAATGAATCCACAAACAGCGCAGGAAACATGCCGGAGAAGGCGCGGCGAAACGCCGGTATGATATCGGAGCAGAGAAATGAAGCAAAATTTTACAATCTGCGCGGAGGCAGTCCGGGGCGGTTTCCGCAGATCATTCCTATTGAAAACACACGAAACAGTGAACCCGCCAGAAGGGAACGGCAGGCAGAGATCGTGACAGAGGAACTGCAGCGGCAGGAAGCATACAGTTTGAAGGAGGACAAGTGGGAACAGATTCTGGAGAGCTATGAGAAGATCCATCCATACGGTGACGAGCGCGTCTATGTGAAGCTGGAACCGAAGGATTTTATCATATTGCAGGCGAAATACCAGCATCTGGTGAACAACAGCTTCCTTTTGCACGGATTCTATAATTATCGCTATGTGATCCTGGGAAAGGAGCAGGACTATTATCTGGGGGTGCCGGGGGTCTTCTATGAACGGGAAAAGATGGTTGCTTTGATGTTCGGCTTCGAGGCTTTTGAATGCCCGGGCGGGACTGCAAAGGCGGGAGAATTCGGATACTATCTGCGGAAGGTAGAACTGTAAGAGAGTATAAAATAATGTAAAATAATGAAGCGCACGTTAAAACCGTGCGCTTTATGTCGAATTTGACCCATATACGTTACCTTTACAGTTAACTCCGCCAGGCACCCTTACGGCACATGAAAGATTCCACTTAGTGCTGCTGTGTTCCCACCCTGACACGGTTCATGGATTTCCATTGCGTAAGACCCAAACTTCAACGCCACTTATAAAGGGCAGCTACATAAGCGAACGCCCTCGATAAAGCATCACCCCCACTAGAGCGGATTGTGGGTACAGGGCACCGCTAACGCCCCGGCTGCACGGTTTTATTAGTATACTGTTTTTTTGGACGTTTGTCAATGTGTCATACGTTTTCATTGTCGATCATTCGGTATCCAATGCCAATTTCCGTAAAAATATATTGTGGATCGGCAGGATTATGTTCAAGCTTCCTGCGGATATTTGCCATATTGACGCGCAAAATGCGGTTATTACTGTCGGCATAAGGACCCCATACGTGCGTGATCAAGGTGTCGTATGTGATTACTTTGCCGGCGTTGCGAGCCAAAAAGGTCAATATTTTGTATTCAATCTGTGTAAAGTGAACAATATTATCATTTACGGTAATGATATGCTTTTCATAATCTATAATCAGGTCTTTTGCAACATATCTGTTCTGGCCTATAATAGGCGCACTGCTCATGGAAGAGCGGCGCAGCGCGGTGCGGATTCGCGCCATCAGCTCTGAAGTGCCGAAAGGTTTCGTGATATAGTCGTCGGCGCCCGCATCCAACGCCTCTACTTTTTCCTTTTCCTGCGTTCTGGCTGAGATTACGATAATGGGGATATTACTCCATTTTCTGATGCTGTGGATTACATCGATTCCATCCATATCCGGCAGACCCAGATCCAATAAAATCAAGTCCGGACATGCGGAAGCAGCAAGTGACAGACCATTGGCGGCGTCGCTGGCAAAGCTGACTTTATAATCCTGTGTCCGCAGAGTGGTTGCAATAAAGTTGCATATATTTTTTTCATCTTCTATCAGCAGAATTTCATGCTTCAGATTCAATGGCTGAATCCTCCCTTCTTCGTATGTGCTTACAATATAATAGAATCAGTTCCCTTTAGGCAGTGTAAAGTAAAATTCGGCGCCTTTCTCATGATTTCTTGCGTTGATCGTACCATTATGAGCCGTGATGATTGTTTTGCATATTGAAAGTCCGATTCCCATTCCTTTGTTGGAGTCGGATTCACGGTTTCCGATATAAGAATTGCCGTCAAAAATATCTTTTAACCGTTCCGGAGCGATACCGATACCGTAGTCTTTCACATGGAAGGTGACATTATGGTCGTCATCGTCCACATAGAAAAGAATCGGCTCACGACTCTGCGAGTGTATGATGGCATTTTCTAATAAATTAATGAGCACCTGCTCTATAAGGATAGCGTCCATTGGCAGAATGAGAAGCTCGTCGGGAACGGAAACATTGACGGATGCTTCGGGCAGTCTCTTTTTCAGACGGTTGATGGCGGCCGAGACAATTTCTTCAACGGATTCGTCGGTCTTTTTAACTGCCGAAGTCTGGTCTTGGATACGGGTCACGGACAGAAGGTTCTCTACCATATTTAAAAGCCAGTTGGCATCTTCGTGTATATGAGTGACAATGGCGATTTTCTCTTTGTCTGAAAACAGGGCACCATTGTCCAGATAGGAGGAACTGGCGCCAATGATACCGGTCAGCGGTGTGCGCAGGTCGTGGGATATGGCGCGCAGCAGGTTGGCACGCATTTTCTCCTTCTCTGTTTCTGACAACAGCTTGTCCTTTTCGGCAATCATTTGCGCCTGCTGTTTCATACTGGCCGTCATGGTACTCGTGAGCAGCGTGACGCCAAGCATTTCCAGAAAGGTGATAGGATAACCGGAAAGAGTGAAATTTAGTTCAAAATAAGGATAGGTGAATAAAAAGTTTACGCATACAACCGCAACGACGGATGAGATGACTCCCGGTAGATAGCCGTCCGTATATCGGACGATGACAATCAGCGCAAGAATATAGATCAGAGCAATATTGCCTGAATTTTCCGGTACACAGTAAGAGAAAAGGGATGCAAAGACGGTTGCGACTATAAGACCGGACAGCGTTACGATAATGTTCTTTTTGGTAAATATTTGTTTCATATTTGAGGGCATAAGTTTGAATCTCCTGTATCGTACATTATACCTTGTTTTACTCAAAAGTGGAACAGCGCGCGGTGTTAAAAAGGCGTTAAGAAAGGGATAAGAAAGCATCAAGAAAACGCTAAATATACGCTAAAGAAGACGCGATAAACTGTAAAAATATTTGACGGTATGCTAGTATTTTGCTTGTAATATAACGCGAGGGAGGAAATCAAAATGCAGATAGATGTGTGGTCGGTTATTTCAATTGTTTTGGTTGTAATCGGTTTTTTTGGTGGAATCTGGTATGAACATAAATAAGGTCTGATTGTTAGAATGGAGGGTAAGGAAATGGGTATTGTGGAAATTATCATCTTAGGACTGGTATTTGTATCGCTGGGAGGATGCTTTGTGTATTCTTTGATTACAAACAGAAACAGTAAATAATCCGAACAAAAATCGTCGCTTCGCAGCGACGATTTTTATGTTATAGGAAATTGCAATAGAGTAGACCGCTTAGGGCGACGATGTTTTAGTGATATAATGAGTAGCCAAACCGTATACGGCGATAAATTTTCCATACGATCAGTACCGGCATACTGACTAACAGATATGCGGAACTGAGCAGACCTGTCAGACCGCCTACAACACAGATGATTAACATTCCGATATTCATGAGATATCTTCCTCTCTTTCTTGTATTTGCATTCTTGTCATTCGCCATTATAAAAAAAGAGAGCAGAACATAAAATAGATAAGAGAGTTTCTTAACGTAAGTTAAACGAAATGGAAACAACTTATTAACACCGGCTTAACGAATTTTTAGCGGTTAACAAAATACGATATTTTGTTTCGCATGTCAAGCCCTGATCTAAAAAAACTTCAACGACATATTTCCCACAAATACGACAAATATAGTAAGGACGGATAAGAGGGTTCCGTATAGGGACCGCTTTGATACATTATGCAATAATTCCCGCAAAACCGGGGAATTACAGGCAAAATGTGTTAACACAATATCGTATTATGTTTCCACAGAGGAAAACCGGACACGAAAATCGGCTTTCCGGAAAAGGAGGGAGACAAATGGAGATTGTGCAAAGTATTTTGACAAACAATCCCTGTTATAAGGCAGGGAAAAAGATTGAAGTACACGGCATAATGCTGCACAGCGTCGGATGTAATCAGCCATCGGCGGAGGTTTTTATTAAGGAATGGAACAAGCATACAGATCTGAAGAAATGCGTCCATGCCTTTATAGACGGCGTCACGGGCAAAGTGTACCAGACGCTTCCGTGGGAGCACAGAGGATGGCATTGCGGCGGAGCGGGAAATAACACACATATCAGTGTGGAAATGTGCGAGCCGTCCGGCATCCGGTATAACGGCGGAGCGGCATTCAATTGTTTGGACAGAAGTGAAGCGTTGGCAGTTGTCAAACGAACCTACGATGCGGCGGTGGAATTATTTGCATTATTGTGCCGGCAATATCAGCTGGATCCTTTAAAAGACGGCGTTATTATCAGTCACAAAGAAGGACATGCAAGAGGAATCGCATCCGGTCATGAAGACCCCTCGCACCTGTGGAACGGATTACAGAGCGGTTATACGATGGACGGATTCAGACACGACGTTGCTCTTGCAATACATAAGTGTGAAGAAACCGTTCGGGCAAATGACGTCGTAAGGACTGTTCCGAGCGCGAATGAATCCAAGAGCTGCCGAATGAATATTTCAGAGGAAGGTGTGCGGCTGATTATGCGGTTTGAGGGCTGCCGCCTGTCTGCTTACCAGTGTGCGGCGGGTATATGGACAATCGGGTACGGACACACGCGGGGCGTGAAGCCGGGAGATGAGCTGCCTTCACAGGAAGCGGCGAGAGATTTGTTGTTTCAAGATCTCAAAGAATATACCGGATATGTCAATACCTATATCGAGAGAAAAGTAATTGGGTTTCCGGTCAGTCAGAATCAGTTTGACGCGCTGACAAGCTTCTGCTACAACCGCGGAAGCGGCAGGCTGAGAGAACTGGTGACGGACAAAGATGCGGCGGCTGTTGCGGAGGCAATGCTTTCATTTATCGTGATCAACGGAGAAATAAATGAAGGATTACGGCGCAGGCGGGAAGCAGAAAGAGAACTGTTCTTAAGATAGTTCCGCCTTCTTTGGTAAAAGCCCGGTTCTAAGAGTAGAGAAAGGAGTTTCCACCATTGGATGATCAAAAGTACGATTACAGTGAGTTTATACCTTTGGACGATCTTGTCTATGCGCCGCTTCATGCGCTTGCATTGTCGAATGAGCAGCTTCGTGCGCGGGTAGTCGATTCCATAAAGAGTATGGGTACAATTAAACATACGGGGACGGAGGAGACTGTACACTTGCACAATATAAATCTTGCTTATGAGCAGGTACGTCCGGAAAGCAATGAGGGATATAGTGTGGATAATCTGCAAGTGCAGGTGCCGCTTTTATCCATCATACCGATTACAAATCTGAATGTAGATAAGGCGGAGATTGATTTTGACGCGGAGATCAAGGCGGAGAAAGGAGAGCAGGGACAATATTCCATTAACGGGAGAATCTGTTCGCCGGAACAACGCGAGAGCGATTTTCTTCCGCGAGTCACATACAAGATGAGAATCAGTTCTCTGCCGGCTACGGAAGGCGTTATGCGTCTGACAGATATGTTTAGTTCAAATCCTATTACGAAGAAACTGGATACGACGCCGGTAGCGATAGACGGTAACTTGGGAAGCGACGAGCAGAAAGAAATCTGGCAGGAGACAACGGAGCTTAAGAATAAGATTAAGAGGCTTAAGAGACTCTATCGAAAGATTTCTGATATGATTGCAGACCAAGAACAGATAGAGCAGATCGGGAAGAGCGCTTTTGAAGATACAGTCAAGGAATTTGATAAGGAAAAGTACTTGATGGCGCAGGCAAATATTGCAAACCGCATTATGGAATATCAGGAGCGGATTATGAACAGAGAGATTGAATACGGACTGGATAAAGACTATGAATAACAATGGTGTGAGAATAAAACGACTAAATAAGGAACAGAGCAGGCGGCAGCAGGAAGGAAGGATGATTGTCCGTGATACGGAAAGACTGCGCAGAGAATTGAATCTGCGACTGTTAACGGATTCTTCCGATGCCGGGCAGGAACTTTCTGCCAAGTTTCTGCTGCCGGAGAGGGTGTTGTATGTGGAGAGTATTACGGTTGTTGATATCCGCTATCCGAATCGGGATAACAATGTAGTTAAGACAAATAACAGAAAGGAAAGAGGAACAAGATTATGGCAATAGCAGAGCAATTTGCAGGATTACAAATGGATCAGTTAATCGGAGGGCCTTTGAGCGCAGCGGCGGACGCCAGTGCATTATTGGCGAATTCCACGGCGGATTTTATCAAGCGGGTGGGATTTGATAAGGACGGTAAAGTACAGAACGTCGCATTCGGTTATCAGAGGCGTACCCCTAATGAGGACGGTACGAGCACGTTGGATGAGATGAAAGTGAGCGTGCCGATGCTGGCAATCGTTCCGATTCCGAATCTACAGATTGATGAAGTAAACATTCTTTTTGATATGGAAGTGAAGCAGAGTGAGAGACAGGAATCAGCAACGGATTTAAGCGCGACTGTCAGCGGTTCTGCGAATTTCGGCATCGTCAAAGTCAATGTTACCGGTAGTGTCAGCTCTCACCAGTCCAATACAAGAAGTTCGGATAATTCCGCCAAGTATCATGTGGATGTCCGTGCAACCAACCACGGGATTCCTGAAGGTCTTGCCAGAGTACTGGATATGATGGCGGCAAATGTTGCGCCGGAACTTCTAAGCAGTGACTTAAAAGACGGAAACGGACAGAATCTGGCGGGTCAGGCAAAGGCGAAAGCGGAACGTTTAAAGATGCTCAGAGCTGAAATCAGTCAGATTGAAAACAGGTTGAGCGCGGCGCAGGACGGAGTAGACGCGAGCATTATCCGCCTTAAGAAAGTAGCGGATATTCAATTGAACAGCTATAGAGAGCTGCTTGGCAGAAAGCTGAGAGAGTCAGATCCGTCGCAGTACGATGATGAGATTAAGCAATTGCAGGCCGCGGTGGCAGACGGAACGGGTAAGCAGGATGACTTAGACAGCAAGATAAAAGAACAGGAGACGGCAAAGGCGCAGTCAGCGAATTATACACAATGTCTGGAAGAAATCAACCAGTCATGGAGCGGCTTCCAGACGCAGGCATCGGACTATGTGAAGCTGATTGCCGACAGTGGCAACGTGCCGGAGGATGTATCGGGTCTGTTTGCACTGAAAGCCATTGAGAAAGAAACCACATCGGACGGTAAAGAAACCATAAAAGGTATCAAGGACTATGCGACAGGTGAATCTCAGTATGCCGCAATGCTTGCGGCGCAAAACAGTGCGGTCAGGAACCAGAAGAACGCAAGCGACATTGAGACTGAACTGATTAACAAAAAATCAGAGTACAGCGATGCAATGTCCGGCAAAGCGCTGCCTGATAAGAGCGCTTGATAAAGGTAAACGGAACACAGTAATGATCATGAACCGGACAGTCCCATGTGGGCTGTCCGGTCAGAAAGAAGGTATATGAAATGAACCAGAAGAAAGCAGAACTATCTGATTTTCACTATGTGAAACTGGTGACAATCGGCAGTGTAAATCCGAATACGCCGCTGTCGGACAAAGAAAGAGAGTCGCAGATGGATTTATTAAACCGCTGTCTGAGTGATCATCCCAGAGGCACCATTATAGCAAAGGACATTTCCATAGGACGCTATCAGATCGGTGAACATGAACTGACCATGGAGAAAGTTTCTTATCATGTGGGATTTACAAGGAAGCCGGCATGGGAGAGTGAGGAGAAGGGACAAGGGTTATGACGGTTGAGGAGAAAAAGGGAAATGAAAAACTGACCTTGTATGTCAGCGGACGTATTGATGCCTCTACGGCGCCGGAGTTAGAACGGTTTGTTTCCGAAAGGATAGAAGGCTTGACAGAACTGACATTGGATTTTAAAGATGTGATGTATATTTCTTCCGCAGGGCTGCGCGTACTGCTTGGTACATATAGAACGATGGATAGCCAAAAAGATAAATTGGTTCTTCTGAATGTGAATGAGGAAGTGGAAGACACCTTGTATATTACCGGATTTCTGGAATTTCTGGAAGTATGGAATGAGGAGGGAGAGCGGGTGAACAAAGGAAAGGGAAATGCGCATGGCGGGCAGGAAAAAAATAGGGAATAAAATAAACGGACTGCTGTTACTGATGGTGTCTGCTGCGATGCTGGTCGCCGGAACAATCAGCGTCTACAGTCTGTGGTCTATGAAACGGATTTCTGTGGACAACGGAAAGGAACTGGGTGAAAATGCGGCGAATGATGCAGAAGAAGCGTTGGAAGATCTGGCGGTAGATAATCTGCAAAGAATTACCGCACAAAAGGCAGCGGCAATTGAAGAGAAGTTCGTGACGGTGGAGACGTATGTGCTCGGTATTGCCGCACAGGCAAGAGATATCTACGAACATTCTGAACGATATCCGGACAGAATAGTGGCGCTCCCAGTTCCGGACTCCAACCAGCTTGCGGCACAGTTGTTATGGTCGGAAAAACTGAAGGATACAGTCGATACGGAGACCGGTATTCCGGCGTATACGGAGGAAGTGTTAAAACTCGGTAATTTGCAGGACATGCTCGTGCAGTACAATGCCAACAACGGTATGGTGTCATCGGCTTATATCGCCACGGAGAGTGGCTGGATGATTCAGGCGGATTATATTCCTTACAGTAAATATAACAGGACGAACGCAGAGGCAGACCATAACCGACAACTGCTTTTTGAGGCTAAGGACAGACAATGGTACAAACGCGCTAGGGAGAAAGGGAGTGGGCAGATTGTGTATACGGATGTAATCAGGGATGCTCACGGGGGTGGCGACTGTATTGTGTGTGCCAGTCCGGTATACCGCGGTGAAAAAGTGGTAGCAGTTGCGGGGGTCGGTTCTTATCTGGAAACGATTAACAATGCGGTGTTGGGGATAGATGTCGGTGAGGATGGATATGCTTTTCTGGTAAATGAGGACGGACAGGTAGTAGTGTCAGGTAAGACGGACGGTGAAACTGCGGCGTATGCCGAGCAGATTGTAGATCTAAGGCAAAGCAGCAATCCGATGCTGGCGCAGGCCGCATCGGGTATGGTTGCCGGGGACACGGATTCCGTGGAAATGAAGCTGGACGGCAAAGAAGTTTATCTTGCCTATGCGCCGTTAAAGCATCTGGGATGGAGCCTTGTTACGGTGCTCGAGGAGGAGAAGGTTATTGAGCCGGCGAAACAAAGTCAGGCGATGATATTGGCGTTATCGAATGAACTGGATGATAAACAGGATGAAGCGATCAAGGGTGTAATGGCGGCGTTTGTTGTGGCACTTGTATGCGTTACGCTACTTGTGTGTATGTCCGGAACAATATTTTCTGCGAAGCTGACAGAACCGATCTGCAATTTGACAGATGAGGTACTAAGCTGGGACGGAAGCGATTTCGGTCAAAGAATCAGTGTGCAGACTGGGGACGAGATAGAGGACTTGGGAAATGCTTTTAACGACATGATAGACCAGATAGAAGAGTATGTGCAGAATCTGTCTTCCGTTATGGCGGAAAAGGAGCGCATCCGCACGGAAATCCAAGTGGCTTCCAGACTACAGGCAGACATGCTCCCTGCTGTCGAGGGAATATTTGCAAACAGGGAAGATTTTGTTCTCGCAGCATCTATGGTGCCGGCAAAAGGGGTGGCGGCGATTTCTATGACTTCTTCCTGCTGGATGAAGAACGGCTGGCGCTCGTCATTGCTGATGTGTCCGGCAAAGGAGTTCCGGCTGCAATCTTTATGGCGTCGTCGCGCATGATGATTCGCAGCAGACTGATGCGGCTTGAAAGAGATGAGCGTAAATTGTCGCGGGCAGTGGAAGAAGTAAACAGAAGTCTATGCGAAAACAATAAAGACGGCATGTTTGTCACCGCGTGGATCGGGGTGCTGGATATTGTCACCGGAGAGATGAATTTCGTCAATGCCGGACACTGCAGGCCGCTTGTTATGAGAAAAGGCGGGGAGTGCGAGTATGATACGACTTTTGGCGGCATGATGTTAGCCGGGATGGAAGATACAACGTACAGGGAAGGGCGGATTGCATTATCCAGAGGAGATACGCTGCTTCTCTATACAGATGGCGTGACGGAGGCAAGTAATTCAGAGAAAAACATGTACGGAGAAGAACGCCTGCAGAAAACGGTTTTGAACGCGGACAGCCGATTACCGAAAGAATTACTCAAAATATTGTGGGAAGCGCTAGATGAGTTCCGTGGAGAGGAAGCGCAGTTTGATGATATTACGATGTTGGCAATTACTTGGAGAGGCAGGGGATTCGAGGAGAAGACGGGGATTCCTGTCATGGAAAATATGCAGGAATTTATGGATTTCGTAGAGGCAGTTCTTGAGGAGAGAGGCGTGTCTGTTAAAACTGCAGTTAAGATTCATGTGACGGTGGATGAGATTTATTCCAATATCTGCTATTACAGTGGTGCGACGGAAGTGAAGATGGGAATCCGCATCAATGAGAAGGAAGAAGATGGGAAAATAATAGGTCAGGAAATCATTCTGTATTTCGAGGATGACGGTATTCCTTACGACCCGCTTACGAAACCGGATCCGGATGTGGCGCAGACGCTTGGCAGAAGAAAGGAGGGAGGTCTTGGTATCTATATGGTTAAGAAGAGGATGGACAAAGTAGAGTACGAATATGTAGGCGACAGAAACAGACTGACGGTATACAAGCTGGCAGAAGACTAGAAAGCAGGTATAAGAGTCAAGCTCTTATTAACAGAAAGTTTACAACAAAACGAGGTAAAAAGGAGAGAAAACATATGGTACAAATAAGAAGACAGGCATTGGCGGTATGCAATCAGGATCCGAATACACCGCCGGCAAATATAAGATTTTATACAAATGTTTATGTGGAATCTGGAACGATTATTGACAGCAATTCAGCGATGATGGCATATCATGCGGCGAAAGACATTGACAGCGACTATCTGATAACGGTGCTGAACGAACTGGAAGCGCAGGGGCTGAGCAGCCTTGTTTCACCGATTACGCGAGGCGGCAGCCTTCTGTTTCATTTATCCAGAGGAAACCGCAGGAAGAAGAATGAGTGCGCAAGTGCATTTTTCAGAATTTACGCGCTAACGCAGGCGGAACTTACGAAACTGAGAAACGGGATGTCGGCCGAGGCGGTTGAAGTAATACATATATATGATAATGCGCCTGTTAAAGTAAAAGTAAAGACTGCGGAAAACACCACAGTAGATAGGGTCGAAGTGAATCAGACAAATTTCACGGTTAAAATAGACGGCATAGATTATCAGCTGATTTTTGATGTGGTCGGCATAGGATATCATCTGCCGGATGAGGATAACGATAAGTATAGGATGGTTTATTATAATAATAATGTATTGACGCAGCGGGATATCGACCTTGCGCAGTAGGTATTGCAGCAGTAGCGTTAATGAGGGAGACACGGATTTGCGGATTCGTGTCTCCTTTCGCCAGCTGCCTGACATGGCAGAGCTCCGGAGGGGAGGGATGGATTCATGGACTTTAACATCATACTGATATTAAAATATCTCTTTTTTACGGCAGTGATTTTCGGGACCGGGGTGGTGATGGGATATTTTCTTGACGAAAAGGAATGACATGAAGGAATATATTAAAGTAATGTATTGGAAAATTTTGTTGCTCTATTATCGGGACACCGATATAATGTATGTGAGTTGATAAAATTGGCGTTGAATGAACTGATACAGAAAATGGACTATCGCGTTATCGCCTCAGCTTCCGATAGAAGATATGCAGCGTGTATTGGAAGGCGAAGATACTGGATTACAGTGTAAAAAATGAGTTAATAAAAAGCCGAAGCTTCTGCTTCGGCTGAAAAAGCGGAGTTGGAGGGATTCGAACCCTCGTGCCCCGGAGGGCTAACGCATTTCGAGTGCGCCCCGTTATGACCACTTCGATACAACTCCGTACGAGTAAGATTATAAGTTGAATTGCGGTGAATGTCCACTGTTTTTCACAAAACTTTTTTATTTTTGGAGACAGCAACATTATGACACAAGATGAAAAATATATGAAAGAAGCTTTAAAACAGGCAAAAAAAGCATATGAATTAGGAGAAGTGCCGATTGGTTGTGTGATCGTTTATCAGGAAAAAATTGTGGGCAGGGGATATAACAGGCGTAATACAGACAAAAATACGCTTGCGCATGCCGAAATTACCGCGATCAATAAGGCGAGCAAGAAGATAGGCGACTGGAGGCTGGAGGGGTGCACTCTGTATGTGACGCTGGAGCCGTGCCAGATGTGTGCAGGCGCTATCGTGCAGGCACGGATCACCGAAGTAGTCTTGGGCAGCATGAATCCTAAGGCGGGTTGCGGCGGGTCGATTCTGAATATCTTGGAAATGCCGGAATTTAATCATCAGGTACAGGTCAAAAGAGGAGTGCTCGCGGAAGAATGCACACATATGCTGACCACGTTTTTTAAAGAGCTGCGAATCAGAAATAAACAAGAAAAAGAACAACGTAAAGCCGAACAAGAAGAGGAAAATCCAAGTGATTAATTCGCAGTCTACATTAAGAAGAACTAGTTGTGAAGACAATCAAAATGGGATATAATGTTCACGTAAGCATTGAGCGCTGCCAGACTATGAGATGGCAAAATGACTGCTTGCAGTCAGTTTTGACAGATTATAGGCTGATAGGGCGAAAGCCCGTGAGCGAGACGGAGCAGAGCGGAGACGAGCGGCAGCGCGGGGAAGCGAAAGCCCGTGAGCGAGACGGAGCAGAGCGGAGACGAGCGGCAGCGCGGGGAAGCGGAGATGCGCGGGCATTGAGCAAACATTATTGACGAGGAGGAAGTGCAATGAAGAGAATAGGTATGTTGACCAGCGGCGGAGATTGTCAGGCATTGAATGCGGCAATGCGCGGTGTGGTTAAGTGTTTGTCCTGCAGTGGAGAAGACGTTGAAATTTATGGCTTTTTGGACGGTTATAAAGGACTCATTTATGGTGATTTTCGTATGCTGACAGGTCATGATTTTGCAGGTATTCTGACCAAGGGCGGTACGATTCTCGGCAGTTCCAGAACACCTTTCAAATTAATGCGTGAGCCGGATGAGAACGGACTTGATAAAGTGGAAGCAATGAAACAGAATTACTACAAGCTGAAATTAGACTGTCTGGTAATTTTAGGAGGCAACGGTACTCATAAATCTGCGAATATGCTGCGAGAGGAAGGACTCAACGTAATTACGCTTCCGAAGACGATCGATAATGATTTGTGGGGCACGGATATGACCTTCGGTTTCCAGAGTGCCGTGAATATTGCAACGGATTGTATCGACTGCATCCATACGACGGCTTCTTCACACGGACGTATTTTTATCGTGGAAGTTATGGGTCATAAAGTGGGATGGCTTACTTTGAATGCCGGCATGGCAGGCGGTGCGGACATCATATTGATTCCAGAGATTCCTTATGATATTGATAAAGTAATTAAGGCAATTAATGAGCGCGAAGCCAGAGGTTCCAGATTTACGATTATGGCAGTGGCGGAGGGAGCAATTTCCAAAGAAGACGCGAAGCTGTCTAAGAAAGAATATAAAGAGAAGATGAAGAACTATGCATACCCTTCTGTTTCATATGAAATCGCAGATAAGATTCAGAAGAAGAGCGGCAAGGAAGTACGCGTTACCGTTCCGGGACATACGCAGCGTGGCGGCAGCCCGTGCCCGTATGATCGTGTATTCGCAACCAGACTCGGTGCGGAAGCCGGTAAGCTGATCTTAAAGGGCGAGTATGGATTTATGGTGGGTTATAAGAACAGAGAAGTAGTCAGAGTACCGCTTGAGGAAGTGGCAGGTAAACTCAAGATGGTATCGCCGGATGCGACAATCGTGAAGGAAGCGAAGATGGTCGGCATCAGCTTTGGCGATTAGTAGGAGAAATAATGTCATATACAGCGCTTTATCGCAAATTCCGTCCGAGTCGTTTTGAGAACGTGAAAGGGCAGGAACATATTGTCACTACATTACAAAATCAAATAAAAGCCGAGCGAATCGGGCATGCGTACCTGTTCTGCGGAACCCGCGGAACAGGTAAAACATCGATTGCCAAAATATTTGCCAAGGCAGTTAACTGTGAACACCCTGAAGGAGGCAGTCCATGCGGTGAATGCACTTCATGTAAGGCAATCGCAGCAGGCGCGAGTATGAATGTGATCGAGATAGATGCGGCTTCTAACAATGGTGTGGATAATATCCGCGAAATCGTGGATGAAGTATCCTATTCACCGGCGGAGGGCAAGTATAAGGTTTATATTATTGATGAGGTTCATATGCTCTCGATAGGAGCGTTTAACGCGCTTCTTAAGACGTTGGAAGAACCGCCGTCCTATGCAATTTTTATCTTGGCGACTACGGAAGTCCATAAGATACCGATTACAATTCTGTCAAGATGCCAAAGATATGATTTCAGGCGGATTACCATTGACACGATTGCGTCAAGATTGAGAGAATTGATGGACGAGGAGCAGATTCAGGTGGAGGAGAAGGCGCTTCGATATGTGGCAAAGGCGGCGGACGGTTCCATGAGAGATGCTCTCAGCCTGTTAGATCAGTGTATTGCTTTTCATTTCGGGCAGGAACTGACTTATGATAAAGTGCTGGATGTGTTGGGCGCCGTGGACACGGAGGTGTTTGGCAGGCTGCTTCGGCATGTGCTTGATCGGGATGTGACCGGATGCATCAGTCTTCTGGAAGAGATTGTGATGCAGGGAAGGGAACTTACCCAGTTTGTGACAGATTTTACATGGTATCTGCGCAATCTTCTTCTGGTCAGATCTTCTGATGACATAGAGGATGTGATCGACGTTTCTACGGATAATCTTGCAAGACTTCGGGAAGAGGCAGGTATGATCCAGACAGATGCCGTCATGCGTTATATCCGTATCTTTTCCGAACTGTCGGGACAGATTAAATATGCGGCGCAGAAACGTATTTTAATAGAAATTGCTTTGATTAAACTCTGCAGACCGGATATGGAGAAAGATTATGAATCTATCGTAGAGCGTATCAGGGCTGTGGAAGAAAAGATAGAGAACGGCGTGATAGCGGTATCGTCCGGAGAAGCATATTCGGCAGAGGGTGGAGGCGTATATGGAAGTGTGTCTCAGACGTCTTTAGGCGCAGGTACTCTGAAAGAACGTCCGCCGCTTCCCAAAGCGATTCCGGAGGACGTTCAGGCAGTAGTTGACAAGTGGGCTTCAATCGTAGGGCAGGCGTCCATGCCGATGAAACAGTATCTCAGGAATGCCGGACTCAGTCTGGGTGGAGATAACAAGCTAATGGTTGTGGTGGAGGACGGTCTTGCTTCCGACTATTTTCTAAAGCAGGAAGGGCATAAAGAGTTACTGGTGCAGATGGTATCGGAGGCTGCCGGCAAGGAGATAGATGTGACGATACAGAGCGTGCCTGATCGAGGCACTTTTGTACAGAACTATGTGGATCTGAGTCAGTTGATCCATATGGATATAGAAGTTGAAGAAGAATAATGGAGGATTAATATGGCAAAACGTGGTGGATTTCCGGGTGGAGGTATGCCGGGGAATATGAATAATCTGATGAAGCAGGCACAGAGAATGCAGCGCCAGATGGAAGAGAGCCAGAAGGAACTGGAAGTCAAAGAGTTTGTTGCAAAAGCCGGTGGTGGTGCGGTAGAAGTGACTGTGACGGGTAAAAAAGAGATTACGAAGGTTAAATTGTCTGAGGAAGTGGTAGATCCTGACGATATTGAAATGCTGGAGGATCTTGTGATGGCAGCAGCAAATGAGGCCCTTAGAATGGCTGAAGATGCCAGCAATGAGATAATGAATAAGATGACCGGTGGTCTGGGCGGAGGATTTCCGTTCTGATGGAGTTATACAGCGGACATATCAATAAGTTAATAGAAGAATTAGCCGGACTGCCGGGAATCGGTTCTAAATCTGCACAGCGGCTCGCATTCCATCTGATTAATATGCCGAAGGCGCGGGTGGAAAGACTGGCTCATGCGATTGTCGATGCAAAGGAGAATGTGCGGTATTGTGAAGAATGCTATACCCTGACGGATAAAGAAATGTGTCCGGTGTGCGCGAATGTAAACAGGGATCACAGCACAATTATGGTAGTGGAAAACGCAAGGGATTTGGCGGCATACGAAAAGACAGGTAAGTACAGCGGCGTTTATCACGTACTGCATGGCGCGATTTCTCCTATGCTCGGAATCGGACCGAATGATATTAAACTCAAAGAACTGATGCATCGTCTGGAAGGGGACGTGAGTGAGGTGATAATCGCGACCAACTCCAGCTTGGAAGGCGAGACGACGGCAATGTATATCAGTAAGCTGATCAAACCGACGGGAATCAAAGTTACGAGAATAGCCAGCGGCGTTCCGGTGGGCGGTGACTTGGAATATATTGACGAAGTTACATTGCTCCGGGCGTTAGAGGGAAGAGTTGAACTGTAGCAAAGACACGTACGGAAGCGGACGACCGCTTCAGAAGGGAGATTACAATGGGGGTAGAGAAAGAAAAATTCGGAACGACAAGAGACGGTAAAGATGTGTATGCGTACACTCTTTATAATGCGAATGGGATGCGCGCCAAGATTATCAACTTCGGTGCGAATCTGGTCAGCCTTCTCGTGCCGGATCAAAACGGAAATTTGGAAGATGTGGTATTAGGATACGATACGCTTGAAGGGTATTACGGCAATGGCAGCTTCTTAGGAGCGACAATTGGACCGAGCGCTAACCGCATTGCAGGTGCAGGCTTTGAAATAAACGGCAAGAAGTATCAGATTGATGTGAACGACGGAGTCAACAATCTGCACAGCCATATGGAAGAAGGATATCATAAGCAGCTCTGGGAGGCAGAGGAAGGGACGGACAGTGTAACCCTTACAATTGAAGGTAAGGACGGAGAGATGGGATTTCCGGGTAATAAAAAAGTATCCATGACTTTCAGTCTGTCTGACGATAATGCGCTCAAGCTGAGTTATCATGGAACGTCTGATGCCGATACAATCATTAATATGACGAATCATACATATTTTAACCTGTCGGGACATAAAGCAGGGAAGATTGAGGATCACTTACTACAGATCAATGCGTCCAACTATACTCCTGTTGTTCCCGGCTCGATTCCTACCGGAGAAATTGCGCCTGTAGCGGGCACACCGATGGATTTTACTCAAATGAAGCCAATTGGACAGGATATTAATGCGGATTTTGAGCAACTCAAAATAGGACAAGGATATGACCATAACTTCGTGATTGATCATGCAGACGGAACACTTAGAGAAATTGCGCAGGCGGAGGATTTAAAGAGCGGAAGAAAGCTGAAAGTATTTACAAACCTGCCCGGCGTGCAATTCTATGCCGGTAATTGCATCGGTGAAGAAATTGGTAAAGAGAATGCCGCATATGGACCGCGCATGGGATTTTGTCTGGAAACACAATATTTCCCTGACAATATTCACCATCCTAATTTTGCGCAGGCTGTTTTCGGACCGGGTAAAGATTATGATTCCGTAACGGTTTATCAGTTTGTGTAAGCGTTGATATGTAAGATGTGATACATAAGGAATAGATTATTAAGAGGCTTTGCAGGACAAAGATTGAATGTGTTTTGCATAAGCCTCTAATTTTGTGAGACGTCGGGGAGAAATATCGCGTATTTTTCCATATTTTTTATAATAGGCATGCTATAGTAACTTTATAGTGCTGCAAGACTGCCTGTATGCAGTCTGTAAGGTGCGGACTTCGGAATGGAGTGAATGAAATGGAACAGTCATCGATTATCATTCACAAAGGAGGAAGAGAAGAGAAATACCAGCTTTTCGTGGAGGACTATGTACTCTCTTATTTAAAAGGAGAAACCGGACGATTAGAGTTGTCAGAGTTCCTTTTCTATGGATTTAAAGAAAAAAACGGTAGGAAGTATATGATATACGGAGCGGGGCGAAACGAGAAGCCTGCGCATTTTGATAAATATGATCTGCTGGAAGAGGTTGGGTGCTGCTTGACGCAGGCGGGACCTGCTTTTTTGATAAGAGAAAAGGATGGCTCTGCGTACGAAATAAAAGGTTATGAAGTCTTTTACCAAGACAACAAAGAAATGCAGAATTACCTGATTGAGCGTAAAAAAGAAGATGGTGAAAACGTACAAAGCAGGAGAGAACGGTCGGACTATTTAAAGTCCGATATGTTTACCGTCGCCGGTAAAACAGATAAGTACAAGCCTGCAGCCAGAAAAACGCCGCATAATACCATTACGATGCAGTTGGGTATTATTCTGGTGGCGCTGGTTGCTATCGTGATCAATTCCACAAACAGCTATGATAAGATGCAGGATTTAAATCAATCGGCGGAGGAAGTACTTTTTGCATTGGAAAATCAGGAGGCGGAAGACGTGCAGACTTCCGGCGGTGAGAAGTCGGAAATTGTCATAGAGCGTGATGTGGTGCAGGAAGAAGATATTTTAAAACTTGCAACACTTGAAAACGAGGAGCAAACAGCAGGGCAAGACGAAGTGGCGGAAGCGGCGACGCAGGAGGAAGGCGATGCAGGGCAGGACGGAGATAGTACAGAAAGTCCGACAACGGAAGACGATAGTGATATAGAAGCACAGGCTGCGAATCAGAACAATGGACAAGTAACAGATGCTGGAGTGGAGGATACAGAAGATAATGAGCCGCAGGAGGAAGAACTGGAGGCACTCTCTCGAAACGTAACGAGATATTACAAAGTGGAGCGGGGTGATACTTTATATACAATCAGCCAGAAGATATACGGAGATACTGCGTATGTGCAGAAAATATGCGAGTTAAATCAAATAACGGATCCGGATAATATCCGTTACGGACAAAAAATAATACTGCCATAGGAAAATGTGTGTTACAATAGACAAAGATATTGCCATGGGGAAGAGGAACAACGTATGACTAACGTTAGAGACTACCTGAAAAAGAAAAGAGAAAGAAGCGACGAGAAAGTCAGAATCAGTTACCGGGAAAAGATTAAAAGTCATAAGTTTACGATTTTTTATCGAACAATCTTGGTTATCATATTAATTACTGCTATTATTGCGGCGCTTTATGTTCAATGGAATAATAAAATATATTCGCAGGCGGCGGTGCTGTCATCCGTTGAAATCAGTATAACACAAGGGTCCAGCCTGTTACCCTTTTCAGGATATCTTTTGACATACAGTAAAGACGGTGCGGGGTGTATGGACGTCAAAGGAAACGCGGTCTGGAATCAGACATTTGAGATGCAGAATCCTATGGTAGATATCTGTCAGAATGCAGTTGCAATAGGAGATTATAACGGCAGAACTATTTATGTGATGAATACCGCGGGCATTATGGGAAGTATAACGACGAGCAAGCCGATTCGTGATTTCTGTGTGGCATCTAACGGCGTGGTGGCAGTAGTTTTAGATGATACCGATACTACATGGATTTATTTATATGACGCAAACGGAAAGGAACTGATCTATTTCCGGACAACCATGAAAGAGAGCGGGTATCCGATTAATGTGTCCATTTCACCAAACGGACAGATTGTTTGCGTATCATATCTTTTTGTGGACAGTGGTCAGATGAAATCCAGCGTGGCTTTTTATAATTTCGGAGACGTCGGACAGAATAGTACCAATAATTATGTCAGCGGATATGATTATCTGAATGCGATTGTGCCTCTCACGAGATTTCTTGATAATAAATCGGTGTTTGCGGTATCTGATGACAGAATTATGTTTTATGCCGGTGCGCAGAAGCCGATGAGCGTGGCGGAGAAACTGATTAGCGACGATGTGCAGAGCGTGTATTATGGCGGGGAGTATATAGGACTTGTGTTTAACAACACAGAGAACAGTAACAGATACAGGCTGGATGTATATCATAAATCAGGAGAGTTACGACAATCAATTGAGTTCGACATAGACTATAGGGATATTCTGTTCTATGAAGATCAAGTGATTATTTATAATGAAACAGAGTGCAGCATCTATAATAGCAGCGGGACCGAGAAATACAGGGGACAGTTTGATAAGACAGCGCTCATGCTGATACCGCAAAACAGCGCGTACCGATACATGGTCGTAACGCCTGAGTCTATTGATGTGATTGAACTGCAATAGAATAAGTGATGTATGCAAAAGATATGCATGACGGAAAGTAGTGAACCGGATGGTCAGATTGATATTTACACTGATTGTTTTTCTATTATTTGTTTGGAGAATAAAAAAAGGATTTTATAATGGAATCATGAAGGAAATCGTTACGCTTTTGTCGGGAGTGGTTTCTCTGATTTGTGTAGCGCTCATTTTCTTTGCCATATCCAGTGCGATGGCAAAAGCCATGAGTACGCTTACGGTATGTATTGTGATTCTGGTTTTGCTGGGCATTGCCTTTAAATTATGCAGTCTGATATTTACTCCTATTTTGGCGTTGAGCAATATCAGTGTTATCGGAGGAGTGGACAAAATTCTCGGTGCGGTCATGGGAGCGGCGGAAGCGCTTGCTCTTTCATGTCTGGTTTTCTTTGTGCTGGATTATCTGGGCGTATATATTCTATGAATAGTGGCGGAAAATTTGACATGAAATTCTGTTAGAAATCCATAAATAAATTTGGTTAAAAATTTTGGAAAAAATTTTAAAAAACTAGTTGACATCTAATATTTCATCTGATATTATATGAAAGTCGCACGTCGGTACTTTTACAGAGCCGAGCGACATTGAACCTTGACAAATCAACAGTAATGCAACCCTGAAAATTCAAGAGAAAAATTTTCAGAGAGTATCGGACAGATACAA